>Ga0302131_1001037_pt1 | contig 15557 bp, 14 predicted proteins | sample CB9_20m_MG_FD_203105 | JGI IMG/M metagenome (GOLD analysis project Ga0302131, IMG submission 203105) | Marine microbial communities from Western Arctic Ocean, Canada - CB9_20m | ecosystem: Environmental > Aquatic > Marine > Oceanic | place: Canada: Western Arctic Ocean | collected 2017-09-19
TTAAATAAAAAAGACCTTGTATTTATTGAAACATCTCAGCTCTACAACGAATGTTTTTTTCCTTTATAAATTAAGTGTAACGGTTGTTGTGAAGATTCTATTGTCTAAAGCTAAATCAGCAGGTTCTACATTAAATCCATTATAGAAATTATAAGAAGAGTTTCTGTTGTTGTTACTGTAGGCGAAATCTAATTTAAAGTTTCCGAAATTATACCCTCCACCTAGCGAGTAACCTTTTATGTCACTGAAGTTCATAACACTATTATCACTTAAAAAATTGCTAGTATTTGGTGTTTGTTCAAAATTATATCCTCCTCTAAAGCTAAAACTATCGAAACGCCATTCTGTTCCAATATTGAAATTGTGCGTATTTTTTAAATCGTTTTGAAAGTGCTGATTCTCATTGGTGAAAACACCGTTAGATAATTTTATTTTTCGATAATTTTTATTGATATAATCGAAGCTTAATAAACCGTTTTTACCAAAAATTAATGCAGCACTCGCAGTTAATTTACTTGGTGTTTGTAGCCGGTAAGATATAAGTTGACGATCATTAAACTCTGAAAAAGTTTCTTCATTTTCAGGAAAAAAAGTGGTTTCGCCAATATCAGTATTACTATCTTGATTGTAATTTGTGTCCTGTAAAAGTTCATTATACCAAGTAGGAGTTTGGTAAGCTAAACCAAACCTAAGACTTTGATGTGCTTTGTATATAAATCCTGCATTAGCAGAAAAACCAGTTCCTGTTGTAAAATTTTCTTGATATAACTCTACATCTAAAATAGTACCATTAACATCGCTATTTAATTCTGTTAATACAGATTGTTGTGAAAAATTTAAGTCATAAAAATTAAGGCTCATGCCTATGTGAAGTTTTTTTTGATGAACAGCGGAAAAAGCAAAATTTAATTCCGTTATTTCTCCTCCATAGCTTGTGCTAAATAGTTGACCATCTGTAAAATTATAGCTTTTTTTTGGGGTGTTCGTATCCCGTGGATTTGTATCGAAGGTCGTAATTGCTTCATTACCTTCTGCGGAAAAGTTGTCTGAAAATCCTTTAGTAGTTCTATAATTAAATCCAATAGCAAATTTGCTCCATTCAGAGCTATAGGCACTGTCAAAAACCAGTACAGCTCCTGCTTGAGAAAGGTTCACATATTCATTATTTGTAGTTAATGTTTTTCTGTCATTAAAATTAGCATCTCCAAAAGAAGTAATAATCTCTGAATTTTTAGAATTAAAAGTACCAGAGAATATGCTATTTGTAAAAACGGAGATACCTGCAGGATTTACATTTATGGAAGAGATGTCGCCACCTAATGCTCCAAAAGCGCCGCTCATAGCTTTAAAACGGGCAGAGCCATTATGATCATTTTGAGAAAATAATATTCCTAAATCTTGGTATCCTAAAGATTGAGAGAAAGACATGAGTGTTGCCGCGAAAAAAGCCGCGATTATAAGAAATCTTTTCATTTTATTGATTTTTTTTAAGAATAGTATTTCCTAATTTCCTAATTTTCTCTTTTTTTAGATGAAGATGAACGTTTGCTCGAGCCAGAGCTTTTGGATCTAGAACTTCTAGAGCCAGAACTTCTCGATGATGAACTTCTAGAAGTACTTCGGCTATTATTCCTATTAGAGGAAGAGGATCTTCTTGTTGAAGAGTTGTTGTTCCTAGAATTTGATGAATTACCGCTTCTTCTTGTTGAGGTAGAACTGCGTCTGGGACTATTGCTTCTACTAGTTGTGCGGCTCTTTCTTACAGGGTTAGAACTTCTTCTAACTGTAGAAGAATTGCGCGCTGTAGTAGAACTGCTTCTTCTTGGTCTTGTATTAGTGCTATTTCTTCTACTGGTAGTTGTTCTATTTCTTGCGGTTACACTGCTATTTCTTCTACTATATCTATTATTATTATTATTAGCTGTTCTTCTTCCATATCTGTAATTTCTACTGCGGTTATTATTCCAATAACGATTATTCCAGTAGGGGGTGTTAAAGCCACCGTTCCAAGCTAGTCCATTATAAAATGGCTGCCAATAGGGATTATTACCCCAAAAACGGTTTCCCCAGTAAGGATTACCCCAAATACCCCAATTATTAAATCCCCATCCATTGTTGAAGCCCATATTCCAATTATTTCCAAACATAAATGGATCATTGTTCAAATTAATATGTACAAAAACATTGTTGTCTTCATAGCCCCAAGGCTGACTTGCATCATAATTTAGTGCTTCATCAATAATTTGATCATCCACGTAATTATCATTAGAATTATAGGAGTCCACATCGATAAAAACTTCATTGTCGTCAATGCTTTCTAAAACTTCTAATTTTTTTGTAAAGTAATTTTCTTCATAATCATTGAATTCTCGCTCATTAATAACCACTATTTTTTGTTCTTCTTTTTTAGTAGAAACGTCAGCATAAATGCCATCATTATTGTAAGCACTTTGATATGTACCGCAAGAGACTAAAAGTAAATTAGCAGAAATAAATAAGATAAGTTGGTTTATATTGAGTTTTTTATAAAGTAGTTTCATAATGATATATTTAAATGAATACATTTTTTTATTGATAAATCGTTGCTTTAAAAACACTAAATTATAGTAGTTTTGTACGGTTTTTGTAATTAAAGTTTATTAAACCAAGATTTCACTTTAAAGATAACAATATTTGTGCCAAAGTAAATAAGTATGAGCAAGAAGTTAACAAAAAGAGCAGAAGATTACTCTAAATGGTATAATGAATTAGTTGTAAAAGCTGATTTAGCTGAAAACTCAGCTGTAAGAGGTTGTATGGTAATTAAACCATATGGATTTGCAATTTGGGAAAAAATGCAAGCAGAGTTAGATCGAATGTTTAAAGAAACAGGACATGAAAATGCTTATTTTCCGCTTTTTGTTCCTAAAAGTTTGTTTGAAGCTGAAGAAAAAAATGCTGAAGGATTTGCCAAAGAATGTGCAGTTGTTACACATTATCGTTTACAAAATGACCCAGATAATCCAGGTAAGTTAAGGGTAGATCCAGATGCTAAATTAGAAGAAGAGTTAGTGGTAAGGCCAACTTCCGAAGCTATTATTTGGAGCACTTATAAAGGTTGGATACAGTCTTACAGGGACTTACCATTACTTATAAATCAATGGGCAAATGTTGTAAGATGGGAAATGCGCACACGTTTATTTTTACGCACGGCAGAATTTCTTTGGCAAGAAGGGCACACGGCGCACGCAACAAAAATCGAAGCAATTGCAGAAGCAAAGCAAATGCAGGAAGTGTATTCTACGTTTGCAGAAAATTTTATGGCTATGCCTGTGATTAAAGGCGTGAAGTCGGATAGTGAGCGTTTTGCTGGCGCAGAAGAGACGTATACAATTGAGGCTCTAATGCAAGATGGAAAGGCTTTACAAGCAGGAACTAGTCATTTTTTGGGGCAAAATTTCGCAAAAGCGTTTGATGTGAAGTTCACTTCTAAAGAAGGTAAGAAAGAATATGTTTGGGCTACATCCTGGGGGGTTTCTACTCGTTTAATAGGTGGGTTGATAATGACGCATTCAGATGATTTTGGTTTGGTTCTACCCCCTAAATTAGCGCCAATTCAAGTTGCAATAGTGCCAATTTATAAAAGTGAGGAGCAGTTAGAAGCTATTTCAGAAAAAGTTGCTTTTTTTGTAAAGGAATTAAGAAAAAAAGGAATTTCAGTAAAGTTCGATGATAGAGACACGTACAGGCCAGGAGCAAAATTTGCGGAGTATGAACTTAAAGGAGTACCTGTTAGGATTGCAATTGGAAATCGTGATTTAGAAAACAATACAGTAGAAATTGCAAGAAGAGATACTTTAGAAAAACAAACCGTTTCGCAAGATGGTGTTGTTGATTTTGTAGCTAATTTATTAGAAGAGATTCAAGAAAATTTATTTAAAAAAGCTAAAAATTTTAGAAAAGAGCATACAACAGTTGTTGAGGATTTTAAAGAGTTTAAAAAAGCATTAAAAGATAAAGGAGGTTTCGTTTCTGCTCATTGGGATGGAACAGAGGAAACAGAGGAGAGAATAAAAGAGTATACAAAGGCAACAATTAGATGTATTCCTAATGACGCTATGGACGAGCTAGGAGTTTGTGTCTTAACAGGTAAGCCTTCAACTAAAAGAGTGCTTTTTGCAAAGGCTTATTAATTTTATAAAAAAAAATGTTTTTTCTTGTAAAATTGTTGCAGAATTTAAAAAACATTGTATATTTGCACCCGCAATTGAGGAGTATTTAATTGTTATGGTCCGTTCGTCTAGGGGTTAGGACGCATGGTTTTCATCCATGTAACACGGGTTCGATTCCCGTACGGACTACAAAGTTTTAATAAAAAAACTAATAAATTAAGAATTATGGCAAATCATAAGTCAGCATTAAAAAGAATTAGAAGTAACGAAGCAAAAAGGTTACGTAATAAGTATCAGCACAAAACGACTCGTAATGCTGTTAGGGACTTACGAATTGTTGAGGACAAGAAAGAAGCAGAGGTTAAGTTAATAAGTGTTATTTCGATGCTAGACAAATTAGCAAAGAATAATATTATACACAAAAACAAAGCTGCTAATTTAAAGTCTAAGTTAACATTGCACGTTTCATCAATGTAAAAAAGCTTTATTTTTAAAACAACAAAAACTCTGAATTTGTATTCAGAGTTTTTGTTGTTTTAGAAAGTATTCAATTAAATATTAAGAATAACTAGGGATCAAGGGATCAAGTCAAAAAGTTGTGGGATTTGCTTATTAGGCAAAAATATTTGTTCGTCTAAAAAGAAGGAATTCTACATTTCTTACACCTTTGAATTGTGCTCTAAAAGCTTTTATTTTGGCATTAAAAGATTCAGCAGAAGCATTTGTACTGCGATTATCAAAGTAATTAAGAATATTTTGATAATGTATTGAGATTGTCCTTGCAATCGTATTAAAACTTTTAAAATCAGCTTGTCTTACTTTCTCATCCCACTTTGCAAGCCTTATCAAGGCAGTGGTTTTATCTTTTGTTTTATTGAATATACACGAAAGGTTTTGGGATTTGATTAGCCGGACACCTTCTATTACCAATCGTAATTTTTATGAGCATCTAGACGAATAAATATAAAAAGCAAGATTGTGAATCCCCAAAGAGAGGATCCTCCGTAACTGAAAAAAGGTAAGGGGATTCCAACTGTAGGTAATAAACCTATAACCATACCAATATTTACAATTACATGAAAAAATAGAATGGAAGCCAAGCCATAGCCATAGATTCTACCAAATTTATTTGAATGCGTTTCTGATAAATAAATAATCCTAAACATCATTAACATAAAGAGCATAATAACTAAGCTACTGCCTATAAAACCCCATTCTTCCCCCACAGTACTAAAAATATAATCTGTGTGTTGTTCTGGTACAAAATCACCCTGTGTTATATCTCCTTTTAAAAAACCTTTTCCTGTAAGCCCTCCAGAACTTATGGTTAATTCTGATTGATAAGAATTATAGCCAATATTTTTGTTATCAATCTTTAACCCTAATAAAACCTCAAAACGATCTCTATGATGTTGTTTAAAGAGATGGTCATAAGTATAACCTGTTCCAAAAACAAATAGTCCAACAGCAGCATAAAGTGCTAGAACTTTATACCAATTAAATCTAAAAAATCCTTTTCCGCCTTTGTAAATTAAATAGGCCGTGATTATTGAGATTAAAATAAAAAGTGAAATAAACATTTTACTTGCACCAAAAAATATAGTTAAAATAAATAGGGCAATTAAGGTAACGCCTAATAAAATATAATTAAATGTTAAGCCTTCTCTATTTAAAACAAAAAAGAAAGATAAATAGATTAGGGCAGAACCAGCATCTGGTTGCAGTGTAATCAAAAGAGCAGGAAAGAAAATAATTATAAATGCTTTTATTTGATTCTTTACTAACTTTAAATTATACTGGCGATCGCTTAGTAATTTTGCTACAGCCAAAGCCGTAAAGGCTTTAGCAAATTCTGACGGTTGTAAACCAAGTACCCCAAAATTATACCAAGAAGTGGCCCCATTAATGGTTTTTCCAAAAAGAAACAATCCAACAAGAGATAAAAGTGAAATTAAGTAAAGTATACTAGCAAATTTCTCGTAAAATTTGGAATTAAAAAATAGAATGATAATAATTAACGGAATTGTTAAACAAATAAATATAAATTGTTTTCCGTATTTAGTTGAAAAGTTGAACAACTCAAAATATTCCTCCGCTTTTGAGGCCGCAAAAATATTTAACCAACCAAAACTGACTAAAATTATATATATAAATACTAGAAGCCAATCTATGCCCGCAAAAATATTATTTTTTTCCTGACGCAATTTCTTTAGGTTTTGGGATTTGCATATTGTAAATTACTTGCAAACTTTTATTTATCATATTCTGTTCTCTGTATTTGTTTCTTTTAGAAATAAAACCATTTATATATTTTTCAATTAATAAACTTGTAATAGGAGCAGCAATGGTAGATCCATAACCTCCATTTTCTACAAAAACAGCTAATGCTATTCTTGGATTATTTTTTGGGGCAAATGCGACTAAAATTGAATGGTCTTCCGCTTGAATTTTGAGACCATCAACCATTTTTATTGAATTTTCTGCAGTTCCTGTTTTTCCGCAAATTTCAATTCCTTTTACTTGATTGAACCTTCCCGTCCCTGTTTTAAAAACCTCATACATAGCTTCAATAACTGGCGTAAAATGTTCTTTATTAATGGTGGTTTTCTTTTTTATTGTAAAATTGGGATTGTGAATTTTTTCGCCATCAATTTTCTTTACAATATGTGGTGTATAAAAATAACCCCTGTTTGCAATTGCCGCTGTAAAATTAGCTAATTGAATAGGTGTTGTTAAAACTTCTCCTTGACCAATTGCATTGGAAATAATAGTAGAACCATTCCAAGAGTATTTGTACATATCATCATAATATTTTCCTTTTGGTATAAATCCAGGCACACCCGCAGGTAAATCATTTCCTAAATAATTCCCTAAACCAAAACTGGTAACATGTATGTTCCAGTTGTCTAATCCTTCGGAAGGGTTATTATCTTTTTCAATAATCCTTTTGTATGTATTTGAAAAATAACTGTTACAAGATCTTGCAATTGCTGTTTTTAGTCTGATGGGTGTATCATAAATATTACAATGACATTTCATAAATTCATTAGTTCTATTGCCATATCTGTAGCCTCCATAGCATCTAAAAAAAGACTTTTCAGTAATAACTTTTTCTTGCAAACCAATTAACGCATTCATCATTTTAAAAGGAGATCCTGGAGGATAAGCTGCTAGTAATCCTCTGTCATAACTGGGTTTGCTAATGGTATCATTAAATAATAATACTGAATTTTTAGAGCGTTTTCTACCAACTAACATATTAGGGTCGTAAGAGGGAGCAGTTACTAAGGCTATAATTTCTCCTGTAGAAGGTTCTATAGCTACAATTCCACCACGCTTTCCTTTCATTAATCGTTGGGCATACAATTGAAGATCTATATCTAAAGTTAATATTAAGTCTTTTCCATTTTCAGGAAGGGTGTCATAAATTCCGTTTTTGTAAGAGCCTGTAACTTTATTAAAACGATTTTTGTGTGATAATTTTTTACCTTTTTTTCCCCTTAGTATGTCTTCATATTGTTTTTCCACACCATCTTTCCCTTCCAATTCTCCTGATTGATAATAATCACTTTTCTTTGCTTTTTCTTCATTTACTTCACCAATATAGCCTAAAACATTTGCGGCAGCTTTTATCGGGTAATCTCTAATAATTCTTTTTTGAATGTAGAAACCTGTGTATTTATACATTTTTTCTTGAAGGAAAGCAAAGTCATCCTTAGCGAGTTGTTTTAAGAAAACAGAGGGTAAGTATTTTGCAAATTTTTCTGCTCTTTTAAATTTTTTTAAAAAATCTTTTTTATCTATTTTTAAAAGATCACAAAATTCTAAGGTGTCTAATGGTTTTACTTGATTTGGTTGCACCATAACATCATAAGAAAGTTGATTTGCGACTAATAGTTTTCCATTTCTGTCATAAATATAACCACGTTCTGGGTAATCATATTCGATTTTTACAGCAGCATTATGAATTGGGTCGTAAGATTCTCCTTTTATAATTTGAAGTTGAAATAAACGTCCAATAAAAATAAGCCCTACAAGGGTTATTAAAAAATAAAGTAAAAAACTTTTTGGCATTATTCGCTTTTTGTAAAAATATAGGTTCCTAAAAAGTACAAAGTTAATGTGAAAAAACTTGAAAAAAGTGTATTTAAAAGTACGTTTGATAAATTCTCAAAACTAAAGTTAGCGAAAGAAAATAAGATAAGGTGATGAATTACTGTTAAAGTTACAGTATAGTTGAAAACTTTTCCAAAAGACTCTGATTTTAATTTAAAAAAAGAAAAATCTGCTTCAATTTTTCTAAAGTAAATTCTAATAAAAAACAGTCGGATATAAGCGATAGATAGTGTTGAAAACGCATGAATTCCTCCAGAATCAGAAAAAAAATCCACTGATATACCTAATAAAAAACTGTAAAATAGAAAAGGAACTCTATTTGTTTTTAAGGGATACAGAAAAACAAAAACAATGTATAAATAGGGGTTTATAGAATCTAAAAATAAAATGTTATTCAACACAAAAACCTGCAAAAAAAGCAGCATTATAAAGAGCGTTGCCATGTTAAATGGTTTATTCATTTTGTGCTTCTATTGATTTAATTTCTTCTTTGTGGTAATTTTTAATAACATATATAAAACCTAAATTACTCATGTCATTAAATAAGGCTACATCCACTTTGTTGTCTGCCGAAGTTCCTTTATTAATTTTTGAAATAGTACCAATAAAAATTCCTTCAGGAAAAATAGTTGATTTTCCACCAGTCTCAATCGTATCTCCAATTTTTAAAGGTGCTTGCCTAGGTAAATCAGAAAGCTGAACAGTGTTATATGCTTTTCCGTCCCAACCTAAAGTGCCAAAATAATTGCTATTTTTTAAACGGGCGTTGATTTTACTATTTCTATTTAAAATAGATTGAACTCTCGCATAACTCTTCGAGCTATTGTCCGTAATCCCGATGATTCCTCTACTGTTAATAACGGCCATTTCTCTTTTAATTCCTGAATTTATTCCTTTATTAATTGTTAAGAAATTAAATTTGTTAGTATAATTATTATTGATGATTTTTGCCGTTGAAAATGTAAATTTTTGGTGGTATTTAATAGAATCTATAACGGTAGAATCTTTACTAAGATTCGGAGTAATATTTTTTTTCAATAAATTTTTTAAACGCCTATTTTCTTCAGCTAATAGTCTGTTTTCTGATTTTAAGTTCCAATATTCAGATATGTCTGCAACTCTAGAATACAAGCCACCAGTTAAAATGTTTGTAGAATTTACAAATTTGTTTTTATGAAAATTAAGATTATTAAATGTTATAGCAAGAGCGATAAATTGCAACAATAAAAAAAAAAGAAAATACTTAAACTTCTGGAAAAAATAAATAAATTGTTGCATCGTTAGAACTTTAAAAAAAGCTAATTCATTAATACATTTTTGTATTTGTTTAGTTCTTTTAAAGCAATTCCCGTTCCACGAACAACAGCTCTTAAAGGGTCTTCAGTAACATAAACTGGTAAGTCAGTTTTACGAGACAGACGTTTGTCCAATCCTCTTAACATAGAACCACCACCGGCTAAATAAATTCCGGTATTGTAAATATCCGCAGCTAATTCTGGTGGAGTTTTAGATAAAGTTTCCATCACGGCATCTTCAATCCTTAAGATAGATTTATCTAGCGCTTTGGCAATTTCGCGATAAGAAACTTTCACTTGTTTTGGCTTGCCACTTAATAAATCTCTACCTTGTACTAGCATTTCATCGGGAGGCGTATCTAAATCTTCTGTAGCAGCACCAATTGTAATTTTAATTCTTTCTGCAGTCCTTTCACCAACATGTAAATTGTGTTGAGTTCGCATATAATACATAATATCATTTGTAAATAAATCTCCTGCTACTTTTACGGATTGATCACAAACAATACCACCTAGAGCAATAACAGCAATTTCTGTAGTACCACCACCGATATCAATAATCATGTTTCCTTTTGGTTCCATAATATCAATACCGACACCAATTGCTGCGGCCATTGGCTCGTAGATTAAATAAATTTCTTTGGCATTCATGTGTTTTGCAGAATCCCTTACAGCTCGTTTTTCAACTTCTGTAATTCCTGAAGGGATACAAATTACCATTCTTAATGCTGGTGGAAATAGTTTCTTTTTAATTGACGGAATTTGCTTTACAAACTCTTTAATCATTTCTTCTGAAGCTTGAAAATCAGCAATAACTCCGTCTTTTAAAGGACGAATTGTTTTGATGTTTTCATGGGTTTTTCCTTGCATTAAATTAGCTTCTTCGCCAATTGCAATAATTTTACCAGTAATTCTATTTCTAGCAACAATAGATGGGGCATCAATAACTACTTTTCCATTGTGAATTATCAACGTATTTGCAGTCCCTAAATCGATTGCAATATCTTCTGTCATAAAATCGAAAAACCCCATAAAATATTTTATTGTTTTGTTCTAATTGAATCTTTACAAATTTAGTAAATTAAATCTGTATTTTAGGTTAAAAATATTAATGTTTAAAATGTCTTGTTCCCGTCATAACCATAGATAAATGGTGATCATTACAATAGTCTACGCTTAATTGATCTTTGATAGATCCTCCTGGTTGAATAACACTTTTTACACCTGCATTTCCTGCAATTTCTACACAATCAGGAAAAGGGAAAAAGGCATCACTTGCCATTACAGCTCCATTTAAATCAAAACCAAAATTAGTCGCTTTTTCAATGGCTTGTTGTAAAGCGTCAACTCTACTTGTTTGTCCAGCTCCACTTGCCAATAACTGTTTGTTTTTCACTAAAACAATCGTATTTGATTTTGTGTTTTTACACAATTTAGAAGCAAATAATAAATCATCTAATTCACTGTTAGTTGGCTTATTATTAGTCGCGTATTTTAAATCTGATAACTTATCTGTAATATTATCTTTGTCTTGAACCAATAATCCATTTAAAGAAGTTCTTACGATTTGATTTGGTAATTCAACTTCTTTCTGAATTAAAATAATTCTATTCTTTTTTCCTTTTAAGATCGGTAAAGCTTCATTAGAATAACTAGGGGCAATGACGACTTCACAAAATAACTTATGGATTTCTTTTGCAGTAGCAGCGTCAATTTCTGTGTTAGAAATTAATACTCCACCAAAAGCAGAAACAGGATCTCCTGCTAAAGCATCCACATAGGCTTGTTTAATGGTTTCTCTTTGTGCAAAGCCACAAGCATTATTATGTTTTAAAATGGCAAAAGCCGGCGCTTCTGCTTTAAATTCATCCATTAGATTCACAGCAGCATCTACATCTAATAGGTTGTTGTAGCTTAGTTCTTTGCCATGTAATTTATCAAATATTGCGTCTAAATCTCCAAAGAAATATCCTTTTTGATGAGGGTTTTCTCCATAACGTAAAGTTTTAGAAGTTTGTTTACTTGCTTTAAAAACCACTTCATCTTCATTAAAATAATCGAAGATTGCAGTGTCGTAATGTGAAGAAATATTAAAAGATTTTGCAGCAAATTTCTTTCTTTGTCCAAAAGTAGTAACGCCATTATTCTCTGAAAGAATGGATAAAAATTCTTTATATTGATTCATAGAAGAAACGGTAAAAGTGTCTTTAAAATTTTTTGCTGAGGCCCTGATTAGAGAAATGCCACCAATATCAATTTTTTCAACGATATCTTGCTCAGAAGCTTCAGAAGCAACTGTTTTTTCAAAAGGATATAAATCAACAATAACTAAATCTATTTGAGGAATATTGTATTCTTCTAATTCAGCAATATCATTTTTATTATCTTGTCTGTTTAAAATGCCTCCAAAAATTTTTGGATGCAGTGTTTTTACTCTTCCTCCTAGGATAGACGGGTAAGAGGTTACCTCATCAACAGGAATTACATTGATTCCTAATTCCTTGATGAATTTTTCGGTTCCTCCTGTGGAGTAAATAGTGATTTTTAATTCATCTAGTTTTCTTACAATTGGTGCTAAACCATCTTTGTTAAAAACTGAAATTAATGCAGATTTAATTGTTTTTGAAGTGCTCATATTGTGTTGTGTTGTTAAGGACGCAAAATTACACAAACATTGAAAGAACCACAATAAAAAGATAATAACAAAATATCTTAGTAATTAACAATAAATTGCGAGAAAACAACTGGTTTTATTTGAAGAAAGAAATTTCTACTCTGCATTGTCTAAAAAATCTCTAAACCAGTCTACGAATTGATTTAAAATAGTATTCTTTTTAGTGGTATAGTTGGAGTTTGAATTTCTAGAAGAAAGAGCAGAATTTGTTTCTTGTTTTCTCATTATTTTAATATTTGACGATTAGATATTATATTATATTCATCAAATATAGTAAAAGTATAAATAAAAATCAATGAAATTAGATAATACTTGATACTTTTGCACAGATATACTCCAAAAGCTCTTCATCTTTTGCGGAAAATGTATTTGCCGTATGAGAATCGATATCAATTTGACCAATATTTTCTCCTTTAACAAAAATAGGAATTACAATTTCTGATTTTACTTTCCATCCGCAAGAAATATAATTTTCTTGTTCAGATACATTTTGAACTATAAAATTTTCGTTAGAAAGAGCAACCTGACCGCAAATACCTTTTCCAAAAGGAATGATTGTATGTTCCGTTTCTTCGCCAGTATATTGCGCTAATTTTAGTTCGTCTTTACCGCCATTTTTAAAATAAAATCCAACCCAATCATAATAAGAAATTTCCTTTTCTAAAAAATCACAAATGGCTTGTAGTTTTTCTTGGTTGGTTTTTAGGGACGCTAAAATAATATCTATTTTTTGTTGTAAAATCGCTATATTCATAATTAAAAAATTGAGAACAAAAATAATTCAAAAAAAACGTTTTCATCGCACGATTCAGCTTTTTAGTTAAAAACGCACAAGAAAATATTTTAACACGAGATTAAAATATCTTATCGTAAATTTGTATTTAGAAAATGAAAAATATTTTTATCAGAATAGCGGCTTTTACCTTAGCCTTTTTAGTGCTTTTTTCTACCTTTTCATTTACGGTGGAAAAACATTATTGTGGTGATTTTTTGGTGGATATTTCTTTTAGCGGTGAAACCACAGGTTGTGGAATGAGGATGGATGGAGTTGTATCTCCAAAAAAGAAAAAATGTTGTACACTTGAAGTTCATGAGATCGAAGGTCAGGACGAACTGCAGTTACATAAAATTGATAAACTTACTTTTGAAAAAGAGCAATTATTAACAGCTTTTGTGTCTGCTCAAAACCATTTTTTAGAAATTAAATTCAAAAATAGTTTTTACAAAGATTTTTCTCCTCCAGATATTTCTGTAAGCTACCAAATTTTACACCAAACTTTTCGAATCTGATTTTAATTTTTTAACAAACAGTATTCTTCTTCTTAGAAGATAAACAGTCATGTTATTAAATTAAAATACAAAATGAATAAAATAGTACTTTATAGTTTTTTCCTTTTTCTACCATTCATGGTCTATTCTCAAACTACTTTTAAAGGGGTGATTATGGATAAAAATAATCATAAGGATAATTTAGGGGTAGAAGGAGCAACGGTGCATTGGCTTAATACAAATGTGAGTGCAGTGACCAATAAAAAAGGTTGGTTTACCATCTCTTACAGAGCTGAATATAAAAAATTAATCATTAATTACTTAGGGTATAAAACGGATACAATAAATATTAATAGTTTAGAACCTATTCAGCATTTTATTACTCTAGAAGGCGAATTAGAAGAAGTAACGGTAAGAAGTAAAAGGAAAGCAACCCAAAAATCTTTATTTTCAACCACGAATGTTTTTACAGTAAATTCAGATGAATTATTAAAGGCTGCTTGCTGTAATTTGGCGGAAAGTTTTGAAACAAACCCTTCCATTGATGTGAGTTTTTCTGATGCCTTAACCGGTACGAGACAAATACAAATGTTAGGTTTAAAAAGTCCCTACTTATTAATTACTGAAGAAAATATTCCTTCGGTAAGAGGGGCAAGTCAGGTTTTCGGACTCACATTTACACCTGGAACTTGGGTGGAAAGTATACAGATTACAAAAGGAGCAGGTTCTGTTGTTAATGGCTTTGAAAGTATTTCTGGCCAGATAAATGCAGAATTGGTAAAACCATTTTCTGATAATAAATTCTTCTTAAATGCATACAGTTCTTTAAACGGAAGGTTGGAATTAAACACGCATTTTAATGAAAGAGTTTCAGATAAATGGCAAACTGGTTTGTATATACATGGTAACTATAGAGGTGAAAAATTTGATAACAATAAGGATAACTTCTTGGATGCGCCTCTTGCAAATCAGATAAATGTCATGAATAGATGGCAATTTACCGATGCAGAAAAAGGTTGGGTAAGTTTTATAAATGTGCGTTTTTTAAATGATGAAAAGCAAACTGGCGAGGTTAATTTTAATCCAATTTTAGATAAGGGAACAATGAATGCTTGGGGAAGTGAAATTGATACAAAACGCTTTGAGACTTCTGCTAAATTAGGCTATGTTTTTCCAGAATTGCCTTTTCAAAGTATCGGTTTTCAAATGGCATATAGTAACCATCAACAAGATTCTTATTTTGGCTTGAATGTTTATGATATTAAGCATGAAAGTGTGTACTCTAATATTATTTTTAATTCTATACTTGGAGATACAAGAAATAAAATTAAAACAGGAATTAATCTAACCTATGACAAATTTGAAGAGCTTGTAAACACAGGCGGTTTTAGTAGAAAGGAAAATTCTTTGGGTGCTTTTTTTGAATATGCTTTTGATAATCTAGATAATTTTAGTTTAACGGCGGGTTTAAGAATGGATACTCATAATTTATTAGGGACTTTTGTAACTCCGAGATTGCACCTTAGATATGCTCCTTGGGAAAATGGCGTTTTTAGAGCTTCTGCCGGAAGAGGAAAAAGAAGTGCCAATATCTTTGCAGAAAATCAGCAATTATTTGCAAGTTCACGACAAATAAAGGTTGATGATGTTGGTGGAAATATTTACGGATTAAACCCCGAAATTGCTTGGAATTACGGAGTTTCCTATATGCAGAAATTTAATTTGTTTGATGAAAAAGGCGATATTACTTTTGATTTGTATCAAACTGATTTTAAAAATCAAGTAATCGTAGATTGGGAAAACCCCCAAGAAATTTCTTTTTATGACTTGGACGGAAAGAGTATTGCAAATAGTTTTCAGGTGGAAGTAAATTATAGTTTGGGTAAAAACTTAAATTTAAGAACTGCTTACAAATATTTTGATATTACTACTGATTTTAAAAGGGGCAATTTGCAAAAACCTATTCAACCTAAAAATAGATTTTTTGCAAACATTTCTTATGAAACTGATTTGCAAGAAAAGGATGCGCAATGGAAATTTGATATTACTTTT
>Ga0302131_1001039_pt1 | contig 15542 bp, 13 predicted proteins | sample CB9_20m_MG_FD_203105 | JGI IMG/M metagenome (GOLD analysis project Ga0302131, IMG submission 203105) | Marine microbial communities from Western Arctic Ocean, Canada - CB9_20m | ecosystem: Environmental > Aquatic > Marine > Oceanic | place: Canada: Western Arctic Ocean | collected 2017-09-19
GTCCGTCGTGGATCATGTCCAAGATTTCAATGGCTGCTGCCACGCGTGCGCCTGGTGTCATGATATGTTTCCTAACTATTGGCCGAAGTCGGCAAGAAGACGTGGATCAACCGATCCGGTAATTTGGGCTTTCACGTGTGATACGTACGTCATGAACATGACTTTCGCTTAGACCAGCACCCGTAATTTTCACAAAGCTACAGCCTTTGCGCATTTCAGCGATTGTCGCGTTGCCAGTGTACCCCATTGAGGCACGTAGCCCGCCAACAAGTTGGTGGATAACCGCACCTGCGCTGCCTTTGTATGGCACTTGGCCTTCTATGCCTTCAGGTACCAGTTTGTCGCTGGCCGCATCCTTTTGGAAATAGCGATCTGCAGAACCACGCGCCATTGCCCCCAATGATCCCATACCACGGTAGCTCTTAAAACTACGGCCTTGATACAAGATCACATCGCCCGGGGACTCGTCCGTACCGGCGATCATTGACCCAACCATGGCACATGAGGCACCCGCCGCAATCGCTTTGGCGAAATCACCCGAAAACTTGATACCACCATCCGCAATCACTGGAATTTTACCAGCAGCAGCAGCGCAATCCATTACAGCAGTCAGTTGTGGAACGCCCACACCTGCAACCATGCGAGTAGTACAGATCGAACCAGGTCCAACACCCACTTTGATCGCATCAGCACCGGCCTCGATCAAGGCACGGGTTGCCGCACCCGTCACAACATTGCCAACAACAATTTGAATATCGCTAGAGATAGTTTTGGCACGGCGTACAGCCTCCGCAACTCCAGCAGAGTGACCATGGGCCGTGTCGATCACAACCATATCCACACCAGCCTCAACAAGCGCCATAGTCCGCTCAAATCCTGCGTCACCCACAGTTGATGCAGCAGAAACGCGCAAACGTCCCAACTCATCTTTACAGGCCGTCGGGTTCAAAACAGCTTGTTCAGTATCTTTCAACGTTAACAGGCCTGTCAGTTTGCCCGTTCCATCCGTGATTAACAGCTTCTCAATGCGACGCGCCTTCATCAGGCTAATTGCTTCTTCCCGATCAGCGGGTTCATGCAGAATCGCCAAATTATCAGTACTCATCATGACAGAAACTGGGGTCGCATCATCATTGGCAAACCGCATGTCGCGATTGGTAACGATACCTACAACACGATCGTTCTCGTCGATGACTGGGAAACCAGTTACGCGATAGCGTTCCTGCAACGCTTTAGCATCTGCAAGCGTTTGATTGGCGCGCAATGTAATTGGGTTATAGACGATCCCGCTCTCAAACCGCTTGACCCGGCGGACCTCACGGGCTTGCTCATCAATCGTTAGATTGCGGTGAACAACACCGATACCACCTGCTTGGGCCATGGCAATCGCCATACGTCCCTCAGTAACCGTATCCATTGCTGAACTCAGCAAAGGAATGTTCATCGCTATCGACTTGGTTACAAATGTCCGCGTATCAGCCGTCGACGGCAACACATTGGACGCCCCCGGAACAAGCAAAACATCATCAAAGGTCAAAGCCTCACGAATCTCCATATCGCACCTCGCATGCAGAGTGTTCATTTGGCGGTTTCCTTTCTCATGGATTTGCCCAAATGAAAAGAGGACATCGTACAAACCGACATTCATCTTACACAATAAACTCCCGCCGAAGGCTTCAAGCCTCTGAAACAGGCCCAAACATAGAAAATGACGCGCACCGGACAGGTTTTGCCGCTCTTTGGCTTTCCCTTTGAAAACCCCGCTCTATGCTATGTTCAAACACTGCAAAGGGCACGTAAATGAGCACTGATCCTCTCGTCGTTTTCACCCCATCCGGCAAACGCGGAAATTTCGCGATTGGCACACCAATTTTGACAGCAGCACGTAAGTTAGGCGTTGATTTGGACTCGGTCTGTGGAGGACGCGGCATTTGTTCAAAATGTCAGATCACACCCAGCTACGGCGAATTTTCAAAGCACGGCGTCACGGTTCAAAACGGCGCATTGAGTGAATGGAATAGTGTCGAACAGCGTTATCAAGACAAGCGCGGCCTAATTGAAGGCCGTCGTTTGGGGTGCCAAGCGACTGTGCAAGGCGACATCGTGATCGATGTGCCACCAGAAAGCCAAGTGCACAAACAAGTCGTGCGCAAACGTGCTGAGGCGCGTGACATTATAATGAACCCGTCAACCAAACTGTATTACGTCGAAGTCCAAGAACCCGACATGCACGACCCTACGGGTGATCTTGAACGATTGCGCATTGCGCTCAATGAGCAGTGGCAACTCGAAAATGTACATGCAGATCTGCACATCTTGCAAAAGATGCAGCCAATCCTGCGCAAAGGTGAGTGGAAAGTCACCTGTGCTGTGCACTTGGGTGATAATGAAAACGCGCCGCGCATTATGCACATATGGCCTGGCTATTATGAGGGTACGGTTTACGGCCTTGCTGTCGATCTGGGCTCTACCACGATTGCCGCGCACTTGTGTGATTTGCAAACTGGTGAAGTTGTCGCATCTTCTGGCGTCATGAACCCACAAATTCGCTTCGGCGAAGATCTAATGAGCCGCGTCAGCTATTCAATGATGAACGCCGGTGGTGCAACAGAAATGACCGCAGCTGTGCGCGAGGGGATGAACGCCCTGTTTACACAAGTCAGCACAGAGGCCGAAATCGACAAAGCATTGATCGTAGACGCTGTGTTCGTTTGCAACCCAGTTATGCACCATCTGTTCCTTGGCATTGATCCCTTTGAATTGGGCCAGGCCCCGTTCGCACTGACCACATCGGATTCACTGCGCCTGCGTGCTGATGACTTGGACCTAAACATCCATCCCTCTGCCCGTATTTACATTCTACCTTGCATCGCGGGCCACGTTGGCGCGGATGCAGCCGCTGTGGCACTCTCTGAGGCACCAGACAAGTCTGAAGACCTTGTTTTAGTGGTAGACGTAGGGACAAACGCTGAAATCCTTCTGGGCAACAAAGAAAAGGTTCTTGCCTGCTCATCCCCAACAGGCCCCGCTTTTGAAGGTGCTCAAATCAGTTCAGGTCAACGCGCTGCACCCGGTGCGATAGAGCGAGTGGAAATTGATCCTGTCACCAAGATTCCGCGTTTTCGTGTAATCGGGTCAGACATCTGGTCAGACCAGGACGGCTTCGATGAAGCCATCGCAGGTTCAGGGGTCACCGGCATCTGTGGTTCCGGCATTATCGAGATGGTCGCTGAAATGCGCCTTGCGGGCATTGTTGATGGCCCGGGCCTAATTGGCTCACCAGAACAAACCGGCGCAGCCAATTGTTTCCTGGATGGGCGCACTTACTCATTCCTAGTTTACGATGCGACGGAAAACGGTGGCCCAAAGATAACAGTCACAAACCGCGATATCCGTGAAATTCAAATGGCCAAAGCAGCGCTTTATTCAGGTGCACGCTTGTTGATGGACAAATTCAACGTCGACAAAGTGGACCGTGTGGTTCTGGCTGGCGCCTTTGGCGCGCATATTTCCCCCAAACACGCGATGGTGCTAGGCATGATCCCTGATGCGCCTTTGGACAAGGTGACATCCGCTGGCAACGCTGCAGGCACAGGGGCACGTATTGCACTTCTAAATCGCGAAGCACGTATAGAGATCGAAGCAACGGTGCGTGCCATTCACAAGATCGAGACAGCACTTGAGCCGCGTTTTCAAGAGCATTTTGTGAATGCGTCTGCTATTCCAAATTCGGCAGAGCCGTTTCCGATCCTAAATTCAATCGTCACGATACCCGATGTGAACTTCAACACGGGCGGCAGTCGCGATAGTAGTGGTGGCAGACGGCGGAGACGCGGCTAACGTTTAGAACACTGTACTCATCACAGGAATCGGTGTCGGAATGTTTATAGCTTTGCCTACGATTATCGGCTTATATGATCAGATATTTTTATAACATTTTATTTGAAAATTGGAGACTGCGATGACGCACCCAAATGGATATAACTGGGTTTTACGCAATTACGACCGAATAACTTTCACCAATGGTGGCGACCCCGTCCCTGCGCCAAACCGTCAAATGACCTCTGTATTTCGGGCCTCAGCGATTAGTTACGCCCAAGGGTGCTGATATTTCAGTGATCGTTGAAGCTGACGGTACCGTGATGGTTGATAGCCCTATAATGAGGCTCACAACCAACCAGCGTAACCGATTAGTCGTCCAGTTAGGGTTTTGCCCAAAGGACCACAGATGTTGGCTGACGTGCAAGAAGAATACTTTGACACTGTCGACCGAGATTATGACAAGGCAGGTACTAGCAGGGCCTTGAAAAGAGGCACTTTGAAGTTTACTATGCTCATAGGTAATGGGCCAATGGAAGAGGTAGACTTAACGACAGCCTATCGCTTTATAGATAAGCAGTTAGAATTGAAGCCTGACATTTCACACGGCCTAATCAAAGATACTAACTGGGCTATGAGCAAGATGTTCAACTTCATGACTAAGCGAGGGTATGTAAAGACAAACCCGTTTATCGGCCTTGACGTAAAGAGCTATTGCAAACCATCCAAGAGCTGGCTCCCTTACACATCAGAAGAGTTTTTCACGATATTTCAGCACGACTGGGGCGCTCACAAACGCCTATTACTCAACATTATGATAACTGCAGGAATGCGGCTTAATTAGGCAGGCATACTAACATGGGATCGCTTTAACGACACCTAATACAAAGGCATAAGGTACTTTTCGCTGCTTGATACCAACGATGGAAATGTTGCGACTAAGAACGTGGGATCAAAGCGGATCACCCCACTGCACCCAGACCTTAAGTTGCCATCCAAAGGAAAGGGACGGCTATTTGATTATAGGGTCTATGTCCACTCTTGTGCTGTCAAAGCAGGTATCGCAATTAACCCAACATTAAAGGAACTGGTCCCTCACCCATTAAAGACAGCTTACTCATTCAGAGGAACGTTGAAAATACTATTGCGGGATGCGAACGTATCCAAAGAGATCAATGACTACTACACTGGACACTCCTCTGGTGATGCGGCTGACAAAAACTACGGTGAAGTAAGTGCCGTAAAGAGATACAGATAAATCTCTAAAGCTAAGCACCCGTGGCTTAATTAATCGAACCTTTTTTCTTATCTTGTGGCCCATGATGTATACGAAGGCGGGTGCGATTTCCCCATCATAATTTGGAGGGTCTCATAGCGCCTGAGAGGTTCGTACAGGCTGTCTAGAGTACTTCATTGCTTACCTTAGGTAAGAGATTAAATACTTGCTTTGGTTGTATGAATATATAGCTTTCACCCTAAGAGGATGATCACGACATGTACTGGAAAGGTGCCTTTATGCGATCAATAATAGAGTTTCCAAGGCTTAGTGAGTTTGCAGTTATCTCTATTGCCTTCGTGCTAGCTTATGCGCTTGTTAATTTTGTTGTGGAACCCATCCAGCATCAGTTTCTAAGCAGCAGTACCATGGCAGGTAGCTTACTTTTCATACCACATGGTATCCGCGTCCTTGCGGTATGGCTTTGCGGTGTACGAGCGATCTTACCCCTGATTGCTGCTGAATTTTTAGGTGGCATATTTCTATGGCAACCAGACGTTGGCTTGGATGTCTTGCTTGGTTCATCGATGGTTGGAGGCTTAGGCGTTTACTTAACGTTTGAACTATTCCGTCTTGCTGGCATCGAAATGCAACCTGACGGTAAAGACTCTGCACTCACCAACTGGAAATCACTCATTCTGTTGGCCAGTATTGCATCAGTCTTTAACTCTGTTGGAAAGCAAATCTTCTTTGAAAGCCTTGCGCCACTAACTGACGAGATTTTGATCTTGGCGATGTTCTGGGTAGGCGACACGTTAGGGACGTTTGCATGTCTGCTGCTGCTTATCGGTATTAGAAGAGGGTTTAGGTTCTAACTATATCATAATGAAAATAGGTCAGCCTGCTGAGAACAACAGGCTGATCATAAGGGGTGGACAATCCACTCAGAAAAGAATTGTAAAATACTATAGATATGGTAGGGGTTAATTCCAAAATAAATAGTATCAATATGAGATATTTTTGATTATGGAGCTTTGATTATCAAGGGGACTTTGTACACATGAGTAAGTTTAATACGTTTACGCAACTTAAAGAGTTGATGTTTGCAATGGAGCAAGACTTGGGAATCAGCGAATTGTCTGAACCTGAGAAGTGCGTATTCTCCTGCATCATACAAGCTACAGAAGCTGGTAGTTCAATCACTACGAAAGCTATTGAGAAACACATACTGACTTCAAACTTATCGCGACCAACCTTGTTTAGAGCTATTAAGCAGCTACTTGCCAAAGACATCATTACCCAACCTAGTCACGGTAAATACATAGCTATCACTTAAGGTCTGCCAAACCTTTTTTCTTACTCTAAAGCTCATACTGGATATGAGGGCCCTGCGATTTATCTCCCTCACAAACTGGAGGGTCCCATTGCCCGTACGGACCCTCACAGCACACCTAAGAGACAATCCGGGTGATATGGCCACGAGCCAGTGGCCATGAGTGACGCCCTCATAGCGCCTAACAACGTGCCTTCATGCGCTGTATTGTAGTGGCTTGTCAGACTGTTGAACGTCCTGATGGTGTCGTCGCCCCACGCTCTGTCAGGAACCTTGCCAATGACTTAGCTGATGCCTCTGGTGACATGCCACAATCCTAAATGAACTGTTTCATATAAGTTGGCTTCACTGGCACTTATGCCATCGCTGAAAAGGCAAACGACCTGTGACAGAATGCCTACGCCTTTGTTCTTGAATGCTTCATTCGACGCACCATTTCCATTCATACGTCCTATGGAGAGATCACGCTTCGCTCATCGCGTCGCTGACATCAACTCGTTTCAAACAAATTTGGAGTTACAATATGAAAACCTTTCTTTCCGTTTTAACCACCTTCGCCGCAGTAACTGTTTTTTCTTCCGCAAATGCAGCGGACACAACTGTCGAGATGTTGAACAAGCGCGATGATGGAGCCAAAATGGTTTACTCGGAAGACATCGCACGAATTGACGTGGGCGACACCATTACTTGGGTACCAACATCCAAAGGTCACAACGTCGAATTTATCGCTGGTCCAGATGGGTTTGCCATACCCAAGAAATCAAAAAACAGCAAAGAGGTTTCAATTACTTTCGATGATCCTGGTATCTACTATTACTGGTGTACGCCACATAAGGGCATGGGCATGATTGCTCTAGTCGTAGTTGGAGGTGATAAGTCTAATATCGAAGACATCGCTGGCGCAAAAGCAGTAGGTAAGTCAAAGAAAAAATTAGCCGCATTACTAAGTGAATTGTAAATCAATTAAAAAATAAAAGAGAGGGGTGGTCGAAAAGCTATCCCTTTTCTTGTTCTGGTGAACACTTATTTCGAGACACTTCAAAGTAGTGTAATTAAGCTCGTATGTTGTGAAACAGTCGTTGGAAGTACCAAGACTGAAAACGCGCTTAGCTTAGCCAACACGTACCTCATCCCCTGGCTCGCCCAGACACCTTAGCCACGCCCAAAAGTCACGTGGGCAACTGTCACCGCATATTGTTCAACTTTGAGGCTAGCTGCCAATTACACGGCGGACACGCAGCCACACAGCATACTTGTTTCGTACTAGAGGAAACTGTTGGACGTAAGTGTGGCTCGAGTGGAACCATAACCATCGCATTGGCAATCACGTAACTACAGGTCGCGCTTGTTGCTTTGGTCATTGATCTGAGATGTGGCTAAAAGCTAATAGGTCACTACTTTTGTCACTACTTTTGTCACTACTTTTGTCACTACTTTTGTCACTACTTTTGTCACTACTTTTGTCACTACCACACCCAACACACCAAAGCGAGCTTCATGGACGAAATAAGAGTTTAAATAATATAATACAGCTACTTATAGGGTGTGGTGAAATGGTATCACGGCAGCTTCCTAAGATTTAGTTACGAGTTCGATTCTCGTTACCCGCTCCACTATCTTTACAGCGATCTACAATCGAAAACGGCGCGTCCAAACTTTGGTCGCGCCGTTTCGCCATTTGCGGGCTGGGTTACCCCAATAAGACATTGCCAAATTCATCACGCAAGTTTCGCTTTAGAACTTTTCCTGTCGCGTTACGGGGCAAAAGATCAGTAAAAACAACACAGTCAGGAATTTGCCACTTTGCTATTTTGCCTTCAAAAATAGCAAGAACCTCTGCCTCTGAAGGTGCTTCGCCTTCGACAGCAACCGCAATCAAAATTGGGCGCTCATCCCATTTTGCGTGAGTTGCACCAATAACAGCCGCATCGGAAAGTTGTGGATGGCCAATAGCTATGTTCTCCAGGTCAACAGACGAGATCCATTCTCCGCCCGACTTGATAATGTCCTTTGAGCGGTCCTTGATACTAAGATATCCATCTGGATCTAGCGTCGCGACATCACCCGTATGAAACCAATCATCGGTCAGGGTTTCATCACGGGTTTTCTGAAAATAGCTATCTAAAATCCAATGGCCACGCACCATCAAATTGCCTTGGGTTTCCGCATCGTTGGGCAACTCGCCCCCCTCTTCGTCAACAACCTTCAATTCGACGCCCCACATTGGGCGGCCTTGGTTTTCGCGAAGTTTGTGTTGCTCTTCAATCGGTAAATCAAGATGTTTGGCCAGTGGTTGATTAGCGGAGCCCAGCGGCGACATTTCCGTCATGCCCCATGCGTGAATGGTTTCAACATCGTATTTCTCACGGAACGCCGTGATCATTGAGGGTGGGCAAGCAGAGCCACCAACAACCGTTCGCTTCAGGGACCCAAGTTGCGACCCCGCTTTCTCAGCCTCGCCAAGAAGACCCAACCAAATCGTCGGAACACCTAGAGCGGTTGTTACCTTATACTGGTCAATTAATCCAACCAGTGAAGCACCGTCCAATCCCGGTCCCGGCATTACCATTCTTGCGCCAGTCATCGCGCAGGCATAGGGCGTGCCCCATGCGTTGACGTGGAACATCGGCACGACTGGTAACACAACGTCCATTGCTGAATACCCGATACAATCCGTCAAATTAGACGCCAAGGCATGTAATACGGTAGAGCGATGAGAATATAGAACCCCCTTTGGGTTTCCAGTGGTTCCTGAAGTATAACAGAGACTGGAAGCCGTGTTCTCGTCAAATTCAGGCCATACATATGCTGGATCACAAACCGTGATCAGCTCATCATAAAAAACCAAACCGTCAATAACTTCTGCGGCACTTTCATCACGGCCTTCCATCAAAACGATGTGCTCAAGGTTGGGTAGTTTGTCACGGATAGCAGCCACAAGCGGGATAAAGGTACGGTCTACAAACAGCACTTTGTCATCCGCATGGTTCAGGATGTAGACCAATTGTTCGGGGAAAAGACGCGGATTGATTGTGTGGCAAACAAAACCAGCACCTGAGACGCCAAAGTAAATTTCCAAATGGCGGCGATTGTTCCACGCAATCGTGCCACAACGGGCCTGTGGTTCCAGACCCAGCTTGGACAATGCCTGCCCAAGGCGGTGGGCGTTGGCACCAACTTGGCCCCAAGTGGTCTCTTCCACCCCGCCACCGGTATTGACAGAATATACCTCAGTCCCCGTGTGATAACGAGCGGCATGATCCACTAGGGATTGTATTGTCAAAGCGGACGTCATCATCTGGCCAAGCATCGGCACCTCCATATTTGATATGTAAAGGCGCGTCATAGGCTGCGCGTCCTCTGATAAGAGAACCCTGCCAAGCGTTAGGTGATCTGGCAAGCCCTGTGCGCAAGGCTTGCCAAATTACGTTATGTAAAAGTGATTAAGCGCGATGGCGCTGTACGTAATCCACCAGACCGCGGGTCGATCCATCTTTATCGTTGGCTGACTGCGTGCCAGCGACGACTGGTTCAAGTGCTGTTGCCAGCTCTTTACCCAGTTCAACACCCCATTGATCATATGAATTCAGGCCCAAGATGACGCCTTCAACAAAGACACGGTGCTCATAAAGCGAGATGATCTGACCCAAAACGAACGGATCCAGTTTTGGATACACAATCGTCACCGACGGACGGTTACCAGCAAAGACGCGATGTGCGGCTTGGCGGTCAAGTTCGTCACCAGTCAGGCCTTTGGCAGCCATGATTTCTCGTGCTTCATCCAATGAGCGGCCACGCATCAATGCCTCTGACTGCGCTAAACAGTTCGCGACGAGCAATTGGTGGTGATGCGCTAGGTCCGGTTCATGCCCTTCCGCCGCAACCATGAATTCACATGGAATGACGCGGGTGCCTTGGTGGATCAACTGGTAAAATGCATGTTGGCCATTCGTGCCAGGCTCACCCCAAACGACAGGACCACTGTGGCGCGGCAACTGCTTGCCATCCATTGCAACGCTCTTACCGTTGCTTTCCATCTCAAGCTGTTGGAAATATGCAGGAAGTAGATCAAGGCGTTGATCATATGGCAAAACAGCACGTGTCGCATGGCCACAGATTTGGTTGTGCCAAATACCAACAAGCGCATGCATCAACGGCATGTTCTCTGCACCCTCAGCAGCACAGAAATGTGTGTCCATAACTTGGCCACCACGCAAGAACGCTGTGAACGCTTCACGACCGATGCCAATCATCAGGCTAAGGCCAATTGGGCCCCACATAGAATAACGTCCACCAACCCAGTCTTCAAAGCCAAAAACGCGTTCCGCTGGAATACCAAAAGCTACTGTGCGTTCTTCTGACGTGCTGAGGGCCGCAAACTGTTCATCCGGCTTACCACCGTTTTCAAGCATCCAAGCGCGCGCGGTACGGGCGTTTGTCATCGTCTCGATTGTGCCAAACGTTTTTGAGGCAACAATGACCAAAGTTGTTTTAGCATCCAGGCCGCGCAACGTGTCAGACACATCTGCGCCGTCTACGTTTGATACAAAGTGAACGCGTGGACCATCGTGGTATGGGCTCAGCGCCATAACCGCCATAGCAGGACCAAGGTCAGATCCACCGATACCGATGTTGATCACGTCGGTGATTCCGCTTGAGCGGACCAAATCAGCGTAATCACCCATGCGGTTCAAGGTTGCGTGCACCTCTGGCATGACATCAGCGCCGTCTACCAAAACTGGATCGCCATCAAGATTGCGCAGTGCGGTATGAAGAACAGCACGCCCTTCTGTTTCGTTGATGACAGCGCCACCAAACATCGCAGCGCGACGTTCAGTTAACTTGGCGGCGTCCGCCAATTCTAGTAACGCTGCCTTTGTAGCGCCATCAACGTTGGTTTTTGAGTAATCCAACAACATATCGCCAGCGGTGCATTGGAACGTATCCGCACGTGACGCGTCGGCTTCAAACAAACTAAGCATATGGCGGTCGTTAACGCCGGTTTCCAAAGTTTCGAGTGCAGACCAAGCAGCGTTCATTTTATCAGTCATTTATACAGCCCAGTGAATTGTTGCACCGTCCAGAACGGCCGCAACGGGTGCAACCTCTGGCAAAGATCCTTTAGCAACATCAAGTGCTGCACGTTTGTCATCACCAAAGATGACGATGTGTTTGGAAATGGCGCTGTTCAGAACTGGGGCGCTCAGTGTGACACGCTGTTCTTGGCCTTCTGCCTGAATTGGCAATAATGCATCAGCATACGCGCTCAATGCGGCATCCAAACCGTTCGCCTGCGGGAACAATGACGCGGTGTGCATGTCAGCCCCCATGCCCAATACCAAAACAGAAATCGGCCACTCAGACGTCAGCTTTTCTGACACATCCTTACAAGCATCAGCTACTTCAACATCAGGCACATAGAACGGCGTAAACTTTGCGGCCGCCGCGCGATTGACCAATAGACGATCACGCAAAAGCTTTGCGTTTGAGCGGTCATTGTCGTCCGGCACCCAGCGCTCATCACTCAGCATGACGTGCACGCGGTTCCATTCGATGTCAGCGGCACACAGAATATCAAAGATTGGGCCTGGCGTCGTACCGCCGGGGACAACAAATGAAACATTCTCTTGGGTCAAAAGTGCTGTCTTCAGATCGCCCACAATTTTCTGGGCAACTTCGATGATCAGCATCTCGCGGTCAGAATATTCTTGAAAACTCATGATTTAATCGCTCCCCATGAACGGCCATCGCGGGCCAACATTGTTGCTGCGTCCCCTGGACCATCGCTTCCAGAGTCATAGGATTTGGGCACATCGCCGCTCTCTGTCCAACCATTGATGATTGGATCCGTCCACTCCCATGCAGCTTCGACTTCATCGCCACGCATAAACAGGGTTTGGTTTCCACGGATAACATCCATGATCAGGCGTTCATAGGCATCAGGCGGATCGCCGCCTGCGTCGCCCAATGCTTCGGCAAAACTCATGTCCAGCGGAACATCGATCAAACGCATACCACCTGGGCCCGGTTCTTTAATCGTAACGCCAAGGGTAATGCCCTCGTTGGGCTGAAGACGAATGGAAAGAACATTGCGATGCCCCCCCTCGTCGTCATCAAAAATAGAGTGGTTAAGCTCTTTAAAGACAACGGTAATTTCGCTGGCGCGTTCCGCAAGTTTCTTGCCAGTGCGCAGATAGAACGGTGTTCCTGCCCAACGCCAGTTGGAAATTCCAACCTTCATTGCCACATAGCTTTCGGTTTTTGAGCGCGGATCATTCACACCCTCACGATAGCTTGGGTCCTCATCATCAGCCAAATACTGACCACGCACGATGTGATGCGGTTCGGCCGGATCAAGGGCGCGGATAACTTTTAGTTTTTCATCACGCACGGCACCTGGCTCAAACTTGGCAGGCGGTTCCATCGCGATCAAGCACAGCAACTGCATAAGATGGTTCTGCACCATGTCACGCATTGCACCTGATTTGTCGTAATATTCGCCCCGCGTGCCGACACCAACCGTTTCAGCCACCGTGATCTGGATGTGATCCACGTATTGTGAATTCCACAAAGGTTCGAACAACATATTGCCAAAACGAACAGCCATCAGGTTTTGGACAGTCTCTTTGCCCAAATAGTGATCGATGCGGTAAATTTGGTCCTCGTTGAAGTGCTCAGCCAAAGAAGCATTCAACGTTTGCGCAGTGGCAAGGTCGCGGCCAAATGGCTTCTCAACAACGATACGGCTAGCTTTGTCCGATAGCCCGTAGTGATGAAGACGTTCTGCCAAATCACCAAATAGACCTGGCGCAACGGAGAAGTAGAAAGCACGCACAAACTTACGCCCCTTAACCTTATCCGCCAATTCTTCCCAACCACCAACTCCGCGTGCATCGATTGGAACGTAGTCCAATTGCTGTAAAAACGCCAATAATTTTTCAGCGTCACTTGCAACTTTACCGCCAAATTCAGCAATCGCTTCTGCGACGAATTCGCGATACTTCGCGCCATCCATCTGAGAGCGAGCAGCCCCAACGATGCGGGATTCGGCAGGCATTTGACCTGCACAAAAGCGCCGGAACAAGCCCGGCAAAATTTTACGGCGAGCCAAATCGCCCGTCCCACCAAAGATGACAAGATCAAAAGCTTCGACTGGAATTACGCGTGAGACCATTGGGTTGTTCCATTTGATTTTATGTTAGCGCAAACATGACGCTTTTTGATCCGAATCACAAGGTTGTCACATGGCAAAAACGTTCTTTTATTGCATTCACAGACATCCTATCACCAATAAGCAATGTTCAACCAGCAAGGTACACGTGGATTATGAAAGATTTAGCGCAAGCAAACATTGGAAAATTCGCTGATCCGACCCTGACCACTAAGGGCGAAGATCGCGCAACCGTCGCGCTGAATAACCCTGAGACCCTGTGGTTTAACACCGGAACGCTTTGCAATATTGAATGCATAAACTGCTATATTGCATCAAGCCCTAGCAATGATGCACTCGTATACATCACAGCCGATGAAGTTCAGGACTACTTAAACCAAATCAAGGAACGGAACTGGCCGATCAAAGAAATCGCGTTCACTGGCGGTGAACCATTTATGAACCCACAGATGATTGAAATCACGCGCGCCTCGCTTGAGGCGGGGTATCAAGTGCTTATCCTTACAAATGCCATGCGCCCAATGATGCGCAAGTCCATTCAAAACGGCCTCTTAGACCTGAACACCACCTACCCAGGGAAACTAACGCTTCGGATTTCAGTTGATCACTATGACCCTGCCTTGCACGATGCCGAACGGGGTGCCGGCGCATTCGCAAAAACAGTTATTGGTATGGATTGGCTACAGAAAAACGGCTTTAGAATGGCTGTCGCTGGGCGCAGTATTTTTGGGCATTCAGAAGCAGACAGCCGTGCAGGATACGCGGCTTTTTATACTGAACACGGTTATGAAATAGACGCGAACAATCCAGGAATGACAGTTTTGTTTCCCGAGATGGATGAGACCATCGAGGTTCCTGAAATCACCACCGCTTGCTGGGGAATTCTAAACAAGTCGCCCGATTCAATAATGTGCTCATCGTCGCGCATGGTGGTCAAACGTAAGGGGGCAGAAAAGCCTGCGGTATTGGCCTGCACCTTACTGCCTTACGATGCAGAGTTTGAGCTGGGAACAACCCTTGAGGACGCCGAAAAAGACGTCGCCCTTAACCATCCCCATTGCGCCAAGTTTTGCGTACTGGGGGGCGCGTCATGTTCTGCCTAATATAACCAACTGACGACAGAATCGCCTTTTGTGGTGCAAGAACTTTGGTCGCAATTACGGGCAACTCTGGCAGCAATATGAAGTGCTGCGCATCGCACTTGGACTCGTGCGCGTTCGCGGTTGAAAGAACCACCCCCAATGCGCCAAGAGCCAAAATTCCAAGTCCATTTTCCTTTTGCATACCTTCGCTTCCTTACTGCTAAATATATCACGCAACAGGATGTAGAGCGTCAGGATTAAGGTTCGGTTACGAGGGGCTGAAAATCTGCATTGTGGTCCTAAAGTCTGGGCAAAATCAGAGCAATACCAGCTATAAGCATTGCACAGCATGTGCTACTTCTGATATGAATGGACGCAACATATAGAACCCTAAAACAGAATGGGCAACAACGTGAACGACACGCCACAACCCCCTGAAAATGATGATGAAAACCTGCATACGCGCCCAGCTTATGATGGTCCATCCGTTTCAATCGAACATGAAATGCGTACCTCCTACTTGGACTACGCCATGTCTGTTATCGTCAGTCGGGCGATTCCTGACCTTCGCGATGGTTTAAAACCGGTTCACCGCCGCATTCTTTATGCGATGCACGAGACCAACAATACGCACGACAAATCCTACCGTAAGTCCGCTCGTGCGGTTGGCGAAGTGATGGGTAAATATCACCCGCATGGAGACTCTGCCATCTATGATGCGCTGGTGCGTATGGCTCAAGATTTCTCTATGTCGTTGCCCCTGTTGGACGGCCAAGGCAACTTTGGTTCCATGGATGGCGATAATGCGGCTGCAATGCGTTACACCGAAGTGCGCATGGACAAACCAGCGGCATACCTGTTGTCAGACATCGACAAGGACACCGTTGATTTCCAAGACAATTATGATGGTAAAGATCGCGA
>Ga0302131_1001042_pt1 | contig 15529 bp, 11 predicted proteins | sample CB9_20m_MG_FD_203105 | JGI IMG/M metagenome (GOLD analysis project Ga0302131, IMG submission 203105) | Marine microbial communities from Western Arctic Ocean, Canada - CB9_20m | ecosystem: Environmental > Aquatic > Marine > Oceanic | place: Canada: Western Arctic Ocean | collected 2017-09-19
TTCCTGCACCTCAGTGAGCAGGGCTAAATAACCGATAAAAATCAACAGGCAGTGAACTTTTAGGCCGTTGCCAAGCGTACAACTCTAAGGCGCCGGTAAGCTATGAAGGTAGACGCTAGCGGTGAACAATGTGGGTATTTTATGATGCAAAATCGGCGCTCGGCGTAGCCGATTTAGCGTTTAGTTTAAGTTTCTACCTAAGGGCACTGCTAATGCTGCCCGCTTAGGCGTAGTGCTCACGTTTTCGGCTTGTTTTTGACAATTTGAGGCTTCTTGCGGTCTTAGCGGCTATTTGTTCCCTAACACACCTAGCCTAATGCGGCAGCAAGAGCCCATAAGGTACTGGGCTAGGGACGAACACAGCTGAAAATACCACTGTTGCTATCGGCGGCTTCAACACGGAAAATAGCGATGCTGAATTTTAGCGCTGACACGCTGGCTGTTGCTCACCACTGATGACACGGGGCAAGCCACCTCTCGGACAACCTTAAAGGTGGCTTAAGGAATCTTGACCGCAGCGAATCTTGAAGGGAACTCCAAAAATAACGTAGACGATAGCGCAAATGCACTGAACACATTGCTCCAACAACTCCTTCTTACATACAAATAAAGGCTAGTTTTAATGAATCATGACAACTCCAGGAACCTGTTTGACCTGGCACTTCAATATATTCCCGGCGGAGTTAACTCTCCGGTTCGCGCCTTCAAAGGGGTTGGCGGAAACCCATTATTTTTCAAAAGCGGCAAAGATGCCTATCTAATAGACTCCGACGACAATCGCTACGTCGACTATGTTGGTGCGTGGGGGCCGCTTATTCTTGGGCACTTAAACCCGGGCGTTGTGGAAGCCTTGCAAGACCAGCTTCAAATAGGCCTTGGATTTGGCGCATCAACGGAGGGTGAAATTCAGATTGCCAAAAAAATCTGTGAGCTAGTTCCTTCGATCGAAAAAGTACGGCTTGTGACCTCCGGTACCGAGGCCACAATGAGCGCCATACGGCTTGCAAGAGGCTATACACGCCGAGACATCATCGTTAAATTTGAAGGCTGCTATCACGGCCATGTGGACGGACTATTAGTCAAAGCAGGTTCAGGTGCGCTTACTTTAGGCGAGCCGGATTCGTTGGGCGTTCCGAAAGCTTACACAGACCTGACCCACGTTTTGCCTTATAACGATATCGAGGCAGTTAAAAGTTTCTTTGCCGAAAAAGGCGAGCAAATAGCCTGCATCATCGTTGAGCCCATTGCTGGCAATATGAATTTCGTACCCCCGATTCCTGGGTTTCTGGAATGTCTACGTGAAGTGTGCTCAGACAATGGCAGCGTATTGATCTTCGACGAGGTGATGACAGGGTTTAGAGTTGCCTTAGGTGGAGCACAAGCCGCCTATGGAGTAACGCCAGATCTAACGACCTTGGGCAAGGTCATTGGCGGCGGCCTACCGGTCGGCGCGTTCGGAGGTCGCGCGGACATAATGGATCACATAGCACCACTTGGCGGGGTTTATCAGGCTGGCACGCTTGCCGGCAGCCCACTTGCAGTAGTTGCAGGACTCGCCATGTTAAATCAAATATCTCAGCCTGGTATTTATGAGGGTTTAAATGAGAAAGCAGGGGTGTTGCTGTCGGGTTTGAGAGAGCGAGCTGCCGCAGCCAATGTGCCATTCACGACCAATCAAATGGGCGGCATGTTTGGCTGTTTTTTCAGTGAAGAAGAATCAGTCACTCGCTTCGAGCACGTAACGGCCTGCAATATTAAGAACTTTCAAACTTTCTTCCATGGCATGTTAGACAACGGCGTGTATTTAGCGCCCTCTGCCTATGAAGCTGGATTTATTTCGACTGCCCATGGAGATGCTGAAATTCAGCACACCTTGGATGCCGCCGAGAAAGCATTTTCGTTGATAAACCGCTAAACTCCGCCCAGCGATCAACAGTAACCAGACCAGTGTTCAGCAGACTAAATCAGACTAAAATTCAGACTAAAATTCAGACTAAAAAATGAGAGACAGCTCGATGACGAAATATGATGTATACGGGATTGGCAATGCGATAGTGGATAAAGAATTTGAAGTCCAAGACAGCTTTTTAGCCGAGCATGGAATCGAAAAAGGCATGATGACCTTGGTAGATCGCGACCAGCAGGTTTTCATTTTAGATCAACTAATTAAAACCTATGGCTTGAAAAAACGAGCAGGCGGTGGTTCAGCAGCAAATTCTCTGTATGCCCTAAGCCAGTTTGGGGGCAAAGCCTTTTATTCTTGCCGAGTAGCCAACGACGAAACCGGAGATTTCTTTCTCGAAGGTTTAGGCCAACAAAATATCGAAACCAATACCAACAGCCAACGTGCCGACGGCCTCAGTGGCCGATGTTTGGTTATGGTAACCCCTGACGCCGAACGAACCATGCAGACCTATCTTGGCGTGTCCGATGACATTTCAATTTCGGAAATGGATTTTGAGTCAGCAAAGCAATCTAAAATTATGTACCTGGAAGGCTATTTGGTTACATCTGACAGTGCAAAATCTGCCATTATCGAAATGAAAGAATACGCAATTGCCAACAACATCAAGACCGCCATGACTTTCTCTGATCCAGCCATGGTTGAGTACTTTTGCGACGCAGTCAATGAAGTATTGGGCGACGGTGTTGATTTACTTTTTTGCAACCAGCACGAAGCCATGAAATGGGCAGGCGCTGATACAATTGAAGCGGCCTGTGAAGCACTTAAAACAAAAGCCAAACAGTTTGCTATTACCTGCGGCTCAAAAGGCGCGTTGCTTTTTGATGGCGAGAATTATATAGATATCGAGCCATATGCCGTTGATGTCGTCGACACTAATGGCGCTGGTGATATGTTTGCTGGCGCATTTATGTACGGCATAACCAATGGTTTGGATTTCGCCACTTCGGGCAAGCTAGCAAGCTTGGCATCGGCAACGGTGGTATCGGGATTTGGTCCACGGCTTGAACCTGAAAAACACGCAGAAATCTTGAAAAAGGTTCTAGCTTAGAACCCACAGCTAACAGCAAGGTCAGGCGTCAAGCATTACACACTAGAGCGGGAGCTAAGACCAAAGATTAGAACCCACCGTTAACGCAAAAAGCTAAGGTCATTACTTTGACCTTAGCTTTTTTAGTTTAGGGCTTGGGGCTTCTAGGTTTTAACTTTAAAAACCTGACCTTCAAGACTAAATCTCAAGCCTTTTCTTTGAGGTCTTAACTTTCAAACCTTGCCTTTTCAGGCATAGACGTTAAATTTGACGCCTACGCCCTCAAATCATCGACGAATTTTTTAACACCGTCGAACCAAGATGTTTTGCGGGGATTTTGTGAAGAACCCTGATCATCCTGAATTTCTTTAAACTCTTCCAACAATTCTTTTTGGCGCTTGGTTAAATTTACCGGCGTCTCGACAACTACGCGACAAAGTAAATCACCTGCACTGCCGCCACGAATAGGCGTAACGCCCTTGTTTCGAAGTCGGAATAATTTCGAGGTTTGAGTTTCTGCCGGAATCTTAAGTTTTACACGACCATTAAGAGTCGGCACTTCTAACTCACCGCCCAATGACGCATCACAAAAACTAATCGGTATTTCGCAGTGTAGGTCTTTTCCATCACGCTGAAATATATGGTGCGCTCTAACGCCAACCTCAACATAGAGGTCTCCTGATGGGCCTCCATGAGTACCGGCCTGACCTTCACCAGTTAATCGAATACGGTCACCAGTATCAACACCGGCTGGGACTTTTACAGACAAGGTTTTGGTTTCATCGACGTTGCCGCGACCATGACAGGTATTACAAGGATTTTTGATTTGCTTGCCTGTGCCTTGGCATCGAGGACAAGCTTGCTGAACCGAGAAAAAACCCTGCTGCATGCGAACCTGACCGTGGCCGGCACAGGTGCTGCAATCAATAGCCGAGGTGCCTTTCTTAGCGCCAGACCCATCGCAGGAGCCACAATTTACAGTAGTTGGAATTCTAATCTTAACCGACGTGCCTTGCACCGCATCTTCTAAACTAAGATCAAGGTTGTACCTAAGGTCAGCGCCTTTGCGCACATGACTATTACCGCCACCGCCTCTGCCGCCACCAAAAATGTCGCCGAAGATATCGCCAAACATGTCACCAAAGTCAGCATTGCCCGCGCTAGTTTGCCCCTCTATTCCGGCATGGCCATATTGGTCATAGCGGGCGCGTTTTTGAGAATCAGAAAGCACTTCGAAAGCCTCATTGGCTTCTTTGAATTTGTCCTCTGCAGTATCGTCATCTGGATTACGGTCAGGGTGATGCTTCATGGCAACACGTCGGTAAGCCTTTTTAATTTCGGCTGCCGAAGTGCCTTTCTCAATACCCAGGACTTCGTAAAAATCTCGTTTCGACATTTGTTCTCTCTTGTTTCGTGTCTATTTTAGCGGACTGCTTAGCGATCTGTACTAACGGTCTGGTCTAACGGTCTGGTCTATCAGTCTGCTCTAACGGTAAAATGTGATGTGTCATGAGGGTTTTTCTTAACGGTTCTAGCTGTCAAACCCAGACTTGAAACCTGCGCCACAAGCGTCAGAAAAACAGGTCACTTAGCAAACCAAAAATTGGTATCCAGCAACCGCAAAAAAGCTAAGCCATCAAGATGACTTAGCTTTTCGCGAGCCGTCTGAGCTTTAATCGCTCAGCATAAAGACAAAACTACGCTTGCTTTTCGTCTTCTTTAACTTCTTCAAACTCTGCATCGACAGCTTCATCATCTGCTGACTCAGCGTCACTAGGCGCTTCTGCACCTTCGGCCGCTTGCTCGGCATACATTTTCGCAGCTAAACTTGAAGACGCTTCCGTCAACACTTTAGTCGCCGCTTCAATCTGCTCTAAGTCATCTGCCTTAATTGCATCTTCTACTGAGGTGATGGCTGCATTAATCACATCCTTCTCTTCATCAGTTGCCTTGTCGGCTGCTTCTTCAAGAGTTTTCTTGGTGGCGTGAACCAAGCCATCAGCTGTATTTCTTGCTGTGATTAGCTCTTCGAACTTCTTATCTTCAGCAGAGTTGGCCTCTGCATCTTTAATCATCTGCTCGATTTCTTCGTCAGATAATCCACTGGACGCCTTAATGATAATCGACTGTTCTTTGCCAGTAGCTTTGTCTTTGGCCGACACGTTTAAGATTCCGTTCGCATCCAAGTCAAATGCCACTTCGATTTGCGGCATACCGCGAGGCGAAGGAGGAATATCACTCAAATCAAATCGGCCTAGTGATTTATTTTGTGAGGCTTGCTTTCGCTCACCTTGTACAACGTGAATCGTCACTGCTGTTTGATTATCATCGGCTGTTGAGAAAACCTGTGTCTTCTTAGTCGGGATTGTCGTGTTCTTCTCAATTAGTGCGCTTGCCACGCCACCAAGAGTCTCAATACCAAGTGACAAAGGAGTCACGTCTAGTAGCAAGACATCGTTCACTTCGCCAGACAGTACAGCCGCTTGAATAGATGCACCAACTGCCACCGCCTCATCAGGGTTCACGTCACGACGCGCTTCCTTGCCAAAGAACTCTGCAACCTTCTTTTGTACCAAAGGCATACGAGTCTGACCGCCAACCAAAATCACATCATCAATCTCGCCAACACTCAAATCAGCGTCTTTTAACGCCATTTTGAGTGGAGCTAAGGTGCGCTCAACCAGCTCTTCAACGATGGATTCAAATTTAGCGCGAGTCAGCTTTTGCACCAAGTGCTTAGGACCGCTTGCATCTGCTGTAATGTATGGCAGATTTACTTCAGTTTGCTGTGAAGAAGAAAGCTCAATCTTGGCTTTTTCAGCAGCTTCTTTCAGACGCTGTAATGCCAATGGATCGTTGTGCAAATCCATGCCTGACTCTTTCTTAAATTCATCAGCTAAATATTCGATCAAACGCAGATCAAAGTCTTCGCCACCAAGAAAAGTGTCGCCATTGGTCGAAAGTACTTCAAATGTATGTTCGCCATCTGTTTCAGCAATTTCAATGATTGAAATATCGAAAGTACCGCCACCTAAGTCATAAACGGCAATTGTAGAATCGCCAGCGTTCTTATCCATGCCGTAAGCAAGTGCCGCAGCTGTCGGCTCGTTGATAATCCGCTTAACTTCAAGACCCGCAATCTTGCCGGCATCTTTAGTTGCTTGGCGCTGAGCATCATTAAAATAAGCAGGCACTGTGACTACAGCTTCGGTAACTGGCTCGCCGAGGAAGTCTTCCGCCGTCTTCTTCATTTTCTTCAGGACTTGGGCTGCAATTTGGGGTGGCGACATCTTCTCGCCATTGACTTCAACCCAAGCATCGCCATTGTCTGCCTCAACAATTTTGTAAGGCACCATTTTTATATCTTTCTGAACTGCTGCGTCTTTAAACTGGCGTCCTATCAATCGCTTGATAGCAAACAGTGTGTTATGCGGATTAGTAACCGCTTGACGTTTTGCAGGTTGGCCAACCAATGTCTCTCCATCACCGCTGTAAGCAACGATAGAAGGCGTAGTACGATCGCCTTCCGCATTCTCAATGACTTTTGCTTCGCCGCCATCCATCACTGCTACGCAGGAATTAGTGGTGCCCAAATCGATTCCTATTATCTTACCCATTCTTACAATCTCCGCTTATGCTTGTCTGGTGCGCCAGTATGAACTGGACTTACTACTGGTCATCAATATTGGCCCGTTCCATCGTATTTCAAGGAACTGAACGCTATTTCCTTTAATTTCTACTGTTATTCACGCCAAAATTCGATCTGGCATAAAATCTCAGCAGTTTTCTATTAGATTATACTTTTGCGTCTATCGATGGGCTTGGCCCTTTTGCCACCATAACCATCGCTGGCCTGATCACTCGGCCGTGTAAGCTGTAGCCCTTTTGCATCACCGCTATCACTGTGTTCGGTTCAACATCTGGATTTTCTTGCATGGACATGGCTTGGTGTAAAAGAGGATCAAAAGGCTCGCCTAATGGATCCACCGCCACGATGTTGAACTTGGCAAAGCAGGCTGCAAAACTCTTTAAGGTAATATTTACACCGTCAAAAATTGCCGTTTCTGCTGAGTCTTCGTTGCCACTGGCTGAACTCAAGGCTCGTTCCAAGTTATCCATCACCGCCAGCAGTTCGCCGGCAAACTTTTCTTGGCCATATTTGTGAGCTTTCTCTACATCTTTTTCCGTTCGTCTGCGCAGATTCTGCATTTCTGCCTGAACCCGTAACAGGTCGTCCTTAGCTTGGCCTGCCGCTAATTCCGCGGCCTCAAACTTATCTTCCAGCAATTCCACTTCGGTTTTGTCCTCTTTAGCCTGCGGATCACCTTGACCCTCTGGTGTGTCAGTGGAACCTAAACCCTCTTGTGGGCTCAAATCCTCAGCTTGATCTTGGTTCCCGTTATGCTCTAAATCACTTTCATCATTCGGATTTTGCATGATGCGGCGCTTCCCCTGCTCTTTAGTCTTTGATTGTTCAGATCTAGTGTCTGCGTGGTGATACACATACCTCTAGACAGTATAAATTTGTTTAGCTTCGCGATATATGGGGTCTAGGCAACGCAATTCAAGCAAAAAAGTGAGGATTCCTTGCGAATTGCCATGCTAATTCTGCGGCAAAGGATTGCGCTGACTTTAACCATAGGTCGAAGTGTGCCGTTTCGCCCTTTCTATTTGGCCGTTTAGTCGGTAAAAAAATTACGCTAAGGCACCTAGCAACCTTAAGATTGGCGCGAATTTGGTACTTTTAACCCCTTTGATCCAATATACTCCGTCTATGCTTGCTGAACTTATTATTCGAAATTTCGCTACCGTCGACTCACTGCAAATCGAATTCAAACCCGGTATGTCGGTGATTACCGGTGAAACGGGTGCCGGTAAATCCGTCATCCTTGGCGCGCTATCCCTTAGCCTTGGCGACCGCGCCGACAAAGGCACGGTACGCGCGGGCGCAAAAAAGGCAGAGCTCAGTGCCGAATTCAACATCGACGCTATTCCCGCAGCCCAAGGCTGGCTTCATGCCCACGACCTTGATCACGACGAGTCTCACACCTGCATCCTGCGCCGGGTAATAACAAATGACGGCCGCTCGAAGGGCTATATCAATGGCTCACCGGTAACCATGGCCAGCTTGAAGTCTCTTGGTGAAATGCTCATCGACATTCATAGCCAGCATGAACACCAATCCTTACTCCACAAAGCCACTCACTTGCGTATGCTGGATGATTTCAGCGTCGACAAAGATCTCAGCGCCAAGCTACATTCTACTTGGAAGCAGTGGCAGCAAAACAACCAACAAATGGTTCAGCTTAAAAGTGCATCAGAAGAATCCTCTGCCCAGACCCAGCTGCTGTCTTATCAGCTAATCGAACTTGAAGAAATGGAGATTGGGGAGAATGAAGTAGAGGAGCTGGATGCAGAGTTCAAAGCATTGAACAGCGCCGACTCCATCATCTCAACCATTCAGACCGTGCTTAATTTGTGCAGTGAGAATGACGATCAAAACGCCTCCTCCAGCCTGGCAACTAGCCTTAGCGCCATGAGGGAGATTCCGGCTCAGGATGAAAAAGTTAAAAGCATCACAGCCCTTTTAGAAAATGCAGACATTCAATTAGGCGAAGCGGTAGCTGAACTGCGCTCCTTCAATGATGAATTCCGTGCCGACCCACAGCGTCTAGAGACACTTAATAACCGCTTAAGCGATTTATACAGCGTTGCCCGAAAACACAAGATAAATGCCAAGCAGCTGCCCGCACTCGTAGCGGACCTGCAAGAACAACTGGCACGGTTTGAAAACAGTGACGCTGAATTAGACCAGCTTAAAGCCAACGACGGACTTTTGCGGGAGCAGTACCAACAAATTGGCAAAAAAGTCTCTGCCAATCGCAAAAAAGGCGCTAAAAAACTGGCAGATGAAGTTAATAAGCAAATCGCGACTTTGGGCATGCCCAACGCCGCGTTGGCTGTGTCTCTAATCGCAACCGATAGCGAAAAACCGTCCCAGCATGGCCTGGAGTCAGCTGAGTTTTTAGTTAGTACTAACCCAGGCCAAAGCCCTCAAGCCTTGAATAAGATAGCCTCTGGCGGTGAGCTCTCTCGCATTAGTTTGGCCATTCAAGTGATTACCGCCCAAACAACCCACACCCCAATCCTAGTATTCGATGAAGTCGATGTGGGTATTGGCGGGGGCGTTGCTAAAGTAGTTGGCGAGCTATTAAGAGAATTAGGCGAAAAAACCCAGATCTTTTGTGTCACCCATCAAGCTCAAGTGGCGAGTCAGGGTCATAATCACTTTTATGTCAGTAAAAGCACCGGCAGTGATTCAACCCAGACCAGTATTGTTGAACTCGGTAAAAAAGAAATTATCAGGGAGGTGGCGCGCATGTTGGGGGGCGATGATTTCACTGATGAGTCATTAGCCCACGCCCAACAGATGGTGGCGTCTAGCTAGTTCAAGCTTGGGATTAAGCACGCTGCCTAGGCCGGCCTATCCCTATAGACGGCAAGCAATTTATACGCTTTAGGCCATCTATCCCGCTTTCAATCAGCCTAGATCTTAGCTTGAACCAAGCAGGCTTTAGCCGATTAAGTGCGTTTTTGGCAATCTGTACACAAACCATACAAGTACATGCTGTGATCTGTAATGGTAAAACCGTACTTCTTAGCGATTGCTTCCTGCTGACTTTCTATAATCTGATCAAAAAACTCTTCAACCCGGCCACAGCCATTACAAACGATATGGTCATGATGATCCACAGACGTTAGTTCAAAAATGGAACTTCCGCCCTCAAAATGATGCCGCTCAACCAGACCTGCCGTTTCAAACTGCGTCAATACTCGGTAGACCGTTGCTAAGCCTACATCTTCATCGGCTTCGATCAACGCTTTATAGATATCTTCAGCAGATAAATGTTTAGTCGCGGAACTTTCAAGGATTTGAAGAATCTTTACTCTGGGAAGAGTGACCTTTAAGCCAGCATCACGCAGTTCTTGGTTCTCTGAGGCCATTATATTTCTCAACTTTAGCTGTATTGAAGATTGCTGTATTATGCACGCTCGTCTGATCTTAAGAAAGGCATGGCAGGCTCGAGTCGAATAAACACAGCAGCTGGATAAATATGAATAACTCAATCAAACCCATGGTCATGGCAGGCTTAGCCTGTTTAGCTCTAGCGCTTAGCGCCTGCGGCAACATTGGCTCATTGGATTTTCCCGGGGTTTACAAGATTGGCATTCCCCAAGGCAATATCATTACTCAGGAAATGGTCGATCAACTGCGGCCAGGCATGACCAAGAGACAAGTTATTTTTGTCATGGGCACGCCGCTTGTGCGAGACCCGTTTAACCAAAACCGCTGGGACTATATTTATAGCTACCAGCCCGGCGGCGGAGAAAGAGGCCAGGAGCGTATCTCAGTATTTTTTGAAGACGACGCTTTGAACCGCTTTGCAGGAGATTTCTCTCCTACTGAGGATCCAATCGATGACCTTAGCGATGACCTAGACGATGATCTTAGCGATGATCTTAGCGATGACATTAGCGAAGAACCCAGTGACGACGCAAGCACTGCAGCAGCTGCCGCTCCTACAATATCCGCCACTGCAACCACAGCATCTATCTAGTCTCATAAGAGACTGTTCGCAAAACGCTGTTAAGCGAATCTGATTGTTTTCAACTTACGCCAGACCTGAGATTTACCTTATTTAGGTTTGGTGAAATTTAAGCCACTAGTAAAAACCCCTAGCTAAAACCCCTAGCTAAAGCCCGACTAGAATAAAATGCCGGCATTAATCAGAGCCTAATTATGATTCCAACGGTATCTTAGCTCAGAAACATAGGTAGCCAAGGGCAGCTGTCTTTAATCAACACCCACACTAAATTTGGGTCTGGCTTAATCAGCTACCGGCTAAGATTTAGGAGCCCACTATTAAGCCCGCTATTTCAGATGGCGTGGCCTTAAGGGCTAGTGCCACCTTGTCGAAGAAATCTAATTCAAAATAGCGGATTTCGTCATCACTGCGAATAACCGCAGCAAGTGAAGCAAGAATAATGACTCGTTCATTCTCAGTCAGCTTGCGAGTGGCACTGGATAGGTAGCGCTCTAGAGAGCGAGTTTCGAACGCGGCTGACGAGGCGGCAGTTAAAATGTCCGCTTCGGAAAATTCCTCACCCGTTGTATCTTTCAATACTTCTCGAACCTGAGCAATCTCAACTTTCTCGACGTTGGAGTCAGCACGAGTTGCTCGCGCTAAGACCATTAACATCACCTCTTTAAAAAGCTCTTGCTTGTGTTTTTTTTCACTGGACTCGCGTACCAGCTTAGTGATGGATTCAAAGTTGAGAAGACTCATATCGCTTATGCCTACCTAGAAGAAGATTATTTAATAGGCCAGCGTAATGCTTAATCATTACGCTGTCTATCCCATGCCACCATCACACTGGATGATTTTGGCATGGGATTGCTAACTGAGACCAAATCAAAGCCCTACCAACGCTAAATCGAAGGATGTTCTTGAGTGATGAAAGTTGCCCCAAGACTCATCTAGCGCTGATCTAAGGCAGACTTAAGCCTGATCAGCGACAAAGGTAGGTGACATAACCTTAAACCAGAGCCTTAAACCAGAGCCTTAAACCAGAGCCTTAAACCAGAGCCTTAAACCAGAACCTTCAAATAGAACTATCAAACCCCACCTTACGTAATTTTAATACTCGAAGCGCACGCCCAAGGTAATACCTCGGCCAGCCTCGGGAGCGTAATTACGCAAAAACGAGGCGTGGTTGCGAATCTCTTCATCAAGCAAATTATCGCCGCGGGCGAATAGCTTAAATTCTGAATCGCCAGCTACCTGCACATGATAGTCGGCATAAAGGGACAGCAGCGTGTAGGCATCAGTTTCTAATTCCAACGGCCCCTGATCAGTTTGGGACAAAACACGAGTTGCATGAACATGCGCACTCCAGTTGTTGCCAAAATAACGCAGCTCGGCACCCACTTTTGCCGGCGGGATTCTAGGCACGTTACCACCTGCATCGAACTCGGCGTTAACGACGTCACCAAACAGACTGAACTCTGCATTGAGAGAATCTGAGCTTAACAGCGACACAGAGACCTCTGCTTCTAGGCCAGTAAAAGTAGCATCTTGAGCGATGTAACTAGCGACCGGTACTTCTTCTAATTCTTCGCCAGTGATGCTAAGAAATATATAGTCTTCAATCTCATTACGATATGCACTGAACTCACCGGTAAATCTGCCAGAATGGCGTCGGTAACCGAATTCAAAGTTGTTCGATACTTCACTATCCAATGATGCGTTGCCGATTTCCATTAGCCCGGTGGCTGCGTGAGGCACCAAACTTTCTTCGTCAGCAATTCGCCCGCAAGTGTCTAGTGCGATGTTGGAGAAAAGCTCTTCGACGCTAGGCGGCCGCTCAGAGTGGGCGGCTGACAGCAAAATATTGGATTGATCGTCAATATCATAAAGTAAACTACCGCTCACACTTGACGCATTTTCACTGTTGTCACAGGCGCCACTTGGATCTATTTCGTTACTCTCTAACCTAAACCCTATCTCTGCTGTTAGACGATTTCTTTGATAACGCTCTACACCGAAGAGTCCGATATTGTTGATATCCGACCGAGGGATGAAAGCCTCTTCACCAATCGCACTAAATTCGGAGTTAGACAACTGCACACCATAGACACCTGACCAATCGCCAGTGGGGGCCCGTTTTAATTCAAACCTTGCCTCGGTGCCTTTATTGCTAAACAGGGTACCAACTTCGCTATCGCCATCTTCAAAAATTTCGATCTCTCGATGTTCGTAGTCGGTGAAACCAACATTGGCTTTAAAGCTTTCTATCCAACTGTTCTCGAAGTTCATCTGACCCTTAAAGTCATAGCGGGTCTGTTCCATGTTGATGCGAACAAACTCCACTTCTTCTTCATGTTCTTCCTCGCCTTCCTCGTGCTCTTCACCTTCCTCTTCTTCTTCACCATGACCGCCGTGGCTACCTGGTGGCAAACCATATTTGTTTTCTAGTTCGCTTACTGAAAAACCAAAGAATCCCGCATCGGTAACATAGGAAAAACCAGCCGTGCCACCTTTGCCCTCACCGTCTGAATTGTTGATGAAACCGCGGGAGTTTTCAAATTCTTCTTCTTCATGTACTTCATCATGCTCTTCCCCTCCAGCTAACAGGGCTTCGCCAAGTTCCTTCACAGCTTCCGCGGCTTCTTCATCGATCGCAAAACCGTTAATCTCGTAATTGTCGTTCTCGCGAGTGAAAGCATCCAAATGAAAGCCAAAGGAGCCGACTGAGGCATCCAAGCGCATCACGGTTTTGTTCTCGTTATTCACACCGTTGTGAGATTGTTCAAGCTGGAAATGAGGGTGATCAATCAAGGTGCTAGGAATGCGATTATCAATAACATTCACCACACCACCGACCGCGCCGCTACCATAAAGCAAGGTGGATGGCCCGCGAATCACTTCAATCCTATCTGCCAGCATTGCCTCAGTGCCGTTGGCATGATCTGGGCTGACGTTGGACACATCGGTAAGAGCAATGCCATTCTGTAAGATGCTAACCCGGTTACCAGTTTGGCCACGAATAATAGGTTGACCGACCCCGGTGCCGAAAGAGGAGTTGGCCATACCGATCTCGTTCTTTAAGGTGTCGCCAAGGCTGTTGGAGGCCTTCTCTCGCAAAGCCTCACCGGATAAAATGCCAATTGGCAGTGCTGTCTGCGCTTCTGTTGCAGCAAATGGGGCCGTGACCACTAGCTCTACCAGCCTGTCCTCAATGTGCACACCGCCGGCATCAATATCTCTAGACGCATTTTTAGGCGAGTCTTCAGCGGCATTGGCGTACGAACAGAGAGTGGCGGAAACCATCGCAACAGCCACAGCAATTTTTCTTTTTTGATAAAACATAGTCGAGCTCCAAACATAAATTTACTAAACGCGCAGTGCCTTTGGTGCAAGACTTAGAAGAAAACTTCAAAGAAATCAACGGAAATGCTCTGATAAATCAAAGACAAGATCGCATAAGCACTAAAAGAGAAGGTAAAACAGTAAAGTTAAGCTTGAGGTGGACCACGAGCAGAAGGAGTGCGGGCAACAGTATGAACTGCAGCAGGCAGGAGAATATCAAAAGATGAGGTGGCGCTTTTTCCGAAGGTGAGGTCAGAATTACTGACCAGACTGTCGTCGCTAGAGCCGAGTTTGAGACAAATTTCACAATCGACTTGATCACGAAGATCGCTGCCGTGAGAGTGGTTAAGACTTACCGCTTGGGCAAAAACCAAACTGCAGACAAGCAAAAAACTCAACAGCGAGCCGCCAAGAAGCGAATGCTTTTTGGTGGAGCCCGTTAAATAAGTTTTAATGTCTAGCAAGCCTTGCATTTTGACTACTCGGTTGAAATGACCACAAAATTTACACAGGATTGAATACTAAGAGTCTTAATCGCTGCGAATCTATCTCTTCTTCAAAGGATGGTCAATATATTTTAATAAATTCTTTTGGTGGAGCTTTGACTATACTTTAACAAAATAGCTTAAAGAGATTTTGAAAAAGCTTCAAGAGCTGCCAAACCCACGACGTCTTGGGCAATCAGAAAAAGATCTTGTCTCGGGATCGAGGGGAGCGCTTTACTCAAGGTAGCCAAATGGGCGTCTTCTTGTGTCGCTCGCTCTAGCAAAAACTCACCGCTATTTTTGGGCGCGCGTTTGTTCACCACCAAACCATCAACGCTGATGCCGCCGCGCTCGAGTTGCTCATGAAGCTCGATAGTCTCCAACACGGGCAATCGCTCGGCCGCCAGCACGATAATAAAAGACGTCATATCTGAATCAGCAAGCTTGTCTCTTAAAGTGGCAAATTTATTTTTTCGGCGCAGCAGAATCTGCCTAATCTTGCTTTCTTTCGCTTTTTCTTTATCTGCCGGATCACCAAAGAGCTTATCTTCCATGCTGGAATCTCGACTAAGGTCACGCACCACCTCGGCAAACTTGTCAGCTTTTTCTCGGCGTTTTAGCAAACCTTCAGTCCAAGCCGACATCATTTCCGGCAGCACCATCAAGCGGGCAGTATGGCCAGAAGGTGCTGTATCAAACACCACTAGATCGTAGTCTTTGCTACCCAGCTCAACTACTTCGGCAATTTTTTCCAAAATAGCCGCCTCTTGCATGCCCGGAGCATCGCGAGAAAGCGTCATGTGCTTGTCTATCTCTTTGTGCTGCCCAACAGGCATTAGCTGATGCAAAGCCGTGCGTACTTCTTCCATATGAAGTTCAACGGATTCAATGGGGTCTAGTTCCAGGGCGTCTAACCCTGGAGCAACCTTGATAGGTTTTGAGCCGATCTTTCTATCAAAAAGATGGCCTAAATTATGAGCAGGGTCGGTGGATACCAGCAACACTTTTTTGCCAGCGGCAGCTGCTGCCAGCGCGGTTGCAGCAGACACTGTAGTTTTGCCTACCCCGCCTTTGCCGCCAAAGAAAAGTATGCGTCTATTTTGGGTGAGTTCTAACAGCA
>Ga0302131_1001051_pt1 | contig 15469 bp, 18 predicted proteins | sample CB9_20m_MG_FD_203105 | JGI IMG/M metagenome (GOLD analysis project Ga0302131, IMG submission 203105) | Marine microbial communities from Western Arctic Ocean, Canada - CB9_20m | ecosystem: Environmental > Aquatic > Marine > Oceanic | place: Canada: Western Arctic Ocean | collected 2017-09-19
GGATTATCGGGACCTTCATAACTCTTACTGAAGTCAGGACGTTGAATTGGAGGTGGAGGCAATTGTTCTTTTATTTTTTGTGATACCATCCCTTCCTTAATATTAACTCTACCATTAATTATATCCATAATTCTTTCAAATAAAATATTTGATTTCTCTCCAAATTTTGTTTGTATACTTAACATAATTATCATGAATCCTAATATTATATTAGTAACAAATAATGTAGGATAAGGTATAGTACTGTATGTAGGGAAATAAGTTATAAATCTATGTATAATAAGTATTCCAATAAACATTACAACGGTTTGTATTCCAACTTCCATTAGTATTTCTAAACTTTCTTTAGATTCATCTACTTCTGGAATATACCGATGTATAGATTTGTTTAACAATAAAATAGGTATTATCGCTAATAAACTATATTGTATGATATTCATAATCTCACTTTTAGAATCATCATCAAATTTAAAAACATGTTTTACGAATGTATTTGGTATATCTGAAACTGAATTAGAGTTGTCTGAAACATTTTCCATTATACTTTATACTTTATACTTTTAAAAAAGAAATTAAATAATTGTTGATAGTTTATTTGATTTCTTTTTTAAAAATAAAGTATAAATTAAATTAAATATTAAAATATTAAAATATTTCGATGTGTACAGTAATGTAGGATGTATATTATATTATATGTACAAATTTATATGTAATTCCATATTCTGTTTCATTCTCCCAAATACCTGAAATTTTTATTAATATTCTTGCATTTCTATGTAAACATTTACATTCTGTATATAATTTTATAAATCCTTGACTTAATTGGTCATATAATACTGTATTTTGTTTTTTTTTAAAATCTTTATTTTGTGATAACATATATTTATGCATTAATTCTCTCTCTATATTACATAAATTATATACGGTATCATTATTATTTTTAAATGTGTATTTATATTTATTGAAATATTGTTCAATTGTTATATCTAATAAATCGAATACTATAAATATTCCATTTAAAATAAAGTCATTATTAGAGTAATATATTCTAATAAATATACTGTTATTTATAACAGTGTTAATTATAGAATCTTGAAAGAATATATGGTTTAAATTAAATTGTTCTGTTGTTATAACAATATTCATGATTATTATTAGCTTAGATATATCATCAAATTATATTTAAGTTACTTAATTGTTCATTTATTTTGCGTAATAATACTTAATAAATAAATATTCGATAATTCAATATCCTCTATACATGATATTGTATTTATTATGTTATTGCATTTGGTTATTTCTCCTTCTATAGCTTCCTTTTTTATAATAAGGTAATTTTTCCAAAAAGAGTATAAATTTGGATGTGTATTTTTGATCATATCTAATTTGTCTATAACTTTATCTAAATCATCCATAATATTGTAATATTGTAATATTGTAATATTGTAAGATTATAAAGAGTTTATATTAACTAATAACAATAACTAATTTATAATGTCAGAAATATTATGTGAAAATAGATTTGACGAATATTTAAATTCGTGTAAAAAGTATAATATTCATCCAAAAATAAATACGTTAATTAATTCTAACATGCCTACCGATATGTTGAGATTGCCTAATATTATATATCATGGTCCTAAGGGTATAGGGAAATATAGCCAAGTTTTATTAGGATTAAAAAAATATAGCCCAACAGAATTAAAATATGAAAAAAAATTAACCGTTATTTTTAATAAATTGTTATATTATTTTAAAGTGAGTGATATACATATTGAAATAGATATGTCTCTACTTGGATGCAATGCCAAATTACTATGGAACGAATTATACACACAAATGATAGATATTGCATGTGTAAAATCAAATAAATCTTTAATAATCGTTTGTAAGAACTTTCAAGATATACATAGCGAATTATTAGATATTTTTTATAGTTATATGCAAACATTAAACTATATGAACATTAAATTAATATATATTTTGATTACTAATCATATAAGTTTTATTCCTGACAATATAATAAATATATCAAAAAAAATATCAATTGGACGTCCAAATAAATCAGTATATAATAGATGTATAAGTAATATAAATATGACTGATATTGATATTAATGACATTTCAAATATCAAATCTATTCAATTAGATAGAACATTAATGAATCCCCATGAAATTACATGTAATAAAATAATAAGTTATATTTTAGATTATAAACATCTAAATTTTACAGCCTTACGAGAATCATGTTATGATATTTTGATATATCATTTAGATGTTTACGAATGTGTTTGGTATATTTTTCGTTACGTTATAAAAAATAACATGTTAACCGGTAATAAAATTAATAATGTGTCGATTAAAATGTATACATTTTTCAAATATTATAATAATAATTATAGACCTATTTACCATTTAGAGAATTATATCTTATACTTAATAAGTGAGATATATGACCTCAATAAGTTTTGTAAAAGCGTGTGAAATATTACAGATTAATAAAATATATTCTCGTAAAGAATTAAAACATGCATACCACAAACAATGTTTACAATATCATCCAGATAAAAGTAAAAATAATACAAACGAACATTTTATTAAAATTAACGAAGCATATATAATTCTATCTATTCCATTAGATGATAATAATGATGATAATGATGATAATGATGATAATGATGATAATGATGATAATAAATTTAATTATAGAAATATTATTTCGTTAGATTTTTTAAAAAAAATAACAAATTTAGATGTATTTACGGTTACAACAATATATGATATACTTTTTAAGTATCAAGATATTTTACATTTATCTCCAGAAACAATTTATAAATTAAAACAAATACTTATAAATAAAAAGGTAACAATTATAAAAACATTTTTTCCTACAATAGAAAATATTATGGATTGTGATATTTTTAAAATCGAATATAATAAATCTACATACTTTGCTCCTTCGTGGCATTCTGAAGTTCAATATAAAACAGTAGAAGGCTTTATATCAATAAAATGTATACCTATTTTACCTGACCATATAACGTTAGACGAATTTAATAATTTACATATAAATATAACATATAAAACTACAATAAATGAAATATTAAAACCAGTTATTTTATGTGAAATAACTCCTACAATAAAATTAAATATTCACACTAATAAACTTATAATTAATAAATGTGTAACTATCGAATATTCACATCAAGGATTTCCGGTAATAGACTTGAATGATATTTATAATAATCTTAACAAATCTAACATTTATATACATATATTACATATATTGTCAGAATATAAATAGTTGTGTTTTCATGTTAATATATGTATATAAAATAATACAAATAATACAAATAATACAAATAATACAAATAATACAAATAATACAAAAAATACAAAAAATACAAAAAATACAAAAAATACAAAAATAAAAATATATTGTATTGTATAATGGATACTCTATTAGATAAAATAAATAACTTTAAGAAAAATGTAAGTAATACTATAAACGATAATAATAATAATAATAATAATAATAATAATAATAATATTGATACATCTACAGCTGGAGCTGTCGTAAGCTCTGAACAACGTGGCGGAAAAAAACATAAATCGATGCGGAATAAAAAGTTTTATAAACATAAACATAAATCGATGAAAAATATTAAGAATTCTAAAATTACACCCAAGAATAAACGTAAATATAAATCATTACGTAAAAGTAAATATAAATCATCTCGTAAAAGTAAATATAAATCATTCCGTAATAAATCTAAAAATTAATTTTATCTTAAATATAATTTAAAATCCATTATATATTTATATTTAAATTTGAATATTGAAACTTGAATCATGAATGTCTCGAAAATAACAATAATGAATAAAATGGATAATACGTATAATCCAATAAATATGAATACCATTTTGGGTCTATCAGTACCATTCATGGACCCGAGATGACATATCTGAAAAAAACGACAATACATTGATGATTACCACGGTATATGACCTTTATTATTTACTAAATTTTTTACAAGATGTTTATGAAATAAGTAAAAATTTAATTTTAATCTATCATCATCATTATCAATATATTTTATCATAATATCTAATTCATTCTTTATATAATTATTATATAAATAATGATTACCATCATGTATTATATGATTTTCATATAACTTAAAAATACGACTTCCATTTGTATTAGGCATAATAATGATGTTCCTACTATCATTTATGTTAAAATTTATATGTTTTAAAACCTTATGTGAACTAAACTGTTTTGGAATTATATGGTGATCTTGTACTAAATTAATAATATTCATTTGTTTTTTATATAATTTTCTATCTTTACTTGCATAATTAAATATTCTATTTACATTTTTACTATACAAACAAGAATATATGTTTGGATACAATAGTTTACTTATTAATATATTTACAGATGAAATAGTAGAAAACATATACATATAGTTTTTAATTTATATATTTGTTTTTAAGTATTATCAATTTTGTTGATAATATATAAAAAATTGATAATATTTAAAAATAAATAAATATATAATAAAACCAACAATCATAATGGTTGAAGAAGTAATTAATTATAATCAATATGGTTTAGAAATTATGAATTCTGAAATTGAAGGTATAGAATTTAATAGTAGAATGTTACAGACGAAATTATATGATCTAAGTAAATTAAGTATAAATGATAAACTAAGCGTATGGGAAGACACATTATATATAGACAGCAGTCCCAAATTTATCCAATGGACTTGGAGAAGGATTACCAGACAAGGACATATTTGTTTAGTAGATTACTTCGATAATTATTTAAATAAATACATAGATTTATTAAATACTATAATGGATTTAGAAAAAATATTGAATAAAAATACTTACAATTATTTCACTATTAATATGTTATTAATAAGTAACAAAAAATTTATACAAAAAATTAGACCAGGATTAAAAATTGTTTCTTTGTCGTATAATTCTTCATATACTAGACTTTCTGAATTATTACTAATTACTGAAGATAGGTTCGTTAAATATATAAATTTAACGAACGACATAATAACATCTAATAATACTATAAATAATCCAACTATGTATAATATGATATATACTAGTAGACTAATGGATGCAGTGTATAATGTATAATATTTTTATATTACTTTTATATATTAGTTAATTTATTTAATATGTCTTCTGACGTATCATAGGTATTTTCTATAATTCTACTTAACCCATTAGAATCAAATTTAACCCAAACATACTTTTTATTTTTACTATCAGAATCAGAATCTGAATCAGAATCTGAATCAGAATCGGAATCAGAATCAGAATCAGAATCAGAATCAGGAGGTGGAGGAGGAACATTAATAGGATTGGTATGATGAGGAACATTAATAGGATTGGTAGGAGGAGGAACATTAATAGAATTGGTAGGAGGAGGAACATTAATAGAATTAGTAGGGGCATGTGGCATTGTTGGAAGATATACAGGAGGATCTGAAGTAGTAAGAGGAACATTAATAGAATTAGTAGGGGCATGTGGCATTGTTGGAAGATATACAGGAGGATCTGAAGTAGTAAGAGGAACATTAATAGGATTAGTAGGGGCATGTGGCATTGTTGGAAGATCTACAGGAGAATCCGAAGTAGTAAGAGGAACATTAATAGGATTAGGTGCAGGTGGCATTTTATAATGATTATCTTTGATAATTTTAATCAATTCATGTAATGGCAGGTCTATTATATGTAGTTTAAATTCTTCAACATGTTCATTGCAATATTTAATAGCGTCAATCAACAAGTTATATACATTTTTAGTGTTATCTTCAGTTGTTTTTTTTGTACCTTCTATAGCTTTTGTACCTTTTGTACCTTTTGTACCTTTTAATTTTAAGTTAGCTTTTGTATCTTCTATAGCTTTTATACCTTCTATAGCTTTTGTACCTTCTATAGCTTTTGTACCTTCTATAGCTTTTGTACCTTCTATAGCTTTTGTACCTTCTATAGCTTTTGTACCTTCTATAGCTTTTGTACCTTCTATAGCTTTTGTACCTTCTATAGCTTTTGTACCTTCTATAGCTTTTATGTTTTTGGCAGTTTCTGTGTTTTTGGCGGTTTTTATGTAATTACCGTTTTCGTCAGTACATAAATTATTATATTTTGTAGCTAATTCATGTGCCAAATCTTTACATGCAAAATTTTTATCAGGATGTAATTTCATTAATGCACGTGGTCCTGTACATTGTTTGGATGTTTCTGGCATTATAAAGTCATTTGCTGGACAGACCGGATCCGGTGATGCTGGTTGCTCAGATGTTAGTGTTGGTGCTGGTTGCTCAGATGTTGCTGCTGATGCTGGTTGCTCAGATGTTAGTGTTGATGCTGGTGCTGGTGCTGGTGGTGGTGGTGGTGCTGGTGGTGGGGCTGCTGGTGGTGGTGGGGCTGCTGGTGGTGGTGGTACTGCTTTTTTTGTTTCTCGTGCTAATTTTTGCTCGTTTTTTTTAATGTGTTTTGGACCGAGTGGATCCTTTTCACCTTTTGTTCCTCCTACAAGATTATTATTTAGTATATTTTCGTAAATAGTTAATGTTTCCTTATTATTATTGAAAATAGTAATAGCTTTATCTATTTCCGTATTATCTCTTTTTAATAATGAACTTTCTTCATTATCATTACTAAAACCCATAAGTTTATCATATGAACTATCATATGTATCTTTCTTATTAATTATATATTCATCGTTTTTATTAAATGGTTTAGGTATTTGTATAGAACTAGTGGGTAAACTATTATCAGTATTATATTCATTATATTTATTTAAATGAAATTGAGCCATATTATAAGCATAGTTATATTTAGATATTACACTTAAATTATATTTTAATTTATCTCCTCTACTTATATCTTTATTGTCCGATGCTCGATAATTATTTATATATAATTTAATATCCATAATTAAATTACAGTAAAATATTAGTTTATTTCTATTAATATTATCTAATAAATCCTCTTGTATTTGAATATAATATGATATCAATAATTTATATATATCGTCTGTTTCTTTATTATTTATATTGTCAATAATAAATGGAATATACAACAATATAGCATAAATATATAATACGTTACAAGCAATTCGTGAATTTCTGTCTAATTTATATTTATTATAATTAATATTAATCATATCTAAATTTGAATTACTCTTACATTTTGTGTTTATAAAGTCATAATTAATATCTTTTATCTGTGGAGGTTCTTTACTTTTTGATATAGTATAAAGTTTATTTACTATATTCCATGAAGGTATATTATTAATATTAATATTGGGTATATTAATCGGTTTATTATCTTTCATCATAAAATCCATATTAGGAAAATCCATATTAGGAAAATCCATATCAGTAGAATTTATGATGTCAACAATAGACGGTAGTCGCATTGTCGTAGTACCTCCATGAGTCATTTTTTTAAACTTTTTATTTTTATTTTTAACCGAATAATAATTATTAGAATGTCTAGGAGAACTGATATATTCAGATGATGTAGATAATTTTCCTAACCTTCTACGTTTCAATGTTATTTTATTATTTTTTTTTTTCTTTCTAAATGATTTATGTTTTGATTTATGTTTTGATTTTGGTTTTGATTTTGGTTTTGATTTTGTATGTTTTGCATGTTTTGTCATAATATTTTATATATTATTTATATAATATTTATACTTATTTTAATTTATTTAATTTATTTAATTTATTTACTTATATTAATGAGTTATAAATCATCAAATTCACCTATTGATATAGATAAAGAATCTACATTGACATGTATAGAAAAATGTGATTATACATTTGATTATGGTACAAGTTCAACAATAATTAGTGCTAAACGTAACTATTATTCTATAAAATATGATTCGTCTGTCTCGAATGTAGTATATAATTCAAAAAAACTAGAAATAATAGAAATAAGAGTATATAGTCCATCACTCCATACTTATAATGGTGTTCATGCGATTGCTGAATTAGTAATAATTCATTCTGGGTTTGGTGATAATTTAATAGTATGTATACCTATAAAAATAGAAGATAATAGTAATAATGCACAAATATTCAATATTTTAGAAGAAAACAGAGGTAATTTACAATCAAATAAGACTTCAATAAATTCTAGTAAAACATGGAGTTTGAATGATATTGTTCCAACAAAAAAAGGATTTTATTCGTATAAAGGTAATTTTCTGGACAAACCAGGTAACGGAAAATGGAATTATATAGTATGGCATGTAGAAGATTATGGAGTAGTAATGAACAAGAAAACCGGTCGTATTTTATTCCCGAGATCAGGATCATCAGCGTATTATGATAAGAATAAGAATATAATAAAAAAAGGAAAATGTTATTATAATAAAGTAGGTGCAAAAAGAGTAGGAAGTGACGACGGTGAAATTTACATAAAATGTAGTCCTACCGGTAATGAAGGTAAGGTATTATACACTAAAGGTATTAAAAAAAAAATGTCGATTTCTACCGATTTATTATCAAATCCAGCTATTGAAATATTCATAGGTTTTATATCAGCTTACATAATATTCAAAGTAGGTGATTTTGTTTATAAAAAAATGAGAAAATGAGAAAATGAGAAAATGAGAAAATGAAAAAATGAAAAAATATTACAAATCACTAACCAATGTAGTATTAATAGAGGTTTCTAAAATAGGTTTATAAGAAGATTTGGTCATGACCGAGTTATTACTTACTAGTTTAGTTCTTTTAGCTACAATTTCCTCTTCTAATGTAATAGGAAATTGATTCTCTGCCATCATATCAAACGTTTTTCTATCTTGAACTACAATATTTTTAATGAGTTCATGTTTTGCAATATTATCAATATCGTAATGTTTAGAACGTCTAACTATTTCATTTGCGGCCAAAAGTCCAATTATTGCTATAATAGGGTTTACAAAAAGGAATAAAGAAAGAGCGGTAACAATCACTGCCGTAGTACCGTAAACATTATTTATTAATAACGCCATATAACGTGTTGGTCGAATAATAGGAGTTACAATATAAATTATAAATATTATACCTAATACAATATCGAATTTTTTATAATCTTTTATAATTTTATTAAAATTGTACATATTTACCATGATAATTTATATATAATCACAATATATTATTTATAAAATTGATTTTATAAATTTTATAAATAAAACATAAATTCGTAAACACATAAAAATGAGTAATATTAATATTAATATTAAATCATATCTGGGACATAAAGGATATAGTATATATAAAGATAGTTTATCAGTAAAGGACATACAATGGTTAAGAGATGAACTAACAGTATCACCTCATACTCCTAAATCAATGGCTATGTATGGTATACCTACTAAATTCTCTATATATCGTGAATCACAACAAAAAATATATGTTCCTAGATATTTTGGTCAAGAAATCTATGGAAAACCTAAAGAAGTTAGGTTAAATGATCCTGTTAAAATTAGTATCCCTTTTACAGGTAACGTGAGAGACTATCAAGAACAAATCATAGAGACCTATATGAATAATTTAAATAATGGAGGTGGATTATTAGAAATACCATGTGGTAGAGGAAAAACAGTAATGGCTCTAAAAATAGCGTCATTGGTAGGATTAAAAACAATAGTAATAGTTCATAAATCATTTCTAGCAGATCAATGGATTGAGCGAATAGAACAGTTTCTCCCAAACGCAAGAATAGGAAGAATTCAAGGACAGATAATAGACATTGAAGATAAAGATATTGTGATAGGGATGCTTCAATCATTATCTATGAAAGAATATCCTCCGTCGCTATTTGCAGAATTCGGATTAACTATATGTGATGAGGTTCATCATATAGCAGCAGAAGTTTTCGTACGTTCACTATATCAAATTGTAACTAAATATGTTTTAGGATTATCTGCAACAATGCAAAGAAAGGATGGATTATCTAAAGTATTTAAAATGTTTTTAGGTGATATTATTTATAAAGAAGAAACTATTACTAATGGGGCTGTAGAAGTCAGAATTTACGATTATACTTGTAAAGATGAAGAATTTAATCAAACAAGTTTGGATTTTAGAGGCAATCCAGCATATAGTACAATGATGACTAAATTATGTACATTCAATAATAGAAGCGACTTTATAATTAAAATTATATCCGATTTAATAACAGAAAATCCTACTCAACAAATAATTGTATTAGGTCATTTCAAAAGTTTATTAACATATTTATTCAAATCTATAGAGTATCGTAATATAGGAACAGTCGGCTATTATGTAGGTGGAATGAAACCAAAAGCCTTAAAAGAAAGTGAAGGTAAGCAAATTATTATAGCGACATATGCAATGGCATCAGAAGCATTGGATATAAAATCATTGTCTACATTGATAATGGCAACTCCAAAAACTGATGTAACACAATCTATAGGTAGAATTTTACGAACCACACATTCAAAACCACTAGTAATTGATGTAGTAGATAGCCATGATGTTTTTAAAAGACAGGGAGCAAAACGAATTACTCATTACAATAAACAAGGATATCAAATAAAACGAAGTTCTAATATCGATTATGGAAATTTCAAAGTAATAACTAAGAAATCTAATATACAATCAGAACCAAATTTGTCTACACCATTCAAAGGTAATTGTATGATAAAATTATAAGTTTATGGTTTTAATAATTTCATGTTTTTATTTTTTATAAAAATGAAATTATTTAATATTATTATTCAAACCATACAATTACAATGACTAAAAATATAGTGCAGTTGGAACATTATTTGAAAGATGACGATACACTAGAGATCGGTATAGATGAAGTTGGTAAAGGACCTATGTTAGGACGTGTTTATACTGCTGCTGTAATTTTACCTAAAGATGATTTGTTTAAGCATGAATGGATGAAAGATAGTAAAAGATTTCATTCTCATAAGAAGATTTGTGAGGTTGCAGAATATATAAAACAAAATGCAATAGCATATTCTGTTACATATCAATCTGAAGAGATGATAGATAAAAATAATATAAGAAAATCGACTCTAACATCTATGCACGAGTCTATAAAAATGTGTATCCAAAAAGTTAATTCACACGATGTACGGCTATTAGTAGACGGAAATGATTTCAAACCCTACATGTATTTTAATAAAGATACTGGTGATTATTCACAAATATCTACCCACTGTATTATAGGTGGAGACAATAAATATACGTCTATAGCAGCAGCATCGATTATAGCTAAGGTAGAAAGAGACGAATATATAAGAGAATTATGTAATGTATATCCATATTTAGACGAGAGATATGGTTTATTAAAAAACAAAGGTTATGGTACGAAACTTCACTTAGACGGAATTAAAGAATATGGTATAACTGCTTTTCATAGAAGAAGTTACGGAATATGTAAAATGTATTAATTTTTAATTTATATACATTTTTTATATCTTACGTACATAGACACTTCCTTCTGAAAAAGGAAAAATAATAGGTGCATCTACATCATACATATACATCATGTCGGCTAATAATTCGTCTGACATATTAGCAGTTTCGATACTGCTTAGAGTATCTTACATAAAATAAAATAATATGCAGATGACAAAGACCTGTTTTATAAACTCATATCATTAGTTGTATTAATAATGTTATGTATTTAAAGATTAATTGTTTAACATTATTAATATAACTAATGGTAAATAAATATAAGCGTTATTTATCGAAATTAAGATCATATTATTTGAAATGTGTTTTTAAACCTGAACCTGAACCTGAACCTGAACCTGAACCTGAACCTGAACCTGAACCTGAACCTGAACCTGAACCTGAACCTGAACCTGAACCTGAACCTGAACCTGAACCTGAACCTGAACCTGAACCTGAACCTGAACCTTATAAAAAAAATTTTAGTTATAATACTACCGATTGGGATGATCATTTTTGGGACGGATCATTAACTAGATATAATCACCCTTCACCCGTTTTATTTAATACCTCATACGATTACAATATTGATACACATGAAATTAATGAATTTAACTTTAAATTTAATTATACTCTTGATAATGCTCATACTTTAAATACTTATGAAATTTTTAAAAAACAAATAAAAGAAATAGAGGCATCATCTGATAATAAACCGATCGTTTCCAGGTACATACAACCACTATACGATGATAACAATGATATAATTATAAACAATGATATTGTTGATGCTGATATATTAACACCATATGATATTTATAATGTTACACATACATGTGTATATAATGATAATATCGATATTATTTGTCCTTTATCAAATAAATTGATATCGAGAAATTACAATTTGAATCAAACATCAGACAAAAATATAAGGGGGCATATAGTTATGATTATTACTCAATGCAATCATTTATTCGATTGGTTATCATTACGAACACATCTGTTAACATCATCTACATGTCCACAATGTGGTATTAATTTATGTAAAACAAACCATAACATTAATTATAGATGTTGTTTGAGTAATTTATATTTACACATGGAAATGCGTCATATACGTGATATAAGAAATAATGATGATTGCTTTACAAAAATTCTGATACCCTCTACTGTCGGGTAACATATCATCGATAAATTATACAATATATTGTATAAGCTGTCTCCTGAATTTTTTATTAGTGGACATTAAATCTATATCATATTCCATTTTCATAAAACAACGTAGACATACTAAGACATCTATCCACGAATTATGTAATCCTTTTGGTACACAGTTGAATAAGTGTTGATGTAGTTCTGATTGTTTCGGTAATTTTTTATAAAAATGATCTGGATCACGTTTACTTTGTATTAAAATATTACATATTTCTTTTCCATCCCTCATATTACATCTTTGAGGTATCGTTTTTTTGTAAAAACATGATTTTCTATTATTTCTTACATTTTCAGCTATTATCATGTTTCTATCAAACACCACATTATGACCTACAATCACGTCAGCATGATTCATACATACATCGAATATATCCAATACGTCTGTTATATAATGTCCTCGTTTATCTGTAATACCTTTTGTTATACAATGAATATTTGTACATACCTCGGGAATAGTTACATGATCAGGAATTTTAATAATCCAATCATGTTCTGCTATCATTTTATTTGTTTCTGTATCAAATAAAATGTAACTTAACTGAACAATATAAGGCCAATCATCGCTGTTATAAAAAGAAGCATTCCTCTTAGGTAATCCTGTAGTCTCAGTATCAAAAACAAGGACTTTCATTATAATATGTATTATTTATGTTTATATTATTTCAATTATATTTCAATTATATTTTTAATTATAAATAAATATAAACATAAATAAATATTGATACGTACCACCCATAATTGGAAAGTTATCCGCGCGGACGATTAAAATAAATATTTTAATTTATTTTATGTATATTCCTTTTTTTGGTATAGCCACAGTACCTCCTGCTCTAGTTTTACGTAAAGCAGATTTTACGTCATTTTTATTCCTAGACGAAAAGGCTAAAGCTTTGTTGGTTTTATTATTATTATTATTTACATTAAAACCTTTTGTACCTTCGCCTATAGCGTTGGCAGATTTTAAATGAATATATTGTGATGAAGATGCATTCCATCTTTGTAAACTGTAATTATCATTTTTATGTATACTTCTAGCTCGAGCGAACATACTAGACCCAATAGATGGATAAAACTTGTGTGGCATAGCACCAATACCTTCTTTTATAGCAGTACCACCTGTTATTCCATTATATTTATAACCACTTCCATTTATAGAACTCATACTATAATTCCGACCAATACTTTTAACTAAATTATTTCCGAAAGGTAAATCCATTATTACTATAATACTATACTATATTAATAATTAATCCACCACATAAATGTATTTCTATAATATGTATTTCTATAATATGTATTTTAATTAATCCAACATCATCAAAATACAATAAAAATAAAGTAAAAAAATGAATGTGTATAAGTATAAGTATAAGTGTATAATCCATAATCCAACTCTGAATTTCATTTTTTTTATAATATTATACAAGCTTAATTACAATTACGTTTATCTGTCTACAATCTCTAATTTAAATATCGGAGACCTTGGTTCATTTCATTTAAATTGTAATAAAAATTTTATTTGTATATAGATAAAATTGAATCGTTTTATTTATTTTATTTATATATTATCATCTAAATAAAAATAAAATAAAAAAAAATGATAATGGATAACAACGACGTGAACGTGTATAATCAAACTCTGAATACTATTTTGGGTCTATCAGCGCCATTCATGAATCTAAAAGACGCTTTCAAAATAATAAATTTAAAATCTAAATCGACGACATCATCTATGGATCTCAAAATGAATATATTCGGGATGATTACCCACATAAAGATAGAACCTGGATATTCAATGTCATTCATCAACACTACCATATGTACTTTTAAACAACTTATATCATTGGACCTGTCTCGATGTAAAATTATCGAATCGGTTCCAGATAGAATCGGAGACTTGGTTCATTTAGAGAAATTAGACTTGTCTAATACAGGTATCACGGTACTCCCCGATCTAATCGGAGACTTGGTTCATTTAAAGGAGTTGGACTTGTCTAATACAGGTCTCACAGCACTCCCAGATCGAATTGGGGATTTGGTTCATTTAAAGAGGCTGATTCTGTATGGTACAGGTCTCCTCACTGTACTTCCAGATCGAATCGGAGACTTGGTTCAATTAAAGGAGTTGAATCTGTTTGGGTGTAGTCTCATGGTACTCCCAGATCGAATTGGAGACTTGGTTCATTTAGAGACATTAGATCTGCATAATTGTACAAGTCTCACGGTACTCCCAGATCGAATTTGGGATTTGGTTCATTTAGAGAAGTTGAACCTGTCTTGTTGTATAGGTCTCACGGTACTCCCAGATCGAATTGGGGATTTGGTTCATTTAAAGACGTTGAACCTGTCTCGTTGTTACAGTATCACAGTACTCCCAGATCGTATTGGAGACTTGGTTCATTTAGAGACGTTGAACCTGTCTTGGTGTAAAAGTATCACATCGCTTCCCGATCGGATCAGAGACTTGGTTCATTTAAAGACATTGAATTTGTCTGATGTATGTATAGGTCTCACAGTACTCCCACTCCCAGATCGAATCGGAGCCTTGGTTCATTTAAAGGAGTTGAATCTGTCTGGGTGTAGTCTCACGGTACTCCCAGATCGAATCGGAGCCTTGGTTCATTTAAAGGAGTTGAATCTGTCTGGGTGTAGTCTCACGGTACTCCCAGATCGAATCGGAGACTTGGGTCAATTAGAGAAGTTGAATCTGTCTGGTACAGGTATCACGGTACTCCCAGATCGAATCGGAGACTTGGTTCATTTAAAGGAGTTGAATCTGTCTGGGT
>Ga0302131_1001052_pt1 | contig 15465 bp, 12 predicted proteins | sample CB9_20m_MG_FD_203105 | JGI IMG/M metagenome (GOLD analysis project Ga0302131, IMG submission 203105) | Marine microbial communities from Western Arctic Ocean, Canada - CB9_20m | ecosystem: Environmental > Aquatic > Marine > Oceanic | place: Canada: Western Arctic Ocean | collected 2017-09-19
CTTTCGCGCGTCGCCACCGGCGAGGGAAACCACGCGGAACTCAAATTGGAGCGGTGTTTCTTCCTGTACGGCACGCTGATGTTCTTCGTGTTTCGAGTCAGAGTGAAAGACTGGCGGGGAGGATGGAACCGGGAGAAGTAGACAGTAGACAGTAGCAGCGGGTTTGTATCACGACCAAATACGAAAAAGAAAACGTCCCGAAACGGTTTTGGTAAATTATTTTGGTCGTTGATTTCGGTCGGACCGATCTGTTATTATTGGAACGTTCGACCATACCCTTGGTACTTCACCACACGCGCGGTGGTTACCCCGGGAGGAGAGAGTGGAACCCTTCCACTGCTGGCATGGGGTGCGTATTCAGCAAGCAGGCCGAGGCCGGTGGGAAGTACCGAGTCCAAGGTTCCGTGCCCACCTCGCCTTCCAAACCCGGGAACGCGAATCTTGATCAGAAAGATTTCGTCTTCGAAAACCGAACCGGCGAGACGCTGGTCAAGCCCCCCGGGAGCATCGACGGCCAGCAGTTCCAGCTCGACGGGTGCGAGGACTGCGAGATTTACCTCCTCGATACGTGCGATTCGGTGATGATCGACGACTGCAAGCGGTGCAAAATCGTGGTCGGCCCCACGACGGGAAGCGTGTTTCTTCGGGATTGCGTTTCGTGCGTGGTGGTGTGCGCGTGTCGGCAGTTCCGGACCAGGGACTGCGTGGACATCGATACCCGTCTGCTCGTCGCCACACGGCCGATCATAGAAACCTCGACCAACATGAAATTCGGGTGTTTCGACTTTCACTGGAAGGGTTTGGAAGGCCAACTCAGGGAAAGCGGAATGAGCGCGTTTGGGAACTTCTGGAGCCACGTTTTCAACTTCAATCCAGACACGCATCCGGATTGGAGCTTGGTACCCGCGGAGTCCACGTCGATTCAATTGTTAAGCCCGTTACCGAACGTTCCCAGCCTGGCCGGGATACAAACACAACTGGGCGCAGTTTCACCCAAGTTTGGCCAGCCTCCTTTCTGCGTCAAGACGTGGGGTGAGCGGAAATTGGAAAACGAATCAGCGAACGCAAGCGAGGGGTGTTTGGTGCTCTGCCCGTGTTCGGATGAAAAGATGGCCCGGGAGTTACTCACCATGACCGCCGGCAAGGCCTTGTTGGTGCGCACGAACTCGTGTGCGCTGAGCGAGCCGTGGCTTGTGGACCATCTCGCGCGCCAACTTTTCATCCGAAGAGGCGATGCCTTTGACCAATCACACGACGCAGATACCTTCGACGTCGCCGAACGAACCAAAATGGTCAAAGCGCTGGCGCGGGGAAAGTGTTTAGGCCTGGAGTTCGGCGGCGCCGGGTGCGTCGACGCCGTGCGCGCGGTCGCGGACGCCGCCGGGTTCCCAATACTAACCGACCCACAGAGATACGCGGAGTGGAGGTACAAGGGAGTAGAAGGCTAGGGGGCTTAGCGGTAGTGTTGAACGCGGGTAAAAGGAACCTGACGTGCCGGTGTTGAACGTGGGCAATAAGTTCTGACTGTACCCGGTGTACCCGGTGGCTAACGTGACCGGTGTTGCTGAATTCGTCGTCGGTGCCTGGTCTATTTCCCGTCTATGATCCAGTCCCGGTCCCCTAACAACCCGTCTTCGGCGGGCTCGTTTTTCGCGTCTCCGTGCCGCATCGCGTCCCGCCGGTCCGGCCACATGTTCGAGTGGTTCCGGCGGAACCACGGAGACGTGAACAGCCTTAGTTCCGGGGCGTCCCCCGAGATTGTTATCGAGTCCCCCATGCGCACGTCGTGCGTGACGTGCGCGCCGTCCAGGAAAACGGTCCCCACCCGTGAGTTCCACCGCAGCTTCATTTTCTGTGCGTGCGTGTAAAACCCGTGCCCGCTCGACGGCGGCGGGGCGTGGTCGAAGTAAATAGGCTCCCTGTCCATGAACTGAAGTTCCCGTGATTCGAAGTGCATGGGCTCACCTCCCGCGCTACGCATGGCCGCGGTACTCCCAGCCGCCGTGCACACGCGCAAACCGCTCGACCGGACGTGGAACCACAGCGGGTTTTTTTCGATACCAGTATTCGCGCTGTTTTCGTCAACCCCCGACCTAAACGCCGATTCCATCGCCTCCTCCCCATCTTCCCCTACCCCCGCACCGCCGCCCAGCCTCGGCACGTGCACGCTGTACCTGCTCACCGCGCCTGGCGAGGGGTGCGCGATGAGGACGTCGTTCAGGACGGGCGGCAACACCGCGCCGGCGACGTCCACGCGCGCGCGCGTGAGATGTGTGGGCTCCACCTTGCCAAACAAAACATCCTCAATCATTCGTTCCACGTTGTCGCCGGTACACGCGCAGAGGTGCCCGGTGCTTCGCCTCATGTCGTGGGGCTCGGACGATCGGTACAGGGTGGCCAGATCCGACGGCGACGCGCGGTCGGTGTTCACGCCCAGCAACGGCGTATCGCCGTTTACCCCGTCCAGTTTGTGCGACGCGATTAACGTCGTGCCGTCTCCTCCCAACGCCACGACCAGGTCAGCCTCCGTCACGTGCGCGTCTTGCAAGTCCTCCCTCATCACGGACACCGTGCTGGCGCCCCGCAGCTCCAGCAGTTTCGTGATCCTCTCCACCTGGAACATGTGCGTGTCGTGTCTCTCGCGAAGGCGACCCATGCGCGCGTGGTCGAACTTAAGCGTCTGCCCCGCGACCCGCGCCAGCTCCTCCCTCGCGGTGTACGACGCGAACGCGGTTTGCTTGATCACCAGCAGCAAACGGTTATACTTCGACATCGGAAATCGCCCTCTCGTCGCCCAAGGTCACCTCAACGCCGGTGGACTGGCCGAAGTTGTGGGGGTGTCGGCGCTTTACTGCTTTACGCATCAGAAGCGCTTTTTTTTTTTTTTTCTGAAAATTCTGGCGCGACTCCAGAAACAATGAACACGTGGCCCCTTGGAACGCCAAAAGGACGCGCGGCTTGAGCTCACTTTCCAAGGCGCTTGTCGGAGCCTCCGTCCACGGGTGGATCCGCGCCGAGTGTCCAGATGTTCGCGACCGCGGTCGCCACCCCCGCGCTCGCGCGCTTCGCGTCACGCGACGACGCCCGTTCCCGTCCCCGAGTCGCACGAAGGGTTGTGCTTGGAAAACCCGTTTTACGGGCATCCGCCGGGGCGGAGGTCTCTCTTCCCGCCTCCGCCGCGCGTCCGCTTCGCATGATCGTCCTGCGGCACTCAGACAGCTGCACCGAGGACCAAAGCCTGAAAGACCACGACCGGCCGTTGACGGCGTGGGGCCGGAACGCGGCCGCGGCGCTTTGCGAGGGCGTGCGTGAGGCGGGGTGGTGTGACCCTGACCTGGTGCTTTGCAGCGCGTCCACGCGGTCGCGGGAGACGTTGGCGGCGATGCAGCAGGTGCACGCGCCTTTGAAGGACGCCCGGGTGATTTTCATGGGCTCGCTGTATGCCGTGGCGGCGATGGACGGGGTCACCGCGGATCACTTGAGGGAAACAATCGTCGAAGCGGCGGCGGCGGGCGACGCAATCCGAACCGTGATGTGCGTGGGGCACAACAAAGGCTGGGAAGAAGCCGCGAGCGAGTTCACGGGATGTGAGGTCACTTTGAAAGTCGCCAACGCGGCGCTGCTGGAGTGCGAAAATGAAGACGTGACTCTGTCCTGGGCCAAAGCCTTTGACAAAGAAAACCCGGCGGGGTGGAAACTTTTTGGCGTGCAAAAACACGGGCTGCCCGACCCGGCGAAGCCGGAGGAGACGCGCGGGTGGGGAGACGGGTCGCCAGCGCCCGCGTAGACGTTTAGGGTTAGGGTTAAAGGTTAAGAGTTTAACCCTCATCACGTAAAGAACGTGATTGACATGCTCTGTGATCCCTGCCATGTCTCCAGCCACCAAAGTGGAAGGAGCGCGCGTCTCGTTGTTTGACGTATTTAATGTACTTTAGCTAAAAACAACCGCCGGTATCACGCGAACCCCGAAAACTCGCTCGCAGCGTCTCCGAACGCCCTCGCCGCCCCCAGCGCCAGTGTCGGTTCCGGTCTCAACACCCCCCCTTGGCCCATGCGCCACGCCCGGTCCGTGACCGGTGCGATTTCCTCTACGTCGTGGGAAATAACAATCACCGCGCGTTCCTTGCGCAGGGCGCACAAAAGCGACGTCACCTCCGCTCGCGCCATCCAATCTAACCCCGCTAACGGTTCGTCAAGGCACAGCACGTACGGGTCTCGCACCAGCTGAATCGCCAGCGCGAGTCGTCTTTTATACCCCCCACTTAACGACCGCACCGGGGTATCAAGCGGGAAATCGCCCATCCCCACCGCGCTCAGCGCGTCTTGCAACCGCAGCGCTAAACGCCTTCGCTCGTTGAACGACTCGTGTGTCTGCGGCCACCCGAACGTCAGCTCCTGGAGCATGTTTTTACCCAAGAAGTGCCTTTCCGGGAACTGGAAAACGAGTCCCACTCTGGCTAGGCGCTGTGCGGATGACAGGTGAACGTTCGGGTCCAAATCGCTGAACGTAATCACCCCGCCGGTGGGCTCGGCGAGACCGGCGACTAAATTGAGCAACGTGGATTTGCCGTTGCCGCTCCTGCCCACGATCAAGTTCAACCCCGTGGGTGGCAGCCGCAGGTTCACGCGTTCCAACACAGTCACCCCGGAACCCACCGGCGTGTACTCAACGTCACGCACGATAAGCCCACCGTCTTTCGCCGCGGCAACCGTGACGAGGGAAACACGAGTTCGCGCGTCCCTGCATGGCCGACGCGCATGGCGTCCTGGGCGCGAGGAGAAACGAAACGAGGCTCGTGAACGTACGACGGGCGTGCGCCACACTCGCGTCGAGCACGATGCCGGTACCGATCGCGCTGCCGCCTCCATGACGAGGAAATCAAGACGAACGCCTCCTGTTGTTGATATTACGCAGCCGCAGACGCCGGAGTCGTATCCGCGGTCGAACTCACGCACGCGCGCCCGCACCTGATGACTGAACTTTGTTCTTAGACTGCCAAAATCCGCGCCGTATCTGCAGTCTACCGTTTGGAAGGCGATCCAATTGGTGGCGCTGGTTGACCGTCGGGTGGCACTCTCGACGACGCGTCCTCGGACCGTCTGACAGCGCCTTTCCTCGTCAGCGTTCGAGGAAAGACACGACCGCGGGGATGTCCGCGGGCGCGATGCGCGCGGCGGCATGGGCGGCGCCCTGCGTGGGCGTCGCATCCGCGCGGCGAGAGAGCATTTCTAATTCTGCCGCGACGGGGAGTGCGCGGGGATACCCGGGCACGTCGTCGCGAGGGCGTCGTGATATCGCCCCCGCGCGAAGAGCGGCGCCTCGCGATACCGGCTCGGCAGGTGTGAAGTCGCTCGATCGCTACTTCGACGATCGCAACGGCGTGGCGCAGTCTCCCCGGCTCGCCGAGTACGAGGAGGAATCCCCGTATTACGGCCCGGACGATGACGACGAGGACGACGGTACGGAGGACGAAAACCCGGTGTTGTTCCCGGTCACCGCCACGGTTGCCCTCGGGGCGTGGTTCGGGTACACGCGCAAACAAAAAATGGACGAAGAGGCACGCGTCGCGAAGGCCAAGGGTGAGGTTAAGCAAACAAAGCCGAAATCCCCGCTCCCCGGCCCAATGAATGCGTTTTTCGCGGAGGTCAAAGCGGAGATAACTTCCATCACGGTCCACAGAAACGACGGGAAGACCCCGAAGCAGCGCTACAGGGACAAGCGCGCGGCGAGACGCGTAGAAGCTGAGAAGAGCGAAACTAAGACGGAAAAGGCGCGCTCGGTGCGTCGCGAGGAACTGCGATGCGCGGCGGAGATTGAATCGCGGGGCGTCGCGGCGGAACGCGTGGAGCGCGCAAAGGATGCGCTGGTGAGGGACGCAACGCGCGAGCGGTTGGTGAGGGAAGCGCGGGTCCGGGAGATGCGCAGGGAGACGGAAGCGGGCACGCGCGCGTTCGAAACGCGCGTCGCGGAAGCCAAGCGCGCGTCTGAAACGCGCGAGAAGGAGAAGCGAGAAGCGGTGACGAAGCTCGCGGAGACGAAAGCCAAGGCGGCTGCGAAGGAGACGGCTGCGGCTGCGAAGGAAGCGGCTGCGGCGGCGAAGGCGGCGGACGCGAACGCGAAGGAGGCGGCGAAGGCTGAGTCCATGAAGAAAGCGGCGCAGGCGCAGGCGAAGGCGGCCTCCGCGGAGGGAAAGGCTTTGGAACAGCGCGCCGCGAACAAAGCGGCGGAGGCGGCGAAGCAGGCGGAGGCGACAAAGGCGAAGGCCGACGCGGCGGGAAGGGTTAAGGTTGCTGAGGCGAAAGCCAAGGCTGCTGATTCCGCTGCGAAGACCAAGGTTGATGCCAAGGCGCGGCTCAGGGCGAAGCTCGCGGTTGAAAAGGCCAAAATGATCGACGCCAAGGCGAGCGCGCAAGCAAAAGCGTCGGCGTTGTCGTTCTCTGGGCAATCCGCCGCGCGAGGTTTTGGCGGTTCCGTGTCCACCACCACGAAAGCGGCGAGCGCGAAACTCACAAGTTTCAGGGTCAACAACCAAAGCCTTCCCACGCCTCGCGGGGTGGTCCGGACAGCACAGAGCAAGGTAAAGGAGCTCGCCGTGGCCGTGGACACGAGCCCCAATCCGTACGTCGCGACCGCCGCGCGCGTCGTCGGGGTGAAACCTTCGTTTTTGATCGCGAGCGGGTTTGTGTTCGCCGCGGCGGCGATTGGGGGGTACGTTTGCAGACGCACAACGAACGACGATTACAAATCCTTCGACGCACAAGCAGGGAACGTGGACCGGGACGAAGGCGGGTTCGGCCGGGAACAGCAAAGGGCGTTTCTGGAAAAACAGCTCAAAGAAGATCGCGACTCGCAGCGCGCGCGGTGGCAATCGGCGATGGATGACGGATCGAACGCGAATGCGAACGAGAACTCGGCTTCCACGTCTGGTTCGAGCTCTTTCTCTGCGCCACCATCGGAAACAATGAACACTGGGGCGGTGATGCGCGATTTGTTCGGCTTGGGGGACGCGGCAACGAAAGCGGATGGCGAAACCGGAGACAGTTCCGACGCCGGCGGCGCGTCGGATGAGTACAAGCGCCTGCAGCGCATCCGGGAGATGAACAGAGTCAGCGGCGACGCCACCGCCGTGGCGGAAAGTAAGCTCCGTTTGGCGCGAGAAGCTCGTGCCGCAACAATTGCTGAAGCGAGCTCGGTATCTGGGGGTACGGAAATGAAACAAAGCGCCTCCGGGCGAAGAAGAGCGGAGCAGAAACGACGCGCGGAACAGGCGGTGCTTTCCGAGTACCAATCCGGCCCCGAAGACGGCGCCGGCGCCGAAGACTCCTCGGGGTGGGACCCGAAGGAAGTGCGAGAGATGTCCAGGAAATACAAACAGTTCCTCAAGCAGGCCAAGGCGAAGAAGTGGTGGGGAGGGGAGTAGAGAAACGGGGGGGCTTTAATTTATGAGTACTGCTGGCGTTTGTGAATCGCGAAGGAGAGAGACTCCGCCGCCGCCTTGCGTTGAATTCTTATTTGTTTTTTTGGCAAAGCGGTTTTGGCAAAACCGAAAACCCCTTTTCTCGATCGACGATTGCAGAGCATTTCTGGCCGGAAAAAAAGGCCACGTCGAACTCGTCCACCAATCCGTCGGTTGGCAGTGACGTCGCTTGCAGTCGCGCGTCCGTTCCTCCCCAGCGCCACTTCGATCGGCGCCCACGTTCGCCGTGTGTGGACGTACCGCGCGAATTCCAACCGCGTGAAGCATCGAACTTCGTCGCGTGTCTCGACTCGCGTGTCCTTCGGTGAAGGATCGTGTCGATCGCGAGTGATTGGAGTGTTTCTCCCGCCCACGAACGAAAAACACGATGTCCGCCTACGCGGATCTCGCGACGCGCTTCCGCGCGTACCACACCAACTCCCTGAATGTGGCGCTGCACATGATCACCACCCCCATGGGGATCGTCGCCGCGCTCGTGATGGCGCGCCAGGCCATTGATGTGGAGTTTTTGTACGAAGCCCTGGTGGGCGCGTACGTCATCTCTTTGTTCGTGACTTTGAGGAATTTCGGCCTTTGGTGCGCCACCACCGCGTGGATGGCGGGCCTCGTCGCGGTCGCCGAGCTCCTCGCCCCACGCTTCACTACCTCCGATTCCCTGAAGCTCTTCCTCGTCGGGTACGTGGGCCAGGAGCTGGCGCACTTGATCACGGGCGAGAAGACGTTCCAAAGCACGTACCAGTTCAAAACGCCGAGCTGGCCTATGTTGCTCCTGGAGCACACGTACTTCCTCCTGCCTCTTTGCATTGACGCGCTTGTGCACATGAAGGAATCCTTCGCGTCCTGGATCGTGGCGCACAACTACGTGGTGCGGTGCAAGCTGGTGAACACGGAAGACAAGAAAGCGCTAAAGGCGGTTGTCGATTTCGTGACCAAGGAAGACCCGCCGAGGGACTGCACGGCGCACTGGTGGTACCAGCGGTTGAACGGCGACGCGAAGAACGCGTTCACGCATGTCATGGAGTGCCCTGAGATGATGGGTATGTTCCAAAAACGGTTCCGACCCGATTGCTACGCCATCGAAGCCATCCCCGCGATGAACGAGATCTACGTCGCGTCGAGCCACCACGCCAACAACAGCGACACCGTGTTCTACACCCAGCACTGCGACGGCCCGTGGAGCGTGTTTCCGTTCTGCCACGTGTACCGCGTGATGTTGGCGGTGAACGAAAACAAACAGGTGGAGACGCACTTCACCATGGAACGGAACGGCGGGTGCCTCACCGACGGCGACGCTGTGGGGTTTGATTACAACCGCGAGATCCATGTCATCTCCGACCTACCAACCAAAAACACCGACCGCCGGATCACGTGCAAGCTCCACTACGTGGTTTACCCCAAGTGCTTCGGCTTTGTTGGTAAGTTCAAAGGCACCCTGGCGACGTGGTACAACACCACCGCGCGGAACCTTTTCCTCGCCACCATAAAACCGAGCAACGTGGTGTGGAAGTTCATGGCCTGGATGGTGATCTTCACCACCAAGTGCGTGCGCCAGCTGGAGGTGTACGCCGGTTTGAACAACGTGGTGACCGCGATCGCGCTGTTCGTCGCCGGGCAGTACATCCACCCCCGGTTCTTCATCGCGACCACATCGTTCACGCACTACTGCATGTACATCGCTACGTACCACGTGCGAACCGGGATCAACTTTGGCGTGTTCAAGCGCAACGTCGTGTTCTTCAAAACAATCGCCCTGACGCATCTGTGTTTGAACTACCTCGCGAACTTCTCGTACGACCCGGTCTCCCTGGCGATGATCATCGTGGGCTATGGCCTGTCCACCGCCGCCACCCTGGCCCTAGGGATGGATCAGACCTACTTCGGCGTGGAACTGGGGGTGATGAAGCCCAACTTCGTGGGCGGGTTCCCGTACAACTGCGTGCCGCACCCCATGATCGTGGGGAGCATGATCGGCTTGTTGGGATTCCACAAGATGGAAACCTTCCGCGACGCCCTGCCCTACCTCGTACCAACGCACTGCGCGATGTACATGACGCACATGGTGCAGGAGCAGGTCCGGGACATCTACAAGAAGGACTGGGGGTCGGGAGGCGGCGGGGGGAAGAAATCCGCCGGAACGCGCGCGAGCCGGAAAACGAAAGCGGCGTAAACGGCGTGATGGCGCAACGGCGGCGACGCGTTTCGCGCGCGACGCGTCTGATTTCACGAAGCAGCGAGATCGTGACACCGGACGTCCAGCAGCATTTTATATCATGCATCGTTCATTTTCTCGGTAACGTGTTTGTCGGTGTCTTGTATGCTCTCGTTTGCACTACCTTGATTTGCCTTGTACGCTCTCGTTGCACTACCTCGTTTTGCCTGCGCATCAAGTGTTTCGTGGAATTTATTTATCGAGAATTCCGACGTCCGACAGCGAGATCTGGCACATTCGTTCGCGCTGCGGGCGCGTCGTGGTGGGTGGCGGGTCGAGGACGGGGGCGTTTCGAAGTGCGGCGTGGTTGGTTTCGTCGTGATGTCGCGAAACTTACCGTTACCGCTACGCTCGGCGGTATCCTCCGCGAAGTCGTTGCTCCCGCAGGCGCTGTGGGTGGTGCTGCATCTTTTTCTGTGGACACGGTCCTTCGGCAAAGCCGTGGTGGACACCGCCTTCCGCGTCCTCGGTTTGGCGTTTCTGGAACCAAGACGAGGCCTTCATTTCTGCTGGCGCAAGCTGTGGCGAATCGCACGGATAAGGTCGTTTGCGGAGGCGTGGTACGAGCGGGGGGGGTCACGACCGCCCCCCCCCGAAACCCTGGCGGTCATCGTGAACGACCGCGACGACGCGGCGTCTTGTTTGCCCCAAATCGCAAACGTGCTGGTGTGGGCGGCTGAGGCGGGAATTCGGCACGTCAGCGTGTACGACCAGGACGGCTTGATACGAAGCAGCACTTCCAAGCTCGCGGAGCTGGTGGTGAAAGCCACGGTCACCGCGGAAATGCGTGGTAAGTTCCCTCAGCCCGCGTCGCTTTACGCGTTTCGAAGAGTGAAACGCGACGGGGAAATAAAAACCGTCGAGCGGTTTCAATGCGGAGGCGCCGCGACCGCCACGACGCCGCGGAAACGGGACCGGGCAGGACGAGGGACCAGGGGTAAGGGTGATACAGGTGATACGACACGTGCTTCCGAAAACAATATCCCACCTAGTAATCAGAATACTCCGACCAAAAACACTTCAACGTGCGAACGAAGTCTCACCACGGTTGACCTTCTCGGGTGCGGCGACGGCGCGGCCGGGTTGCTGGAGTGCGCGCGGCGGTGGGGCGACGAGACGGACGGCGCACTGATTGCCAGTGCAACGGAAAAACAACACGGCAAACCCGCCCGGGTCGAACCGGCACCGGGATCGAACCCAAACACGTCTCATACCGCCCCGACCACCCCCGCGCAGATCGAACGCTGGCTCGACACCAACAACGCGCTTCTCCCCGCGGTGGACGTTTTGGTCGTGTTCGGGCCGCACTTCCACGTCGCAGGGTACCCGCCGTGGCAGTTACACAAAGCAGAGATGTACCACCGACGAAGCATCGGGTTCTTCACCAGAGACGGTTTGCGGGAAGTCTTGAGTAAATACGCGGGGGTGTCCAAGCGAAACGGACGGTGACGGTGATTAGACTAGTTTAGATGTTAGTGGTGTTTGGAAACAGAGACGACGTTTTTTTACTGCGCTCCCCGTCCGCCGCGCCCGCCGCCGCGTCCACCGCCCCGGCCTCCCGTCCGCGGGTCCACGCGTTTGAACATAGGCGCGTTCTTCAGCATATCCGGGAGCACCAAAAACCGGATCTTGCTTCCCCGGATGTACGCGTGCTCCAGCTGATTCACCCGCCCATCGCGCCCCGTGTGCGTGATCCCCGAAAGCTGGCAGTTCCAGTTATCTTCGCTCTCCAAAAGCGTGCCGCGGTAGGTCTCGCCGGTTTTCAACTCGATCTGTGTGGTCGAGAGAGTGGGGGAAGGTCAGGAGTGGGGTCAGGACGTGGTCTCAGGATGTCTCGTTACCTCAAACGAGCCTCCAAGCGCGAGGAAAAAAATCGCGGAACCGTTCGCTTAGGTTTATGGCCTGCAGATGGATGCACAGTTGCGTTCCCCGGCAACCCCGGATCTTCCGCGCCCGCGAGCCACACCGGTGCTGGCAAAGGTCAAACCACGTACCGTCACGATGTGTCCCTCGGCTTCGTGCAGAAGCTTGACGGGAATCCCGATGCCCTTGCCCGGTCCGGTCGACATCTTGTGCGGGCACGGCGAATCTGTGCCGATGCCGTTTCGACGCGAAAAAGGCGCGAGATACGAACTCCGCGAAGCACCCGTACAGCACGCGCGACGCAACGAGTCAGCGGCGAACAAGCGGGCTCGGCTAACACCGAACGCGGACGTGTGCGGATGTGTCGTCCACGAAGTGACGGTCACTTTGTCAGGCGCGCGGGGCGTTGTGCCGAACCTTTGGATCGCGGGGCATTTTCCGATTCGAGTTGCGTTTTTTTTTTGCCACCCTCCACCGAAATGCAGATCCTGAATTTGTCGGTGGCCTCATCACTCCTTGGGGGCAGCGCTCCCTTTGGTGTCACCCTCGTTGCCATGGGCAAAAAGTCCGCTTCCAAGGACCGCGGGTACATCACCGCTACGGAGTGGAAGGTGGACGGCGGTGGGTACAAGGACCACTCCGAGGGGTTGCCTTTCCGCCGCCTTCCGTTTAACTGCTGCGCGGTGTCGTTCCTGCCGTTCGAAGATCCGGTGTGCGCCCCCGATGGGACGGTGATGGACATCATGCACGCGGTGCCTTACGTGCGGACGCACGGCAGGCACCCGGTGAGTGGCGAGCCTTTAGGGCTGAAGGATTTAACGACGCTAACGTTTCACAAGAACGGGGAAGGGCGGTACGAGTGTCCGGTGCTTAACAAGGAGTTCACGAACAGCACGCACATCGTGGCCGTAAAAACCACGGGGAACGTGTATTGCTTCGAGGCGATTGATGAGCTTTGCGTGAAGCCGAAAAACTGGAGGGACCTTTTGACGGACGAAAAGTTCACCAGAAAAGACCTGGTGACGATTCAGGACCCACAGAACCTGGCGGGACGGGCGGTGGACGCGTTTGCGCACGTCAAGAAAGGACACGCGGTGCCCGCCGCGAAAAGCGACGTGCGGAACGCGAGCAACGTCAACCAAACCGCGGTTTCCGCGGACGTGCGGCGGGTTCTGGATAAGCTCGGTACCTCAGACGCGTCCACTGCGCTCGCGGTTGGCGGTGGGGGACGGAAAGCACAGGCGGAACGGGAGCTCGCCGCCGCGAAACAAGCGGCGGGTGGCGGTGGCGGCGACGACGCTCACAAAGACAAAACGCACCTACTGAAAGGTCCTTCCCCCGCCTCGCACCCCCTGGACAACGTCCGTTTCCGCCCCGGGTCGCACACGTGGAACACGGACGGGGAAACCGCGCACGACGCGGTTTCCGATGCGGAAAAGCGGCGCAAAGCGGGTGAGGAAAAGGTACGGCCGGGGGCGCGTTTCCCAAATCCGCCACGCGCCGTTTGCCGATTGCCGCGATTAATTACTGTTTACTGCTTTACAAGTAGACTGTTTGCCCATACATTCTACTTGTACACTCAAGACTGACCCTTTTCGTGTTTCCAACCGCAGTTGAAACTGGGCGGGTTGTACGGCGGCGAGACTAAAGTAAACGCCATGCGAACCACGGGCGCCGGTAGCACGAGCTTCACCTCCACCGTGATGGCGCACACCGCGAGTAACGACCGGGCCCGAGAAATTATCGTCCGGAACCCGAAAAAGAAAGGGTACGCGCGCATCACGACCAACGTCGGCGACCTAAACGTAGAGCTGCACTGCGACGTGACCCCAAGAACTTGCGAGAACTTCATCGCGCTTGCGAAGGTTGGATACTACGAGAACACTGTTTTTCACCGGTCGGTCAGGAACTTCATGATCCAGGGCGGCGACCCGAGCGGTACGGGAACGGGGGGGCGGTCGATTTGGGGAGGCAACTTCAAAGACGAGCTGACGCACCTGAAACACGACGGGCGCGGCGTGGTTTCCATGGCGAACAGCGGCAAGCACACCAACGGAAGTCAGTTTTTCGTGTTGTACAAGAGCGCGAGCCACTTGGACGGGAAGCACAGCGTTTTCGGAAACGTGGTTGGAGGCATGGAAACGCTGGCGAAGATGGAGCGCGCGTTCACGGATGCGAGGGATAAACCGCTTGTGCCGATTACGATTGAAAAAGTGGAAGTGTTCGTGGATCCGTACGAAGACGCGGCGCTTTTGGAACAACAACTCTCGGTTGCGAAACAGGAAAAAGAGGAGAAGGACATTAAACAACGCGTAGACGCGCTGAACCCGGGGAAGTGGTGGTCCAACCCGTCGGGGGAAGCGGCGCGAGAAGCGGGGGACGCGCCGGTTGCGAAGAGCGGGGCGGGCGTGGGGAAATACGTCGGCGTCGGCGTCGGCGCGGTTGAAAAAAAACCCGGCGACTGGAACGCATCGGGGCGGGGAAACGAAGACCAACCAGGGCCCGCGAAAAAACCCAAGACAGGCGGCTACGGGAACTTCGATGGCTGGTGAGGAGTGCTGTTGCACTGCGACTGGTGCAACGCAATAGACACCAGTGCTGACAAACTTTTTTTGGAATGGCTTGCATGCATCCCGCGTCTCACGCGCCATCCGTCTCCTAGTACCCGTCATCCGACCACTCCACCCTGTTTTCGAATCTCGGGACTTCCCTCGTGATGATCGCCGCGGTTTTTTCGTTACACCCCGCCGTCTTGCCGAACGTCTTGCTGTACCCCCACACCGCGGCGCGCGGGGTCGGCGAGTCGTCGCCGTCGAACCGAATGCGACCACCTCCCACCACCCTTCCCACTACTAATACTGTCGCTTCCGCCGCCCGGAGCTCCCGCATCAGCCTTTGGTAAACCTCGGCGTGGTACCGACACGTGTCGTAGCTGCGCACCACAAGGAGCTGCGCGCCTGGAACGGTGGGGTGCGTGAGCTGCACCTGGACGTACTTGTACGTACCCACGGCACAGACCACTTGAGGGATAGATGAAAGCACTTCACCGAGCGCCACTGAAGATGCGGAGTCGCCACCGCCGGGTCGCGAAAGGTCCGCCGCGAGCGCGTCGAGCACGAGCTCCCGCGCGGCTTCGTTCAACGCCTCACCGGTGTCGTCGTCGAAAAGAGGGATGTCATCGTCCATAGTGCGGGAGCAACCCCCGCGTGGGACAGGATGATTCCGGGTGAGAAGCGCACTCTTTTTCGACTTTCTAACGTGGAAAAAATCGTTGACAACGACGATCAGACCTCGCGTGCGCATCGTACGGAGCACGATGGCGTGCTTAAGCGTGGCGGGTCTGCACGCGGTGGCGCGGATGTCCACGAGTACCGCCCGCAGCCGGCGGCCGTTCGAAACCACGCGCGCGACACTCCACGACACACGCGAACCTTCCGCGCTCGCCGGATTCTTTTCACGTCGTGTCAAACCGCACGCGCTTCGGCACACCGAGCAGTCCATCTGGATGGACCAAACACGAAGGCAAGGGCGTGCTCTTGGCGACACGCGAACGCCCAGGCGTTGGGCGATGACACCGAGCAACGAGTCTATACCTTCGGAAGGCGAAGCTTTTCGACAAGCATATGTTCCGCGCAGGTGCGTGCTTCCCTTTGTCCTCGCTTGTTTACGATTTCTCCTGCCAACTGCCAAAGCGGCGTCACTGACAAAACTCTTTTCGCTCCTGGCGATGCAAACTTAAATAACACAGTGAGTCTCCGGAGGTCCGCAATGCCGAACGATGGATAAATATGGTGCGCACTCCGCATTGATGCGAGGTGTCCAAGACCCATTCGCCTTCACCGTGTTCGTTGCCCGTCAACGGCGTGTAAAACTCACCCTCGAACTTTCATTCCTCCGCAGGGCGCCGCACTGGTC
>Ga0302131_1001053_pt1 | contig 15465 bp, 20 predicted proteins | sample CB9_20m_MG_FD_203105 | JGI IMG/M metagenome (GOLD analysis project Ga0302131, IMG submission 203105) | Marine microbial communities from Western Arctic Ocean, Canada - CB9_20m | ecosystem: Environmental > Aquatic > Marine > Oceanic | place: Canada: Western Arctic Ocean | collected 2017-09-19
TAAACCGCAGGTAATGATACAGACTAGGCTATAAGTAGTTTTTCTAATATTAATGATCATATAAATGGCCGTGTTTTTTAAAAACGTAAGCCTAACTAGTTTAAAGCATACATAGGAGCTCTCCAAAGTTTATTGACAGCTGTCAAAAGATAAAGACTATCTAAGAGTTAAACCATTTCGCTGGTTTTTGTTATTATAACAACATCATATGTAACCGAGATCATACTCATGCTCGATATCGTTCTTTACCAACCTGAAATACCCCCAAACACTGGCAATATTATCCGCCTATGCGCAAATACGGGTTTTGCATTGCATTTAATAGAGCCATTGGGGTTCGATTGGGATGATAAAAAAGTGCGCAGAGCTGGATTGGATTATCATGAGTTCGCAAAGGTACAACGTTATCCAAACCTTGAAGCTTACATCCAAGCTTGCGCTCCGAAACGAATATTTGCCTGCACCACAAAAGGGAAAGCGTTTTTTGCAGATGCCCAATATCAACCTGGAGATGCATTATTATTTGGCCCAGAAACTCGAGGTTTACCCGATGATGTTATTCAGTCTTTGCCACCCCAGCAGCGAGTGCGTATCCCTATGTTGCCAGAAAGCCGCAGTATGAATTTGTCGAATGCTGTGTCGGTATTTGTTTATGAAGCATGGCGACAATTAGCCTTCAAAGGTTCGGTCTAATTGTTACCAGTGCAAAATATTCGGTCAGGATGGTAATATTAAGAATTTAAATAAATGCGTATGCATCGCCAAATAACGAGGTTAAAGGTAAGCCTTGTTTAACAAAATCATCGCGCACTACTTTTGCCATTTCAAAACGGCCTGCTACATAGACATGATATTTTGCGAAGTCTTGAATGTCTTCGAGCGCTGCTTGATGAACCCAACCTGTTTTACACATCCAATCTGCTTCAGGAAACTCCACCACTGGAATAAAAGTAAACAATGGATGTTGTTGCATCTGAGTATTTAAGTCATCGAAAGCATACATATCTGCGATTGTGCGTGTCCCCCAGTACAGAATCACTTGCCCTCCAAGAGGTTTGCTGAGAAGTTGTTGCAAAATAGACAATGTATACGAAAAGCCTGTTCCTCCTGCAAGTAATAATAGAGTGGTGTTTGCCTCGGACGGTCTAAGAAAAGCTTCTCCCAATCCTCCTTCGACATCTATCACTCCATCTTTTTCCATCTTATCGATTACTTGCCCTGCATATTGGTTTCCGGGCTCAGCACCAATATGTAACTCTACAGTTCCATTCAGGCGTGGCGCATTAGCAATCGAAAATGGCCGTCTGTCATTTTCACCCATAACTACTTGCAAATATTGACCAGCAATAAAGCTAAGGGGTGAATCTGGAATTAATACAATACGTTTGATTGTGTCTGTAAGGGCTTCAATTTTTTCTACCTTACATTGAATTATTTGCATGGGTCTCTTCTGGTTAGTTTAATACTAATTGAATATGATTATTTAAAATAACCTTTGATATTCATCGGTTTGGGCTTTAGTCTCAATGAACTATTATAAGCATACGGCTAGTTTTATACGAGTCGTAATTAAGTGAAAATGCTAGGTTTTAGTGAGAGTAATGCAAATGAATGCTTTGTTCCGCTTGAATCTAATACTAGCCCTCTCTATGCACGGGACTTAAGGGCATAATTTATGAGGAATAAAAATGACATTTACGTCTGATTTGGTGGCAGAACTTAACTTAATATTAAAGTTTCCTAACAAAAGTTTGATGCAAGGTTTGAAAATCCATCACGACGCTGAACCATCAGCGGTTGCCGCAGCAAAGAGGTTGTTCGACAAAGGTATAGTGACTTTACCTGACGGCGGATATCTAACTGATCTAGGCCATGACTTATTCGAGCATGCGCTGGTTGTGAAAATGGCGCTGACAAATAAATAAAATGTGATGTCGTCGTTATTGATACAAATTTAGCTTATAAATGTTTTAGGTTCTATTGTCCCTAAAACATTTATCAAAAAAATATTATTGCCGATATAAATGTAGTCTTAAGAATTTGATGGTTTTTTATGTGTGTATTTAAAACTTTATATTTATTTTGTTGTGCATTAAGTTTTGTTGCTTATATTGATTTTGTTAATGCTGCTGAGGATATACAAACTGTTAAGCTGTATACGCAGGATGAGTTACTGAGCTTAATTTAGGTTGCATATGACATTTTTTAAATAATTTTGTAAAATTATTCATTTATTGTTGATTAAATACTGCTTCAAAACCGTCTCAAGACATATAGCAAATAGCAATTACGAGCATTGGTTTTCATTTAGGAGTGAAATATGACCTTTGTAAAAACGCTAAAGTTTTTTTCAGGAAATTTGCTTGCCTTTTAGTGCAGTTTTTCTATGTTAACAATAGAAACTGATTCCAAAAAAAATGTTGTTATAAAAGGAGTTGATTCAGAAATTTGAGCGTTCAGAAAATGAAATTCATTAGGGATCAGAGGTACTTCGAATGAATGAAATAAGGGCGGATTAATTGAACTATTGTAGTATATATTAAAAAGTCCTATTTGGAGCTGCTCATTTAGTTATACTAATGGATTATTATCATTAATTAGGAATTTTTTCGCCCTATGAGCGACGACCCTTTTTACCAACGCGAAAAAGAAAAATACGAAAAGCCTGTTGCTAGCCGTGAATATCTCCTTGAACTTTTAGTCGCAGCTAAAAAACCTTTATCTTTTCTGGAATTTTGTCAGTTACTTGATGCAAAAGATGAGGACAGTCGTATTGGTATCCAACGTCGACTTCGAGCAATGGAGCGCGAAGGACAAGTTGAGTTTAATCGTGACAAAAAGTATGCAAAACTCAAAACAGAGGACCTTATCCAAGGTCGGGTAATAGGTCATCGAGATGGTTTTGGTTTTTTAAAACGCGATGACGGTGATAAAGACCTGTTCATTCATAATGCACAAATGTCCATGGTGTTGCATGGCGATGTAGTGCTGGTAAAAGAAAGTGGTACAGATAACCGCGGCAGACGAGAAGCTAGAATTGCTAAAATTGTTGAACCTCGAACTGAGCCAATAGTAGGTCGTTATTTTTTTGAAAATAACGTGGGTACAGTAATCCCTGATGATAGTCGTATTAATCACGAAATAATGATCCCCACAGAACAAACAAACGGAGCCCGCCAAGGGCATATTGTTGTGGTAGAAATTGTCCAACGTCCTCGTAAGCGCGTCAATGCTATTGGTAAAATTATTGAGGTATTAGGTGAGCATATGGCACCTGGTATGGAAATCGATATGGCGCTACGCACTTTTGACATTCCGCACCATTGGCCAAAAGGCGTCGATAAACAAGTCAAGGGTCTTAATGAACAAGTCCCTGAAGAAGCAAAACAAGGACGTATTGATTTAAGACAATTACCCTTAGTTACTATAGATGGTGAAGATGCTCGTGATTTTGATGATGCCGTTTTTTGTGAACCATTAGAGCATGGTGGTTGGCAATTGTGGGTGGCTATAGCTGACGTAAGTTACTATGTTCGTCCAGGCACCGCACTTGATAGTGAAGCACAAAATCGTGGTAATTCGGTCTATTTCCCTGAACAAGTCATTCCAATGTTGCCTGAAGTCTTATCGAATGGATTATGTTCACTTAATCCTCAGGTTGACCGTTTATGTCTGGTTTGCGAGATGACTATCAGCAAAACGGGAAAGCTGGTGGAGCATCAATTTTATGAAGCGGTGATGAATTCTAAAGCTAGGTTAACTTACACAAAAGTATGGGACCTATTGAAAGAACAAGAGGGGCGAGGTAATCCTGAACTACATAAACGTTATGCGGAGCAAGTGCCACATCTGAAAAATTTACATGATATGTACCGTGTTTTAAAGCGCACACGGAAGCAACGTGGTGCAATTGAATTTGAAACTCAAGAGAGCAAATTTGTATTTAATGCTCAGCGTAAAATTGACAATATTATGCCGGTAACACGAAACGATGCACACAAGCTAATTGAAGAATGTATGATTTTAGCTAACGTGTCTGCTGCGCAAGCTTTAACTAAAAACAAAGCTGAAGCCTTGTATCGTATTCACGATGAGCCCGATTCTGATCGTTTAGGCGCATTTTTGTCATATCTGGGCGAAGTAGGTATCACTCACAAAATTGGCAGTGATGTATCGCCTCAAGATTTCACTGATGTGATTGAAAAAATTCAAGGCAGGCCTGATCAAGAACTGATCCAAACCATGTTATTACGTTCGATGAAACAAGCCGTATACGATCATGAAAATATCGGTCATTTCGGTTTGGCATTAGACGCTTACGCGCACTTTACTTCACCTATCCGTCGCTATCCTGACTTGGTGGTGCACCGTGCACTAAAAGGCATAACCGATAAACAACATCAGCGTAAAAGTAAAACAGGTGGAAAAGCCTACACTGCAGATGAAGTGGAAGTATTAGGTGAACAATGTTCGATGACCGAGCGCAGAGCAGACGATGCCACTAGAGACGTATCTGATTGGCTCAAATGTGAATTTATGCTGGACCATGTTGGTGATGTGTTTGAAGGCGTAATTGCTTCTGTAACAAATTTTGGTTTTTTTGTACGCCTGACCGAATTCCACATTGACGGTTTGGTACATATTACTTCTTTAGAAAAGGATTATTTTCGTTATGACGAAGTTAAGCAGCATTTAATTGGCGAAAGTTTTGGTACGGTCTACAGATTGGGCGATCCTGTTGAGGTTAAAATTGCTTCAGTCAACTTAGACGAACGTAAAATTGATTTCTTATTGGATGGTATTGAGGGCAAAAATATCAGAAAAACAGCAGGTAGGAAACCGTCTGGACAAAAATCTAGAGGACCTGCAGCAAAAAACATATCCGACAAACCTGCACCAGCTGGAAAGTCGACTAAAAAGCCGGCTACAAGAAAAAGTCGCACACCTTCTAAGTCGAAAGCATCTCGAAGTAAACCAACCAGTTCATCCAAAAAGGGGAAATAAAGTATATGGCTCAACAAGAATGGTTATATGGAATTCATGCACTTGAATCAATTATCCTGCGTGAACCTGAGCGTTTAATTGAACTTTTTGTGTTGAAAGGTCGAGATGATAAGAGTGTTCATGAAATCGTTAGCCAGGCTAGAAGCTTAGGTACTTCAGTACAATTTTGTCAACGAAAAACGCTAGATGATAAAGTTGACGGAGGGCAACACCAAGGTGTTGTTGCTAAAGTTAAACCTGCTAAGCAATATAATGAGAACGATTTAGCTGCCATTGTAGAGTCAAGTAAGTTGCCATTTTTACTTATTTTGGATGGTGTAACTGATCCCCACAACTTAGGTGCTTGTTTGCGAACAGCCGATGCAGCTGGGGTGGATGCGGTGGTAGTGCCGAAGGATAAATCTGCTGCTCTTACACCAGTAGTTCGAAAGGTAGCGTCTGGTGCGGCTGATGTCATTCCTTTAGTGCAAGTTACCAACCTTGCTAGAACGTTACGAGACTTGCAAGATGCAGGCGTGTGGATAGTTGGCACTTCAGGAGAAGCAGAAAATAATATCTATGATTGTAAATTTAACGGCCCTATGGCGCTTGTCATGGGTGCTGAAGGCAAAGGTATGCGCCGCCTAACCCGCGAACACTGTGACGAGTTGATTAAATTACCTATGGCTGGTTCTGTTTCAAGCCTCAATGTTTCTGTTGCAACAGGCGTTTGTTTATATGAAATCGTTAGACAGAGGGGTTAAAAAATAACGAGGGAATGTCTTTAAGGTATTCTCTTTTTTCTTTTAAATAGACGGGTACTATCTTTGTAACCAAAAAAAAGTATCGATTTTTTTCGATAAACACAATTTCATACAAGCACTTGATGATTTTCAGCTAGTCTCAGTGAGATTTTGCCGCTTCCCCACTTTACTATTTTCGAGTCCTTAAAAATATTTAATGTGGTAACTGGTATTAATATTAAGTGTGTGCAGAAACTTGCTTTTCCAACATTATAATAATATGTCAAAGGCAATGTTTTTTTACAAAATAGACTTGTAAAGTGTTAGCCAAAAAAAACATTTTAGAGTAAAAAATCTACTTTTTAGCTAAGAGGTTTTTCATTTCTTTATAGGTAAATTAAGAGACTAATGGATGATTAATATTCTGTTTATTGCCTAATATCCAACATTATTTATATAAAAAACTGATTGTTTCTCAGGAAAAACAGCTTGTTAGTGGACTTTTGCATTTGTTAACAAGTTGTTGTGAATGAACGATTGACCTATTTACTTACAATCGTTATAAATAGCTATCGACACTACTATAAGTATCCAATATGTCACTAAAAACACCCCTAGAAATGTTTTACCAATGGGAAGATACTCATCCTGAAACTGTCTATTTAAAACAACCTATTGATGGTGTAATCAAAGATTTCACATGGCGCGAAACTGGTCAACAAGCACGAAAAGTTGCGGCGAATTTACTGGCAATGGATTTACCCAAAGGTAGTCACATTGCTATTTTATCAAAGAACTGTGCTGAGTGGTTTATTGCCGATTTAGCGATTATGTTAGCAGGTCATGTGTCAGTACCTATATATTCCACTGCTGGTCAAAAGACAATTCAATATGTTTTGGATCATGCTAAGTGCCCAGTGATATTTGTTGGTAAGTTGGATAATACTGAACAGCAAGTTGCCGCAATTGATGACGGGGTGGTTAAACTTGCGTTTCCGTATCCCAACATTCCTGCTGATAAGCAGTGGAATGAATTATTACAAACCTCTCCGCTTCTCGAAAAGCCCATCCCAGCATTAGATTCTGTTATGTCAATAATATATACATCTGGCAGTACTGGTAACCCAAAGGGTGTGGTGCACAATTATGAATCTATTTGTTGGGCGGCATCGAATTCTTTAAACGAACTAGGGGTGAATCAAAATGATCGAGTTCTTAGTTATCTGCCACTGGCACACATTACTGAAAGAGTACTAGTTGAAATTTCAAGTTTTTATTCTGGTACTCGTATTAACTTTATTGAGTCTTTAGAAACCTTTGCTCGCGATGTTAGAGCCACCCAGCCAACTTTATTTATTTCTGTTCCGCGTTTATGGACACGTTTCCAGATGGGAGTATTAGCTAACATGCCTCAGAAGAAACTCGACTTGTTACTAAGTATTCCGATAGTGGGTAGCATGGTCAGCAAAAAAATACGTGTTAAATTAGGATTAGGAGAAGCAAGACTATGTGCCAGCGGTTCAGCACCTATTCCTGCTTCTACTTTAGAGTGGTTCAGAAAAATTGGAGTCAACATTTCCGAAGGGTGGGGCATGACCGAAAACAGCGCATATGGTACATGTTGTATTCCTTTTAGGGCTGACAAAATAGGGTCTATAGGTCGTGCTTATTCAGGTGTGGATATACGTATAGCTGAAGAGGGCGAAATTCAGGTTAAGGGTCCTTGTAATATGAAAGAGTATTATTTGGAGCCTAAAAAGACATCTGAGGTGATGACAGAAGATGGATACTTGAAAACAGGTGACAAAGGATCTATAGACAGCGATGGCTATATTCAAATTACTGGGCGTTTAAAAGAAATATTTAAGACATCCAAAGGTAAATATGTCGCACCTGTGCCAATTGAATCGAAACTGATGGCAAATTCATCTATTGAACAAGTCTGTGTTACTGGCTCACAATTAAAACAACCTATTGGTTTAGTCGTTTTGTCTGAAGAAGCACTGAAGCTTCCAGCAGAAGAAATTGAAAAAAGTTTATTGGCCACTCTTGGCGAAGTTAATAGCACACTCGAGAGTCATGCGAAGCTTGATTGTCTGGTTGTGATGAAAGACGAATGGACTGTAGATAATGGTCTTTTGACTCCGACTCTAAAGGTTAAACGTCATGACCTAGAAAAACATTATGACAGCCTTATTAATGGTGAACTAATTGGAAAGATAGCTAGGCAATAGCGGTTAGACTTTGAGTAAATTAAAGTCTTTTTATATAGTTTATTTTTTTTATGCAACGCGTTGTAAAATTTTTAAAGCATCGTGTAATGCTGGTACTTTTTTTTAGTCATCCATCTTATTAGCAAGCATTGATTAATCATGATGGATGACTTTTATGAAAACAATAATGCCTATTTTATTCATGTCAATATTATAGCTATCTATTGACCGCAGTTTTAGTGACGAGGAGAAAGAGGAATTTATCGGTTAACTGCTGGGCTTAGCAATGAAGCCTCGAATATGCTTTTAGTGTCGTTGAATCAGATACACAGCATAGCCGTCATTGTTTGATGTGATAATCATTATTTGATGAAATAATTAAGTGTCTATTATTCTTTATGGCTACATGGCTTATTGAACACAGTTATTCGATTATTAACTTCAGAACTATAATTTAAAATATGAATGTCCTGATACAGATTTCTATTTCGTTCGTCAAAACGAGATAATTGAAAACGCCATAAATTGCGTTGTTGGTTTTAACTTTGAAAAGAGTCAAGTTATAACTTTGCTAAATTATTTTTGTTAACTCATCACATAATCTATAACGAGTGTAATACACCACTTCTTCTCGATAGAAATAAGCAAAAGGGAAATAACACGACACGACAGTATAGTATTATTGTAAAAAACAGTTGTCCCAGGTACATGCTTCAAGATTTTAATACTTTATTAATCTTAACTTGTCCAATATAAGTCTTTTAAGAGGCATTTATGTTAACCAGCAAAAATGACAGGGTCTTGAAATTAAGGCGTTAAATAAGTTAGTTGTGTGTAAATAGCAGCTTAATACTTATAACACGACCTTTATTATTATTTTTAAAGATTAGACTATCGCGTCATAGTGTAATCTGTTAGTATTTCGCGCCCTTTTAACTGGGGTATGTATAAAAAAGCAGCTAACACTGGTTTTTTGCAGGTAAACGGCTCGGAAGAGTCTTAATTTAATAGCGGAGCACTAACATGATCCAAATGCAAACTAACCTGGAGGTTGCCGATAATTCCGGTGCTCGCAGGGTTCAGTGTATTAAGGTTCTTGGTGGCTCGCATCGCCGTTATGCACATATTGGTGACATCATTAAAGTTACCGTCAAGGAAGCAATTCCTCGCGGTAAAGTAAAAAAAGGTGATGTACTAACTGCAGTGGTGGTGCGTACTAGAAAAGGCGTACGTCGTCCAGATGGATCTTCGATCCGTTTTGACAGCAACGCAGCTGTTTTGCTTAATGCAAACAAGCAACCGATTGGTACGCGTATCTTTGGCCCGGTTACTCGAGAACTTCGTGTTAATAACATGAAAATTGTCTCGCTAGCCCCTGAGGTATTATAAGGAGTCACGATATGGCTAACAAAATTCGTCGTGATGATGAAATCATCGTTTTGGCTGGTAAAGATAAAGGAAAACAAGGCAAAGTGCTTAAAGTTCTTCCGGCTTCTAACCGTCTAATCGTTGAAGGTGTGAGCATGATCAAGAAACATCAGAAACCTAACCCTCAATTGGGTGTGACTGGTGGTATTGTTGAGAAAGAAGCATCGATTCACGTATCAAATGTAGCGATCTACAACTCAAAAACGGGTAAAGCAGATCGTGTGGGTTTCCGTCTTGAAGATGAAAAGAAAGTACGTTTCTTTAAATCAGACGGCGAACTAGTATAAAAATTGGAGAGTACGATGGCGAAACTGCATGATTTTTATAAAGACTCAGTTGTAGCGGAACTTGCTAAGCAGTTCAACTACAAAAGCGTCATGCAAGTCCCTCGGATTGATAAAATCACACTAAACATGGGTTTAGGTGAAGCGGTAGCAGACAAAAAGGTATTAGAAAATGCCACGGCTGACATGCAAGCAATTGCTGGTCAAAAGCCTATTGTAACTGTTGCTCGCAAGTCCGTTGCGGGTTTTAAAATCCGTGAAGGTTATCCGATTGGCTGTAAAGTAACCCTACGTGGTGAACGTATGTGGGAATTCTTTGAACGTCTAGTTTCAATAGCAATTCCTCGTATCCGTGATTTCCGTGGCTTAAATCCTAAGTCATTTGACGGTCGCGGTAACTTTAGCATGGGCGTTCGTGAGCAAATTATCTTCCCTGAAATCGAATTCGATAAAGTGGACAAGATACGCGGTATGGATATCACTATCACTACCAGCGCACAAACCGATGCGGAAGCACACGCTTTATTAAGCGCGTTTAACTTCCCGTTTAAAAAGTAAGGTTAGGGTTATGGCAAAAGAATCAATGAAAGCGCGCGAAGTAAAACGTGCGAAGCTAGTTGTTAAGTTCGCGGTAAAACGCGCAGCGCTTAAAGCGACTATCAGCGATGTCAACTCTTCTGATGAAGAACGTTGGGACGCTGTTCTTAAGCTACAACAACTGCCACGTGACTCATCTGTAAGTCGTAAGCGTAATCGCTGCAACATTACAGGTCGTCCACATGGTTTCCTACGCAAGTTTGGCATGAGTCGTATCAAGTTGCGTGAAGCAGCCATGCGCGGTGAAGTGCCTGGCTTGAAAAAAGCCAGTTGGTAAGGGGTAGCTGATATGAGTATGCAAGATCCTATCGCGGATATGTTTACCCGCGTACGTAATGGCCAGATGGCTAGTAAAGTTTCTGTATCTATGCCGTCTTCTAAAGTGCGAGTTGCAATTGCAGGCGTTCTTAAAGAAGAAGGATATGTGACAGACTTCGCAGTTTCTGGCGACGTAAAGCCAGTATTAGAAGTAACTTTAAAGTATTTCGAAGGCAAAAAAGTAATCGAGAGCATTGAGCGCGTAAGTCGCCCAGGTCTTCGCATCTACAAGAAAAAAGATGAGTTGCCAAAAGTAATGGGTGGTTTAGGTGTGGCTATCGTGTCTACCTCTAAAGGTGTGATGACTGATCGTGCAGCGCGTAAAGCGGGCATGGGTGGTGAGATCATCGGCTACGTAGCGTAAGGGGAATAAAATGTCACGTATAGCAAAAGCTCCTGTTGATATTCTGTCTGGTGTAGAAATATCTATTGCTGGTCAAGAAGTCACAGTTAAAGGTAAAAATGGTACTCTAGTTCGTGTATTTAATGATGCAGTTGAAGTAGTCCAGGAAGAAAATCAACTTCTTGCTAAGCCTCGTGAAGGTAAAGCAAACGGTTGGGCACAATCTGGAACGGCTCGCTCTTTGTTAAACAACATGATACTTGGTGTATCTAATGGTTTTGAGAAGAAATTATTGTTGAATGGCGTTGGTTACCGAGCGCAAGCTCAAGGTACAAAGCTAAATTTGACTTTAGGTTTCTCACACCCAGTAGCATACGAAATGCCTGAGGGTATTTCGGTTGAAACTCCGAGTCAAACTGAAATCATCGTCAAAGGCGTTGATAAGCAGTTGATAGGTCAGGTTGCAGCTAACATTCGTGCATATCGTCCACCAGAGCCTTACAAAGGCAAAGGCGTTCGTTACGCAGATGAAGTTGTGCGTCGTAAAGAAGCTAAGAAGAAATAAGGAGTCGGTACGATGGATAAAAAATCAGCTCGTTTGCGTCGCGCTACTCGTGCACGTAAAAAAATTAGTGAATTGGCCGCGCATCGCTTGGTTGTTAACCGCACACCGCGTCACATATACGCTCAGTTAATCGCACCTAGCGGTTCTGAAGTATTGGCGTCGGCTTCAACAGTTGAAACTGAACTAGCTGGTAGCCTCAAGGGTACTGGTAACTCAGCGGCAGCAGCGGCTATTGGCAAAGCGATCGCAGAACGCGCTATAGAAAAAGGCATCAAGAAAGTTGCTTTTGACCGTAGCGGATTCAAGTATCACGGTCGAGTTAAAGCATTAGCTGATGCGGCTCGCGAAGCTGGCCTTCAGTTCTAGGAGTTAATTATGGCTAAAGTAGAAGTTCAAAATGCTGGTGATATGCTTGAAAAGCTAATCGCAGTTAACCGTGTATCTAAAGTAGTTAAAGGTGGTCGTATCTTTAGCTTTACTGCTTTAACAGTAGTAGGTGACGGTAACGGTCGTGTAGGTTTTGGTTACGGTAAAGCACGTGAAGTGCCTGCTGCTATCCAAAAAGCTATGGAAAAAGCGCGTCGCAATATTGTGAACGTTGATCTTAATGGCAACACGCTACAGCACCCAATAAAAGGCCGTCACTCAGGCTCTAAGGTCTACATGCAACCAGCATCTGAAGGTACTGGTATTATTGCCGGTGGTGCAATGCGTGCAGTTCTTGAAGTTTCGGGTGTACAAAATGTACTTTCAAAATGTTACGGATCTACGAATCCAATTAACGTTGTGCGTGCAACTATCAATGCGTTGACAGAAATGAATTCGCCTGAGTCAGTTGCCGCTAAACGTGGATTGTCTGTATCGCAGATTTTGGGGTAATTGATCATGACTAAAATGATTAAAGTAAAGCAAACAAAAAGTTCTATTGGCCGTTTACCTAAACATAAAGCTACGCTTACTGGTTTAGGTCTTCGTCGAATAGGTCATATTCGTGAGCTAGAAGACACCCCTTCTGTCCGTGGCATGATCAACCGTGTATTTTACATGGTTGAAGTAGTGGAGGAGTAAAAGATGCATTTGAATACTCTTGCTCCTGCACCTGGAGCGAAAAATTCTGGTAAACGTGTGGGTCGTGGTATGGGCTCTGGTCTCGGAAAAACTGGTGGCCGCGGTCACAAAGGTCAAAAGTCTCGCTCAGGCGGTTCTGTAAAACCTGGTTTTGAAGGTGGGCAAATGCCGATCCAACGTCGTCTACCCAAGTTCGGTTTTACGTCTCGTAAATCTTTGGTTTCTGACCAAGTTACATTAAGTGAAATCGCCAGAGTAGAGGGTGATGTGGTATCACTTGAATCTTTAAAAGCAGCAGGTCTTATTAAGAAAGAAATGTTGTTCGTTAAAGTTATGAAAAGTGGTGACATCACACGTGCTGTTACGATTAGTGGTTTAAAGGTATCAAAAGGCGCTCTTGAGTCAATCAAGGCGGCTGGCGGTAAATTAGAGGAATAGGCTAGATGGCTAAACCAGGACAGGATTCAAGCGCCAAAGGCGGATTGAGCGAGCTTAAATCAAGATTGTTGTTCGTACTCGGTGCGATCATAGTTTTTAGGTTGGGTTCTTATGTGCCTATTCCTGGTATTGATGCTGCGGTGTTAGCTCAGTTATTTGAGCAACAGAAAGGTACTATCGTGGAGATGTTTAACATGTTCTCCGGTGGTGCACTTGAACGCGCATCAGTTCTAGCCCTAGGCATCATGCCTTATATTACGGCTTCTATTATTATTCAGTTGATGTCACACATGCATCCACCGATGATGGAGCTTAAAAAGGAAGGTGAAGCTGGTCGTCGCAAAATTAGTCAATACACACGTTATTTTACGTTAGTGTTGGCTTCCTTCCAAGCAGTTGGAATAGCGACAAATTTACCCAACCTTATACAAGGTTTGGTAATAAATCCCGGCTTCGGTTTTTATTTTACAGCATGGATAAGCTTAGTTACTGGGACAATGTTCTTGATGTGGCTAGGTGAACAAATTACAGAGAGAGGTATTGGTAACGGTATTTCTATTCTGATTTTTGCCGGTATTGTATCTGGTTTGCCGTCAGCATTAGGTAATGTTGCAGAGATGGCAAGGCAAGGTGAACTGAACTTATTGTTCTTGATGTTAGTGGGTGTAATTATTATTGCTGTCACTTACTTTGTTGTATTTGTAGAGCGTGGTCAACGACGTATCGTTGTTAATTACGCAAAACGCCAACAAGGTCGTAAAGTATTTGCTGCACAAAGCACGCATTTACCTTTAAAGGTGAATATGGCAGGTGTTATACCCCCTATATTTGCATCAAGTATTATTTTGTTTCCTGGTACCATTGCAAACTGGTTTGGTCAGAGTGAGTCACTATCTTGGTTACAAGATGTGGCGCTTCAGTTGTCCCCTGGACAGCCTTTGTACGTGATGTTGTATGCTGCGACGATTATTTTCTTTTGTTTCTTCTATACCGCCTTGGTTTTTAATCCTCGCGAGACAGCAGATAACTTGAAGAAGTCTGGAGCTTTTGTTCCTGGTATTCGTCCTGGTGAACAAACATCTAAATATGTTGATAAAGTAATGACTCGCCTAACTTTGGCAGGTGCACTTTACATAACCTTTATATGTTTAGTGCCTGAGTTCATGTTAATCGCCTGGAACGTTCCGTTCTATTTTGGTGGTACTTCACTACTTATTATGGTAGTGGTAATCATGGATTTCATGGCGCAGGTGCAGACTCATTTGATGTCAAATCAATATGATTCTGTTCTTAAAAAAGCTAATCTTAAAGGCTATGGCCGCTAAGTTAGCGATTTACGGAGTGATGAAATGAAAGTTCGTGCATCAGTCAAGCGGATTTGCCGTAACTGTAAAATCGTAAAGCGCAACGGTGTTGTGCGTGTGATTTGTAGTTCTGACCTTAAGCATAAGCAAAGGCAAGGTTAATCGACTGGATTGGGGGTCGTCTAGATACACTAGCGCCTCAATCCTTATTTGCAATTTAGTTATTGGGTAAGTATCCTATCGGGCTTTTTAGGCTAATGACTATAAATTATAAGGAGTACTGTTAATGGCCCGTATCGCTGGCATTAACATCCCTGAACACAAGCATACTGTAATTGCATTATCTGCAATTTATGGTGTTGGCTCCACACGTGCTAAAAGCATTTGTGTAGCATCTGGTGTTGCAGAGACAACCAAGATTAAAGATCTTGATGAAGAACAGATTGATAAGCTTCGTGATGAAGTTGCAAAGTTCACAGTTGAAGGTGATCTTCGACGTGAAGTATCAATGAGTATTAAACGTTTGATGGATTTAGGTTGCTACCGTGGTATTCGCCATCGTCGTAGTCTTCCTCTACGTGGTCAGCGCACTAAAACTAATGCGCGTACCCGTAAAGGTCCTCGCAAAGCAATAAAACGATAAGCGGGGGATATTATGGCTAAAGCACAACCTAAAACGCGTAAACGCGTAAAACGTCAAGTTGCTGATGGTATGGCTCATATACATGCCTCTTTTAACAACACAATAGTGACTATTACTGACCGACAGGGCAACGCTCTGTCATGGGCTACATCAGGTGGTTCCGGTTTTCGTGGTTCACGTAAATCAACCCCATTTGCTGCTCAGGTAGCTGCTGAACGCGCTGGTACAGCCGCTCAGGATTACGGTTTGAAAAACATAGAAGTATTCGTTAAGGGCCCAGGTCCAGGTCGTGAATCTGCGATCCGAGCTTTGAATGCTGCTGGTTATAAAATCACTAATATTACCGATGTGACACCTATTCCTCACAACGGTTGTCGTCCACCGAAAAAACGTCGCGTTTAATCGACGGACAGTTGGAGAAAGATCATGGCAAGATATTTGGGTCCCAAACTCAAACTTAGCCGTCGTGAAGGAACAGATTTGTTCCTTAAAAGCGGCGTTCGAGCAATCGAATCTAAATGTAAAATTGATACAGCAC
>Ga0302131_1001070_pt1 | contig 15320 bp, 16 predicted proteins | sample CB9_20m_MG_FD_203105 | JGI IMG/M metagenome (GOLD analysis project Ga0302131, IMG submission 203105) | Marine microbial communities from Western Arctic Ocean, Canada - CB9_20m | ecosystem: Environmental > Aquatic > Marine > Oceanic | place: Canada: Western Arctic Ocean | collected 2017-09-19
CAGAGCTTGCCGATGCGACTCTAAGTTTTAATTCATTGGAGCAATGGCGTGACGCCGGATACCTGGATCAGCTCATGGAACTTTCAACCAAGGTTCTTAGGACTCGCGCTTACGGCGACTTCCTGAGCTACATGTTTGTGGCCGAGGGCGCGATTGAGATTGCATCCGAGCACGACCTCAAGATTTATGACATTGCAGCATTGGTTCCAATTCTGCTCGAGGCTGGCGGCACGATTACGTCATTTTCCGGCCCATTAGAAAACGACACCTCAACAGTTTTAGCAACTAACGGAAAGCTTCACGAAAAAGCACTTCAAATTCTTCAGACAGACGCCTAGCTTTGACCGAACGACGAACTAAATGGCTGGCGATCGTAGCGATCGCGCTACTCGCAATGAACATGAGGACTGCCGTTGGCTCATTCTCGCCCTTGGTTACATTTATTCAAGAGGAAATTTCACTTCCTATCGTGACCATTGGCCTACTTGGGATCGCGGCACCTCTAGCATTCGCAATTGCAACCACGATGTCAAATGTTCCAACCAGAAGAATCGGTGTTGAAAAAACACTTATCGCCACCTCTCTGCTGATTGTTGGCGGTCACGCCCTACGGGCGCTGTCCTGGGACTCGACTGCGTTGTTTGTCGGCAGCATGATGTGCCTTTTGGGCATGGGGATTGGAAACATACTCATGCCCGTCATAGTTCGAAAATACTTCCCAAACCGAGTGGGCTTGATCTCTAGTTTTTACATTTCACTAACAGCGCTCAGCGCATCAGCGGGGTCATTTTTGGCTGTTCCATTCGCAGAATTAGGCGGCTGGCGCTTTTCGCTCGGACAGTGGGGACTAATGGCGGCACTTACCTTGCTACCGCTTATTGCCCTTCGAAAAAACTCCACACCAGAAAAGCCCCTGCCGGGTGTAGCCAAGCAAAAAGCAATCTGGCGCTCACCAACAGCTTGGGCAATATTCGGGACCCAGGGCATGACTTCGGTATTTGGCTACGTGAGCTTTGCATGGCTGCCGCTTTTATTACTTGAACACAATTCGGTTAGCGTGGCGGAAGCCGGTGCACTCTTATCACTCTTTGCAATTTTGGGACTACCAGCAGCACTCATAGTCCCCGGGCTAGCCGTCAAGTACAAGCAGCTCCACGCTCCAATTATTTGGTTCTCAAGCGCCATGGGTATGACTGGAGCACTGGGTATTCTTTGGACCGACGGATCGCACCTCTGGATTTGGGTTGCGGCACTGGGCCTTGGACCGACGATGTTCCCACTTGCTCTTACCCTTTACAACCTGCGCTCAAGAGAGCGGAGCACGGTGCTCGCCGTCAGTTCGTTCGGTCAAGGAATGAGCTACACAATGACGACGATTATTGTATTTTTGGTGGGAGTCTTCCGAGAAATCACCGGAGGCTGGGAATTTACATTGTGGATGTTCTTTGGGGTTGCGTTATTTAGCGCGTTGATGGGGATTCAAATTGCTAAAAACCACTTTGTTGATGACGAGTTAGTCCACTAAAGCCAGCGGTCCGCCTTGTGTTCGGCCAAAACTGTTCTCACGGTTCCGGATCTTCCTCTAATCACCAACGACTCGGTGATTATTGTCTTGCCAAGTTTTTTGACACCTGAGAACAGCATTCCATCGGTAACTCCAGTGGCTACAAAAAATGTGTTATCAGACTTCACCATTTCATTGGTCTCGTAAACGTAATCAAACTTCAAGCCAGCATCGAGGCCGCGCTTTTTTTCTTCCTCGTCGCCGGGAGCAAGAATGCCCTGAATAAGACCGCCCAATGCCTGAATACCGCAGGCGGTAATAATTGCTTCGGGCGACCCGCCTTTACCAACACACATGTCAATTCTTGAATTTTCCCTCGCGGCCTGCAGCCCGCCAGCAACATCGCCGTCTCGAAGCAACCTAGTGGCTGCTCCGGCGCTTCTGATTTGATCCACTAGTTCAGCGTTGTATTCGCGATCCAACACTGCCACTAGAATCTCAGCCATCGGCTTCCCGGTTACTCCTGAATAGGCACGGAGGTTTTCATCCATAGATTGCCTAATGTTGCACACACCGATGCCGGCTGGGCCGGTCACAAACTTGTCCATTTTGAAAACCGATGAAGCATCAAGCATGGAACCTCGATCCGCTACTGCTATGACAGAGATAGCATTCTGCCTTCCGGCTGCAGTCAGTGATGTGCCGTCGATTGGGTCCACGGCGATGTCAACCTTAGGGCCGTTACCGGTTCCAACGATTTCGCCGTTGAACAGCATTGGAGCGTTATCTTTTTCGCCCTCACCGATCACCACAAGACCCTCGAAGTTCACGGTCCCCAAGAAAGCTCGCATTGCATCTACTGCTGCGCCATCGGCAGCGTTTTTATCGCCCTTGCCGATGAATGGATAGGCACGAATTGCTGCGGCTTCGGTGGCTCGCACCAACTCCATTGCCAAGTTGCGGTCGGGGTGGAGTTCCGGAAGCGATGAATTCATGCTCTTAGGTTACTGACGCCAGAAGCACCGTCGCACTTAGTTTGAAATATCAATGCCGTAGCTGGAGCACTTTTCAGAAATACTGTCGGTTAGCTTGGAGATCCTGTCTGAGGTCCCCTGAGCAGGGCTTGATTGACCTAGTTGTTTGACAAGTTCACTCAGGTCAGCTGCTAATTCAGTCGATAGAAAAAAATCAACCTGATCTCCAACGATGGAATCGATTTGCTCTACCACGCCGGAGTCCACTAAGCCTTGCTCATAGGCGCCAGAAAGGCCGCTGAGGGCCGAACTAAGGGCCCTGCATGCAGCAGCGTCGGCCGCCGTTGAGGCGACCTCTTGGATGCTGCAGCCAGCAAGGCCAAATACGCCGATTCCTACAAGAACTGTCAAAGTGAGTTTCTTCATCTAGTCAAAGAGTATTTGCGATTCCTTGAAATTTGACTTAGCCACTCTTGCCACCTAAATACCCAGTGCATCGGTGCGTAACAATCGGCTATGCGGACTAATGCGCCCGTGACTTTGGTTAGAATTTTAAGACCCAAGATTTAGGATTGATTTTTTGCGTATTTATAACAACATCACCGAAGTGTTCGGAAACACCCCGCTGGTAACTCTGAACAAAGTAACTGACGGCGCTAAAGCCACCGTGCTCGCCAAACTTGAGTTTTATAACCCATCGTCCTCAGTGAAAGATCGACTGGGAATCGCAATGGTTGATGCGGCAGAAAAATCAGGAGCACTAAAGCCTGGCGGGACTCTAATTGAGGCGACGAGCGGAAACACTGGCATTTCTCTAGCCATGGTAGGTGCAGCACGCGGCTACAAGACAATCATTGTCATGCCCGACTCCATGAGTATGGAGCGCAAAATCCTGATTCGTGCCTACGGAGCAGAACTAGTGCTGACTCCTGCAGCAGAGGGCATGAAAGGTTCAGTTGCCAAAGCCGATGAATTAGGCAAGACAATTGAAAACTCTGTGATGATGCGCCAGTTTGATAATGAAGCCGGTCCTGACATTCACCGAAGGACCACCGCCGAAGAGATTTGGGCTGATACCGACGGCCAAGTCGCTGCCCTGGTTGCAGGAAGCGGCACCGGCGGAACGATCACTGGAACATCACAGCGTCTAAAAGAACTGAACCCAAAGATAAAGAGCTTCGTTGTTCAACCCGCCGCCTCTCCGCTGCTATCCGGAGGCGATGCAGCCGGACACCCCCTTGCCGGAATCGGGCCAAACTTTATCCCATCAATTCTCGATACCGACAGCTATGACGAAGTCATAAGCGTCGAAAACGCCACCGCCTTTGACTTCGCGAGGCGAACCTCCGCCGAAGAGGGTATTTTGGCGGGTATCTCCTCGGGAGCTGCCCTTTGGGCAGCCTGCCAAGTTGCAACTCGTCCAGAGTTTGCCGGCAAGCAGATAGTGGTGATAGTTCCCTCATTTGGTGAGCGCTATGTGTCTTCAACCCTTTACCGCGACCTGCAAGATGAATACCAGAGCAAGAATTGAGTATTAGAGAGGACATTCGCGCCGGACTCGAGCGCGATCCTGCGACTCTAAGCGCATGGGAACTGTGGTTCACATCCGCTGGCCTTCACGCAGTTTGGCTTTATCGTCTAGCTCACAGATTGTGGAAGCTCCGGTTTCGCACGCTCTCAAGAATGGTTTCAAACCACGCGAAATTTTTTACCGCCATTGAGATTCACCCCGGCGCAACAATAGGTAAGCGGTTCGTGATTGATCACGGCGTGGGAGTTGTAATAGGTGAAACAGCAGTAATCGGAGACGATGTGCTGATTTACCACGGCGTAACCTTGGGCGGTAAAACCTTAGACCCAGTAAAGCGTCATCCCACGGTTGGAGATCGAGTAATTATTGGTGCCGGGGCAAAGCTGATTGGCAATATCAACATTGGTAATGATTGCGCCGTTGGGGCTAACGCCGTAGTTACCAAAGACATGCCGGCTGGGACTGTTGCGGTCGGCGTGAATGCAAGACTGCTAAATATTACCGGGGACGATCTCTACCTGATCTAGCTCCTGATTCGTTGCCGAAAGAGAATTCGCTTCGGTGTTTAGGCCGGAGTCTCCGGAATCTCTCTTTTTTTCTCAGTGCCCCCAGCCAAGTAAAGCCCGATTGCAATAAGAGGCAATCCAACCGCCAGACCGATGGTGATCGGCTCGTTCAAAAATACGATACCCAAAGAAAGCGCCACGGCGGTGTTGACGTAGGTAATCAGAGTGGCTCTGACTGGACCAACTTCTTGAATCAACATGAAGAACACAACAAATGCCAGCGCCGAACAAACAAGGCCCAGAACTATGATCGCCCAGATGCTCGAGGTGGTCGCCAGGGCAAGCTCATCCCCCAAGCCTGGCAAAGAAAAAGGCGCGTAGATGATGGAAACCATCGCCATGCTGACACCGATTACCCCTGCGCTCGGAACCTGGTTCAGCTTTCTGTTCGCGATAATCGGTGCGATCGAGTAGCCGACTGCGGCCAGTATGACCATCATCACAAAAAGTGGATTCACTGCCCCTAAGAATGAGTCAATTCCAACCAACACGACGACACCGAAGAAGCCGATCAGCATTCCAGCCAACGAGCGCGGACGAAGAGCCTTACGGTCTTTCAGGAAAATAGCCAACACCGCGACGGCAAAGAATGGCACGGTAGCAATCAGTAGGCCTGCAAGACCGGAAGATATGTTTTTCTCGGCCTCGGTAATCAAGAACCAAGGGCCCACCATCTCGATGAGTCCAAACATCACCACATAAGGCCATGCTTTTAGCGCCGGCTTTAGCCCCCCGGTCAAAGCAGCATATGGAATCAGAACCACTGCGCCAAGAAACGTCCTGGCAAACACAATTGTTGGCGTTGAGAAACTTTCTAGGGCAAGTGCGATAAAGAAGTAAGGAAGGCCCCAAAATAGGCCAGCCATTGAAAAAAGAACCAAGCCTCTTGTCGACACCTGCCAATAGTAGCGCCTAGGACTAATAGTCCGTGAACTAGAGTTGTGGTAAGCATGACTAACGACTTACTAAATAAACCTGCCGAAACCACCGCTAAATTACACCCCTTGATCCGTGACCGGTGGAGTCCGAGAATCTTTGATCCGAGCTACGTTCTATCTGACGGCGAAGCTGTGAGCCTTGGCGAAGCCTTCCGTTGGAGCCCGTCGAGTAGCAACCACCAAAATTGGCACGTGGTAATTCTGAGATCTGGAACCGATCTCTTTGAGGAAATGTCAGGATCAGGACTAAAGGGATATAACCAGGCGTGGGCGCCACAAGGCTCTGCCTATGCGGTGTTACTGGCTGATGCAAAATTCGATGGTGAACCAAGAAGCCAAGCTGCAACCCACTTTGATGTTGGCCTTGCCGCCAGCCAGCTCGTTACCCAAACCGAAGCCATGGGCCTCAAAGCGCACTACATGGGAGGAATCAATCACGATATCGTCTCGGACATAGTTAGTGCCAAGGACCGAGAAGTTATCTGCGTGATTGCAATTGGCAAGCAAGGAAAAATCGACAACCAGAGCCCGGAGTTGGTTCAGCGTGAAGTAGCTACGCGAACTCGCAGAGACCCGTCCGAAATCTATTCAATAGATTCCAAAATCGTTTAGTTCTCTGAAGCGCGCTTTCTAGCAGAGGCATGGCGTGCCCGAACGTTTGCATCCAGCTCCAGCTTTCGGATTCTGGTGGCTTCAGGCGTAACCTCAACACATTCGTCTTCGCGAGCAAATTCAAGGCACTCTTCCAAGGAAAGCTTCTTTGGAGGCGTTAGGCCAACAAAGTTGTCAGCTGAAGCAGCTCGCATGTTGGTTAGCTGCTTCTCCTTGGTTATGTTGATGTCCATGTCATCAGCCCTGGAGTTTTCTCCGACGACCATTCCTGCATAAACCTCACTGGTTGGCTCCACGAAGAATGCTCCGCGCTCTTGCAGGGCGATCATCGCAAATGGTGTGGCGACACCGGCTCGGTCCGAAACCAGCGATCCATTCTGACGAGTGATAATCGGCCCGAACCATGGCTCATAGCCGGCAGCCAGTGCGTTGGCAATACCAGCGCCCTTGGTTATAGTCAAGAACTCAGTTCTAAATCCGATAAGCCCTCGTGATGGAACCATAAACTCAATGCGCACCCAGCCAGTGCCGTTGTTGGTCATGTTGACCATGCGACCCTTGCGGGCGGCCAGAAGCTGCGTGACAGCACCCAAGAACTCCTCTGGAGTGTCAATGGTCAGGTCTTCAACCGGCTCGTGAACCTTGCCTTCGACCTTACGGGTAACTACCTGCGGCTTGCCGACTGTTAGTTCATAGCCCTCGCGTCGCATCTGCTCTACAAGTATGGCTAGCGCAAGCTCACCTCTACCCTGAACCTCCCAAGCATCTGGACGCTCGGTTGGGAGAACTTGAATTGAAACGTTACCGATCAACTCGCGGTCTAGGCGATCTTTCACCAAACGAGCGGTTACTTTGGCGCCCTTGACGCGGCCAGCCATAGGCGAGGTATTAATACCGACGGTCATGGAGATCGCAGGATCGTCAACTGAAATTAGCGGGAGCGGGCGAACATCATCGGGATCACAAAGTGATTCACCGATGGTGATGTCTTCGATGCCTGCAACAGCGACGATGTCCCCAGGGCCGGCACTATCGATTGGCATTCTTTCAAGAGCCTTTGTTCCAAGCAGCTCGGTAATTTTCACGTTCTGAGTGGTTCCATCCTGACGAGCCCAGGCAACTGTCTGACCCTTCTTTATTTCACCGTTGAAGATCCTAAGCAACGCTAGGCGACCAAGGAATGGGGAGGAGTCAAGGTTGGTGACGTGAGCTTGCAGTGGCGCACCCTCTTCGTAAGAAGGAGCCGGAATGTACTTCAAGATTGCCTCAAAAAGTGGTTCCAGGTCTTCCGAGTCTGGAAACTCACCATCGGCTGGCTTGTTTAGCGATGCTCGACCAGCACGGCCTGATGCGTAAATAACAGGTAGGTCCAAGATCGCATCGACATCCAAATCTGGAACAGTGTCGTTCAAATCAGAAGCAAGTCCTAGAAGTAGGTCGTGACTTTCCTCAACTACCTCGTCGATTCTGGCGTCCGGACGGTCTGTCTTGTTTACAAGTAACACGACAGGCAGTCTTGCTTCCAGAGCCTTACGAAGAACGAACCGGGTCTGCGGCAATGGGCCCTCTGATGCGTCAACTAGCAGTAGCACCCCGTCGACCATGGACAATCCACGCTCAACTTCTCCACCGAAATCAGCGTGACCCGGGGTGTCAATAACGTTTAGGACGATCGACTCACCCTTGGCTGCAGGTCCTTCATAGCGGACCGCAGTGTTCTTGGCCAGGATGGTAATTCCCTTTTCACGCTCAAGATCACCGGAGTCCATGACGCGCTCGTCCTGTGTTCCGTGGGAGGCAAAAGAGCCAGTCTGGCGCAACATGGCGTCCACCAAAGTTGTCTTACCGTGGTCCACGTGGGCCACGATGGCTAGGTTCCTGAGCGCGTTGTTTTTCATTTTTATATAAACCTTGGGTTGGTAAAATTCTGAGGAGGCTGGAATAGCCTTTCTAAGCTTACGGGTATTCCGCCTAAACTCGCCATATGCCGCGAAATTTGCTTAGCTACGAAGAAGCCTTGATATCGGTTCATTCCCAGCTCGACGTCCTTATAAATGTAAAGAACACGGCAATAGTTCTGATTGACGGCAGAGCCGGATCCGGAAAGTCGCGTTTTGCCGGTCAGCTCGCGGACCTAATCTTTCAATCCGAGAAGCAACTCCCCAAGCTAATTCACATGGACGATTTATATCCTGGCTGGAATGGCCTCAGGGCAGGGTCGTCTTATCTAAACCGAAGCATCCTTAGGCCCATTGCTGCTGGAAAGCAGGCCGATTGGCAGGTCTGGGATTGGCAACTTGGCTCCCGAGGAATGGCAAACGAGCCAGCGAATGGTTGGCGTAGTTTTGAAGGTGGCAATCTAGTCATCGTGGAGGGCTGCGGCTCTGTGTCTTCGGCATCCAGCGAACTAGCCGACCTGACCATCTGGATGGAAAGTGATTCAAGTCAAAGAAAGTCAAGGTTCTCGGCGAGAGATCATGGGCAGTTTGATTCTTATTGGGGCACTTGGTCTATTCAAGAGAATGAGTTTTACGAGGAAGAGCAATCAGGCAAGTTGTGCGAGATTTGGGTTCAAAACTAGACCCGGTTTGCGCGCCAAGTTCGTACTCCAGCGATAACGCTGAGCGTTATTACAACAAGGGCAATGATGTAGACCGCAGATCTGACTCCAGGGATCGAATAGGTAAAGTAACCGGCGGTAGTTAGTCCTGATCCCCAGACAACGGCACCAACTGCATTTGCACTAAAAAATTTGTAATAGTTCATCTTGCTGATGCCGGCTAGGGCAGGCATTATTACCCTGCCCCAGGGCACAAATCTCGCAACAACAATTGACCACCAGCCGTAGCGCTCGTAAAACTGATCCGACCTCGCGATAGCTTTTTGCAACCATTTGCCCTGACGTTTATCGAGGTAAGGACGCCCATAGTGCCGGCCAAGAGTGTAGCCAACCTGATCGCCGAGCCAGGCTGCTACTCCAACCCCGACAACCATGACAAAAATGTTGATTGAATCAGTGTTGGCTGCTGCAACCAAACCGGCAGCAAATACCAAGGAGTCCCCAGTTATAAAGGGGATAAACGCGCCTATGAAAAGGCCTGTGCCGGCGAATACAAGACCAAAAACAGCCGTATAGAAAAGAAATGGGCCGATTGCGTCGAACCAGCTGACGATATCGTCAGAGACTGATAGGCGAATTATGGTGGAAGGCACGTGCCTAATTCTATCTCGGTAATTTTGCGAAAAAGCTTGAGTGCTAAAGCCAGACGCCTCTAGCCGAATTCCAAGAAGCGACACGATGCCAGCAAGGCCTGTGGCAATCCTGCTTGCTAAGAGGGAACTTGGAGGAGACGATAGAGCCATGAATCTTAATTCGGTGAGTACCGAAACTAGAGAGTTAATCGCTTCGGCGGCAAACCGATTGTTGGCTGCTGGTGCGAACCCTGCCCAGATTGCAGTATCGACCCCTGCGCGCAGACTTCTTGGACTCTTCACTCTCTCCAGCTCGTTCAAGAAGGCCGGCGAAGGCTTTTTGCTTGGCGCGCTCGTGGTCACTACCCAAGGGGATGTGTTTGAACCAGGCCTGATCATCAGAGCGAGCCTCAAGGTTTTGCCGGGACATCAGGCTCAGAGTGCTCAAGAGCGCCTAGAGCTTAGGAGAAAGCTTCTGGCAGCTAAATTCCCGGAGGACAGCGCGGTATTGATTGACCCTCGTCCACTGCCGATAGATGACCTAGATCAACTGGCAGAGGAAAATGGGCCGCTGGTGCTACAAGAGATAGATGTCGACGGGTTTCGTACCCAGCAACTCCTAGTCCGCTGGATGTCAACTGCGTCAGACTCGGACCTTCGACCGCTCAAAGATTATCTGAATGAGCGGGTTGAGCTGGCAATAACCGGAATCGCCGAAGCGTAAGCTACAAACGTGAATATTTCCGATATTTTGATGGTGATTGCCGGCCTGATACTTCTAATAGCGGGAGGCGAAGCACTGGTTCGTGGTGCATCAACAGTTGCTTCCAAGGTGGGACTATCTCCACTGGTAATTGGTTTGGTAGTTGTCTCCGCTGCAACATCTGCTCCTGAACTTGCCGTGACGGTTGGGGCTGTCCTAGATGGCGAACCCGACCTAGCTGTGGGAAATGTCGTCGGTAGCAATATTGTAAATATTCTTGTAATTCTTGGAATATCGGCGATCATCAGCCCGCTGGTCATTAAACGTCAGTTGGTTAGGTTCGATATTCCGGTAATGGTGGGGCTATCGCTGTTGCTTGTGCTGGTGAGCCTGGATGGCAGGATAAGCATCTTCGATGGGATGTTGTTACTTGCCGTTCTTATTTTCCACATAATCATGAGCATTTTGATCGGCCGGCGCACGGCTGCCGAGCCAGATGACAGGCCAATTGAGCTGCCTCTGAATAGCAAGCCTGCATCATTGTGGTGGGCTGCAACTGTACTGGCAGCCGGGGTTGGGCTCTTGGTGCTTGGATCTCAATTGCTGGTATCGGGGGCGGTAAATATTGCTACCGGGCTCGGAGTGAGCAGCCTGATTATTGGCCTGACTGTTGTCGCCCTTGGCACCTCGCTACCAGAACTTGCAACCTCGATCGTTGCTCTCAGGCGCGGCGAGCGAGACATAGCGGTTGGAAACATCGTCGGGAGCAATCTTTTCAACATCGGTTTAGTGCTTGGTCTACCAGCAATTATTTTCGGAGATGGCATTCCAGTGCCTTCGGCAGCGATCGCACTTGACCTTCCACTAATGCTCGCGGCTGCAGTTGCACTGCTGCCAATTGCATTCACCGGCTTCATGATTGCTCGTTGGGAAGGAGCGATGTTCGTGGCGCTCTACGCCTCCTACGCTCTGTATCTCGTGCTTGCATCAACAGAGCATGACGCGGCCCAAGGCTTCACGATTATCATGCTGTGGTTCGTTTTGCCCTTACTGGCGGTGACAATTATTGCTGTCACTTCGTATGAGCTTGGGTTATTACGGGGCCGAAAAGAACGAAGTAAGCCCAAAGGCGAATCGTCAAGTTAACTAGGTGTCAGTTGCTTGCTAAACGTTGAAGCGGAACTCCACAACATCGCCATCCTGCATTGTGTAATCCTTGCCTTCGATTCTGGCCTTACCGAGTGATTTAGCCTGCGCCATGGAACCCGCACTGTCTAGATCGATGAAGGAAACAACCTCGGCCTTGATGAAACCTTTTTCAAAATCCGTGTGAATGACGCCAGCCGCTTGGGGAGCCTTCGCGCCCTTGGGAATTGTCCAGGCTCTAGATTCTTTTGGCCCGGCAGTTAGATAGGTCTGAAGACCTAAGGTTTCAAATCCAATTCGAGCAAGCTGGTCAAGACCCGACTCGTTCTGCCCGAGAGACGCGAGCAACTCGTTCGCCTCTTCCGGAGACAGATCGATAAGTTCGGATTCGACCTTGGCATCCAAGAACACTGCCTCAGCAGGTTTCACTAGGCTCGCCAGTTCCTGAAGTCGCTCTGGGCTTCCGAGAACCTCCTCGTCAACATTGAACACGAACAAAATTGGCTTTGCGGTCAGCAGACCGAGCTCTCGAATCGGCTCTAAGTCAATGTTCGACAGCGAAAGTGGGGTCCCCGCGTTTAGGCAAGCCAGTGCTTCATCGATTACTACGAGCACCGACGGATCGACTTTCTTGCCCTTGACTTCTTTTTCAAGTCTCGGTCTTGCCTTCTCGAGAGTTTGCATATCGGCAAGAATCAGCTCGGTGTTGATTGTTTCGATGTCTCCACCGGCATCAACCTTGCCATCGACGTGAATGACATCGCTATCGGCGAATCCGCGAACCACTTGAGCAATTGCATCCGCCTCGCGAATGTTTGCCAGAAACTTATTTCCAAGCCCTTCGCCCTCTGATGCACCCTTTACAATTCCAGCGATGTCAACAAAAGAGACTGCTGCAGGAAGGATTCGCTCCGAACTAAATATCTCTGCCAGCCTCTTGAGGCGCACGTCTGGAAGATTCACAACTCCAATGTTGGGCTCGATTGTGGCGAAGGGATAATTCGCCGCCAAAACGTTGTTTTTAGTAAGTGCGTTGAACAGGGTGGACTTGCCAACATTGGGCAAGCCGACGATTCCGATAGTTAGGGCCACCGGCAAAGCTTATTGCCTCATACTTGATGCGTGGCCATGGAATTCATAAGCATTGACTTCGAAACAGCTAATTCCTCGCCCGCTTCCCCTTGTGCAGTTGGCCTCGTGAGGGTTTCGGATGGTCAAATAACCGAGACGCTGTCGATGTTATTTCGACCACCTTTTCCAAATAACTGGTTCCACGAAGGAAACATCCGGGTCCACGGAATCAAGCCCGAGGATGTCCTGGATGCCCCTGAGTGGCAGGAAGTACTCCCAGAATTATTGCTTTTCACAGATGGTTTACCACTTTTGGCTCATAATGCCGCATTCGACATGGGGGTGCTTCGTGCTTCAGCGGCGGCCGTGTCATTTGATTTACCGAACTTGAGCTATGGCTGCACGCTGCTCATGTCCAGGAAGACCTACAACCTTGACAGTTACCGCCTAAACGCAGTCGCTTATGCAATAGGTCACGAGGAATTTGCTCACCACGATGCGCTGGCGGATGCGGACGCCTGCGCCAGGATTGCGCTGGATATGGCCAACCGTCACGAAGTGGAATCTCTGGATGAGTTGCTAATCAAAACCAAGCAGCGTTTTAAGCCCTTATTAGTCTGACCCCACTGCGATACTTGGGACCATGGATACTGGACTTATTGCAAGCAGCACAGCCATTTGGGCAGGCGTCAGCGCCCTGCTATTGGGCCTAATAATTGGAGCCGGATTCGGTATCAGATACCAGAAGCGAAAATTAGTTGGATCTGACCCAGAACTTGGAAGCAAGCTGGCCGGGCTAGAGGCAACAGAAAAAGAGCTGCGCGCTCAGCTTCTAAAGGCCGATCAGGCATCTGCAATTCAGGCTAATCAGCAAGACCAAGAAAATAAAGTTTTGGTTCAGCTTGGTCCTGTAAAGCAGCAGCTCCAACAGATGCAAGATGTTGTCCAGCGCCTGGAGAAGGAGCGCACCGAGCAATTCAGCTCAATCTCCGAGCAGTTGAGAACCGCGGTCGAAACCGATGAGAATCTGAGAAAGCAAACCCAGCAGCTTTCTCAGGCACTTAGCTCAAACAGCCTTCGGGGCGTTTGGGGTGAGACCCAGCTTCGAAAACTGGTCGAGCTTGCGGGTCTAATTAAGCATGCAGACTTTTCCGAGCAGGCAACCATCACCACCGATACCGGCATGGGTCGGGCCGACATGGTTATCAACCTTCCCGGAGGCAAGTCACTAGCCATTGACTCCAAAGTTCCATTTAGCGCCTATCAGGAAGCCAGCGCCATCTCGGAGCTTGCAACCGGCGAAGAAGCCAGCAGGCGAGACCGCCTCATCAAGGATCACGTGGCCGCAGTGAGAAAACACATCGACGACTTGGGCAGCAAGGCCTATTGGACCGGCCTGGATTCTTCTCCGGATTTTGTTATCTGCTTTCTACCAAGCGAGTCGCTGCTTTCTGCCGCCCTGGATTCTGACCCTGCACTGATGGAGTACGCATTCAAGAAAAACGTGGCGCTCTCATCTCCGGTTTCACTGTTTTCCGTTCTGAAAACAATCAACTACATTTGGCGCCAAAACGCAGATGAGTCTCAAGTTCGCTCAATGATCAAACTGGGCAGGGAGCTATATGAACGAGTTGGAAAACTTGCCACTCTCACCTCAGACCTTGGCAACAAACTCACCTCAACGGTCAAGTCCTACAACGCCTTTGTGTCCAGCCTGGAGTCCAGAATGTTGGTGACCGCCCGCAAGCTAAATGATCTTGACGAGAACGAGCTCGGAATCGATTCGATAGGCGAACCCAAGCAAATCGAAGAATCTCCGACTGCGATGACCTCCAAGGAGCTTTCCGAAGATTGAGCGCTTTTCGCTATAGTGTTGTGGACGCGCCTACAAAGATGTGAGTGGAATTTCATTTTTTACTACCCACCTTCAAGGAGTAACCATGGCAGGCAATACCTCCATAGTCACGCTCACCCCTGCCCCAACTCTTGACAGAACCTATTTCGTAAACAACCTAGAGGCCGGCGGCGTAAATCGTGCGACTCGCGTGGGCGAAGAGTTAGCCGGCAAGGGAATCAACGTTTCTAGAGCCCTGAGGCTTGCGAACATAGAAGCCCCCGGAATCGTTCCAATTGGTGACGCCGACACCGGGGTTCTAGAACGCACCGGATCTGAATTTCTGACGCCCCTTTGGGTTGAAGGAACACTTCGCGTCTCAACAACTATCGTCGAAGAAAACGGACCGACCACAAAAATTAATGAAAACCCAAGACCTCTGAAGCAAGCCGACTGGGATCACGTCCTGAGGCTCACCGAGGAGACTCTGATGGCTAGCGGAGCCAGGTGGCTGGTTGTTGCAGGTGCTCACCCGGAGATATTGGAAACAGGCAAGGCAATAGACCTTCAGCCGCTATTTGATCTAACAAAAAAACTTGGTGTTCGCGTTGTGCTTGACACCTCCGGCCCCGCTCTTAGATTCTGGGCTCAGAATGGAAGCGCCACAATCATGAAGCCCAACGCCCACGAACTGGCTGAGTGTGTCGGTAGAGAGCTTGCAACTTTTGGCGATGTTATCGATGCCGCTCGCCAGCTAAACGGTTGGGGCGTCGACTGCGTGATGGCTTCGCTGGGCGTAGACGGAATCCTGGCAGTCACAAGCTCGCACGCAATCCATGCCCGCACGGCTCCAGTGAAGGTCATCAATACCGTTGGAGCTGGGGACTCGACTATTGCCGGCTTCCTCGCCGCCCTAGCAGCCCATCCGGTAGACGAAACCGCCTACGGCGTCGGGTTCGATATCGCCGAGGGTATTTCCTCAGCGGTTCAATGGGGAGCGGCTAAAGTCCAACAGCCAACCAGTGGACTCCAAAGTATTGAAAACCTTGTGTCGGCTACCGTTGACCAAAACCCAAATCGAGATCACCTTCTTGGTGAGCCAGCAAAGCCCTAAGGAGCAACCATCATGGCAGTTGTAACTTCCAACGAATATTCTGAGATGCTGAACCGTGCCAAAGCCGGTGGCTTTGCCTATCCAGCCCTGAACGTCTCAAGCTCCCAGACACTAAATGCAGCTCTTGCTGGCTTG
>Ga0302131_1001075_pt1 | contig 15284 bp, 2 predicted proteins | sample CB9_20m_MG_FD_203105 | JGI IMG/M metagenome (GOLD analysis project Ga0302131, IMG submission 203105) | Marine microbial communities from Western Arctic Ocean, Canada - CB9_20m | ecosystem: Environmental > Aquatic > Marine > Oceanic | place: Canada: Western Arctic Ocean | collected 2017-09-19
CTCGGTCGGCGGTGTCGGTGCCGACCGGGTCGCAGGTGCCGGGTCGTCGGTAGGGACGACTGGTGTGGCGGGCACCTCGTTGAGTGTTGGTGGCGAGAGGGGGAGGGGCTCGCCGTTCCCGTCTGTCCTCTGCGCCGTCGCGGCTATTATCGCCGGGTTCCCGGGTACGCTCTCGGACGCTGGCGTGGTCGGGTTCGGCCGCGCGCTTCCGTTATCGTCGGAGGCGGGGGCGTCGTGCAGCAGCTCTCGATGCGGGCTGCGTGGGCCGCCGGGGAAATCTTCTCCCGGTGGCTGGTTGGTGCGGTTTTCGTCCCGCTCGCTGTCGGTTCTCGACTCGACTTCTACGTTCTCTGGTCCGGGTGCCACTTCTGACTGCCGCTCGGCCTCGCCGAGGTTGGCCGCGCGGGTGGTCTGGCGTCAGAAGTCGCACGACGGGTCGAGCTCGGCGGACCTGACGTCGGCCTGCTGCTGAGAGGTGCTGCCGGTCGGTCGCTGCTCAAGGAACGGGAACCCGCCGTGCAGATCTCCTCCAGGATGCGCTCTTTGCAACGCTCCAACCGGGAAGAATGCCGTTCGGAGGGGGTATGACAGGATGGCCCGGGACTTGGAGAGGAAGTCGGTGCCAAGGAGGACCTCGACGCCAAGGCCGGGGGACACGATCGCCGTAATGTATGGGGCCGTCGGGTCCGGGCTGAGAGCCAGCTGCACCGTCCCCCCGATCGGGATAGATTGCCCGTCAATCGCCCTTAGTCGCACCGTGGTCTCCGTCCATGAGTTCGGCACCACGCACGCCAGCTCCTTCGAGCTGACTATGGAGACGACCGACCCAGCGTCGAGGTGTACGATTTGGCCGCCCACGGATATCTGTAGCGTGGGCGATCCGGGGGCTGGCGGTCGGCTGGGGTCGACCATGAACCCTTCGGGCGCTACGGCTCGGGGTACCAACGCCTCGGCTGCGACCCTGCCCTCGTCGCTGCGTCGGGTCACCATGGGCACGCTACCGCTGAGGTACGGGTGGTGGAAGGTGATGACGCCTTCATGGAAGTTGACCACCGCGCCAAGTCGGTGGGCGTCGATGTGTCCGATCAGGAGGTCGATCGTGAGCTTGTCCTTGCCGCTCATGGAAGTCATTGGTACTTCGATCGCTGTGTTGGACCCTACCGCCGACATGACGATGGTGTTGACTGTGTCGAACTTGAACCTGTCGGCTCCTCCTCCTGGGCCGGCCGTGCGCAGGTCAATGCCGTACGAGTCGCGCTCGTCGTACGAGGAGTCAGCGACGGAGTGCGTCGAGCATGTGTCGACCATTACGGTCTTCGATATAAAGTTGGCGCCGCCGTCGACTGCTACTTGCAAAATAATCTGCGTTGCCGGGCCAAGCGCCGGGTTGCCCGCCGTGAGCGTTGTGGGCGCGTCGTAGCTGTCGTCCGGCTGGAAGTGGAGTCCGGCGATGCCGTACTCGCCTTGTATCGCGAGAGTGGCCCCCTCCCCCCTTCCGAATAGCGCCGCCCCGGTCGCTGAACCCGAACTGTCCGCGGTTGCTGCCATGCTGTGTACCGGCCGCCAACGCGCGTCCGATGCCGCGGCGAGCATGTACTCAAGCTGGTACCGGTCTGGTGCCAGCGCGATGGTCGGATGCCCGCCCCCGGCGTGTACCAGCAGCGAGTAGCGGTTGAGTACCCGGTAGCCCCTGGTGTTCACTGCGGGGTCGTCCGCCCTGTTGCGCCGGCTCACGAGCCCCTCACGCACGAGGCACCCGAGGATTTCCTCCGTCGCGGCTTCGCCGACGTGGCTCCATTTGCGGTACGCGACGGCGTCGGCGGCCATCGCGACGCCAATGGCGATGGCGCTGACGAGCTCGACGGCGACGCCGTCCGTGCTGCGCGCCAGCAAGGCGAGCACGTTGAAAACGATTGCGTGGCTGCGGTATGGCTTGTGCTGCAGGTAAAGCTCCTGGTGGGTGGTGACGTGCAGCTCCTGCCACAGGACGCGCGAGTAGCCATTGCTCCATGGCATGGCGTCGGCGTCCGGCCGCCATTGTACGGACCAGTCGCGTGCCTGTCCGATGGTGGCTGCGTCCGTATCCCGCGGGGAATCGCCAGCCGCGTGACCGAGCCCGGCGTAGACCGCCCACGCGACGTGGCCCTCGCACTCGGTTTTCTCGGCCATCGTGAACTGTGACGCCACGTGCTCCGTGTAACGAGCGGCGGGGCCGTGGGGTCCGTCCGCGGGTTCGCCGTGAATCCCAGCGTGGCGACAAACGTGTGCGTAGCGGGTCATGAGCGGGGTGTTGCACCACAGCGCGGCCATGGCGACACCGCGCGCCCACTCGTCGCCGCCCCAGGGGAGGGTATCGACGACCTCCTGCGGAAAATGGGACCCGTGCATGACGTCGCCGTCGGGCAGTACGACGCGGTGGCCGAGGCCGAGGGCGCGGAGAGCCAGCTCGTGGAGGCGCGGCGGGGGGCGCCGGACGCCGTCGGAGTCACAGCTGCCGGTGCTCCAGTCGCACGACACGTTGTAGTCTTCCTCGCAGCCGGACTCCCCCTCGAAGTACTCGTACTTGATCGAGGGATCAAGGCCCTTGGTGTCGTCCCAGGGGACGACTCCGCCGTGCAACCCCGGCCAGGCGTCCGCGTCGTCGCCGCCGGCGTGTGCGTCGGCGGCCTCGGCGGCCTCGGTGGCAGCCGTGTTCGCGCCCATGTCGGCCCCTGCGATCATAAAGGTACGCGGCCCACCTTGCGGTGCTCCTGTGAAACGGCCGGTCCGCGGCCCCGTGAGTGGCGTGGGGCTGAGCATGCGTCCGGCGACCGAGCGAGGCGGTGCGCGCGTCGCGTTGGCCGCGGCGGGGCTGATCATGTCCGTAGTGGGCTTGAACGAGCCGTCCGCCAGCATGGTGTACAGCTTAAGCTCGAGCAGCTGCCACGCCCGTACTTCCCGAGTCGCGCCCACGGTGCAAGGGTTCTGCCGGCGGCTCTCCATGTGCGCGCTGAAGTCGGCGGCCACGGCAAAGCGCTCTTGGCACCGGAAGCACACGTAGATAAGGCAGTGAATGGGGATTCGTGCGCTTTTGACTTGGGACCATCTCGAGACCACGTTCCGTTTGTCCCCGGAGAAGCTGGTATGCTGGACCATGTCACGGTGCTCGGTGTTGGAGAAGTCCAGCTCAAACCCGCCTGGGCCATCGGCGTTCCGGATGACGCGAAGGCCGGCGATGGCGTTCGGGTCGACGACGGCGGCCTGAAACGCCATCGTGCGGGCCCCGATGGAGAAGGTGCGTGGGGCGCCGTCCATCTCCATGCAGTCTCCGCAGTCGTCCAACGCTCCGATGGACATCAACATTGGTCCGGCCGCCGCGGGGGCGGCTCCGTTGGAGGTCCATCCGTCGCCCGGCGCGGCGTCGGTGGTCGGTCCGTTGACCGCCATCGTCGAGGTCAGGATGGGCTTCCGTGCCGCCTGAGCGGTGCCGGGGTTTACGTCGACCATGTGCATGGTGAACTCCGCCGTCGTAGTACGTGGCTTTGCGTGGAGGAATTCCCGCAGGCCGGCCTGCATCCACTGATGGCCTTGGTCCATTCCGTCGACGAGGAGCCGGTTGAGCTCGGCGTCGGCGTCCGCCATGCGCCGGGCGAGACCTCCCGGGGCCGGAGTCGACGGATTGAATGTGTCGTTACGGAGACATTGGAGCAGGTGTGTCCCTCTCGTTAACGCCGACAGAAACATTGCCACTTGGCAGCGCCTGTGGTTCGGTATGGCTCGTGCGGAACCGTCGACGACGTGGAGCTGCAGGCGGCACGTGAGGTCGATCTTCGCGAGGTGTGCTGCAACCTCGCGAAGCGGGTGCACGAGGGCCTTGATGATGCTGTAGCACTGCGCGTGTACCCACGCTCGTAGCTGGCTCGTGGTTTCCACGTTTCTAAGTTCCATGAACAGCGAGTTCTTCACGGCGGTGATGGCGTTGTGGGAATGGGAGCCCACCAGGCCGGCCTCCGTGGCCTTCTTGGCCAGATAGTCGGACGTCCATTGCATGGTTGCCTGGGCGGTGGGGACCGGATGGTCTCTCATCTGCTCCCGAAGCGTCGCCAACCGGAATTCGCTGTCCGCTCCGGACCCGAACCAGCTGTAGTCAAGGTCGAGGGAGAGCGCGAGGGCGACCTGGTGAAGGGCCTCTCTCCCTAGCTCGTTCCCCTTAAGTTGCATCACGCTTTGGTCTTGGTCGGTCGGCGACAGAAGGGGGTCGGGTGCCGATCGTCCGCTGTCCAACGCAGCCGTCAAGTCCCTGTAGGACAGCCGTTTGACCTGGGGTCCCCCCGCGGACTGGCTCCGTGAATGCCGGCGGCCCTCGTAGTAATCTGGCGGCTGCGGGTCCCAGGTGGGCGGCATTCCGCCTCCGAGTCCGCCCGCCGCCGGTGCTGGATGCGGCGACCGCGCCGGCGAGGGTGGCGACCTCCCGTCGTTGTGTCTGGCGTTGAACCACGCGCCTGCCTGTTGTGTCGACGCCTGCCCGTCATACGCGGAGGCGCCGGTCGGATGGTACCCGCTGGGGCCGACGCCGGCCGATTGGTGCTCGGACGCGCTGCGGTCGCCATCAGCGGGCCGGCCGTACTGGCCACCCCGCGCCTCGGCCGCACCGGACCTCCGGTCGTCCATCAAGTCCCGCAGCATGGCTGTCATGTCGCCAACGTTGGCTTGAAGCTCGTTGTGCCTGGTCGTCGTTTCCAGCGCCGAGGATACCAGTTGCTCGACGACCCTCTCCAACTGTGCCACGTCGACCGGGGCCGGGGCGGGCGGTTGCGGTACGAAAACGCCCGGTGCGGCCTCGGGGGGTTGCTGCCCACGCACGTCTTGCGAGCCGCGCGCTCCGTACCCGCTGCCGTACGCTCCAGCGACTGGTGCTCCGTTCGAAGGTGCACCGGCGGTGTCGCGGCCTCCGTCGGGCGGCGACGCGCCCGCGTGCGGTCCCGGTGCGGGTGGTCCGTTGTCGGTGGCCGCGGGGTCCCCCTGGATGGCCGCGACCATTACCCCGTTCATGCCACTGTCGTACGGATTGCCGCCGGACTGCCACGGCTCGGATGCCCCGTTCCGGCCGGCCTTGACGTCGACGGCCGGGTTGGACGACTCGGCCGGGGACGCTGGCGCGGGCGTGTCGCGATCGTCGTGGAGCGAGAGCGCTGTGAAGTGGCCGGCGTGGTGGAGCATGTAGAGCGCCTTGCCATCCTTAACCGGGTATGTCACTGGCTCGAGGAGCCTTCCGTCGCTCCCTGCCTTCAGTACCACGACGCTGCCGTAGCCGGCCACGAACGTCGGGTCGGCGACGGCGGCGATTGCGAGGCAGACGTCGGCGTAGGGCCGGCTGGGCTGGTCGACGCAGCTGAACTGCCTGCGGACTTCCGACGTAAGTATGCCTGGCATTGCCTCCCGCTCTGCTTCGCTTCCGAATGCGTTGACGAACCCGGGCTCGCTTGCCCCATTGAGAGCTGCGGCCAGGACGGCGACGCGGTCGTCGCCGTGCAGGACGGCGGTGAGCCAGCAGTGGTCGCGGCGAGCCCGACAAATGATGTTGCGGTACAGGCAGTTGTTGCCGGCCCCTGATGTGAAGTGTGTCGCGAATCCGTTAGCGCGCAGCTCCTCGGCCATCACCCGGTTTGCGCTGGCTAGCACACGCGCCTCCTCGGCGGTCGCCGCGCAGGCCGTGGCGTAGGCGTCGTGTTCCGCCGGAGATGGGCCGGCGGGTTGTTCAGTACTTGTGCCGAGGGCGACGTGGGTCTCGGGCTCGGTGGTGGCCTTGGAAGTGCCGACGACTGGGACTCTCGGGTCCGCCGGGCTCACCCGCTGCAGCGCCGCTATTTCTGACGGCGAGGGAGGGGGCGGTGCGCCGAAAGGTTCCGCGGTCGACCCCGACGGGGTGGGGGCCTCGCAGGGGGGCCTTGGCGTCCCGGTTGCCTCCTGTTCGCGGAGCTCGCGGATTTCGCGGCGGAGTTCGCGGATTGACGCCTCCGTTGCTGCACCCATCCCGGGCCACTCTTCGGCTTGCGCGTCGAGTTCCGCGCCGACCGTCGGGGTGGCGTGGGGACCTGGTTGCGCGGGGGCGACGGATTCGCCGACGGTGGGAGGGCCTTGCGCAGCGGGGGCCCCGAACGTCGCTGCTTCGGGGAGGCCTCCGTGCATGCTGACCCACTGGGCCTCTGCCAAAGAGACCTCCTCCGTGAGCCGTTCGACTCTTTCGAGCTTTTTGCGAAGCTCGTGTGCCAGGGTTATCGTGTAGACAACCTTGGACAAGAGCTTGGACACGGCGGCCGCAGGTTTGCTGCGGCACAGCCGTGGGGGAATGCAATCTGCACGATCGGCAGACCAAAACCTCGTGGCCAGCAGGTATTGTACTGTCGCGCTCGTTTTCTTCCTCGTCGTGTTCTGGCGCTTGTCGAGGGAGGCGATGAGCCCCGTGGTGAGCCGGACGAGTCGTTGGGTGTTCTCGTCGAGACAGGGCATGTTGCGTAGGTTCGCGTGTTTGGCGAGCATGAACCGGACGTGGTCCTTCGCTATGCCGAGAGTTGCTCGGACCCGCGCCAACGCTGCCGCTTTACCGGACCTGCCCGAAATGATGGTTGCCCACTGTCTCGCTTTGGGCTCGCCCTGTTCCCATAGTGCCGCGGCGGACTCGGGCGGTTCGGTCGTCCGTGGCGGCGATGCAGTGAAGTGGATTAGCCCGAGGGCCTGGTGGAAATCGGGCGCCAAGCGAGTAACCTTCAACAATTCGTTTCGGGTCTTCGCTCCCTGGGACGTCGCCATTGTACCCGCAGGTTCCGCGCCTTCGCACACGTCCATGTTGTCGCCGGCGGAGGTGGTGCTGGCGTTCGGCGTTGTCGCCGACGGGGGCGCTACGGACGCTGGGGTAGCGGGCCGCTCATCCGGGGTGGGCGAGGCCGAGTCGTGACTCGACGGTACCGCGCGGCTACCTGACACCGCGATTTTGCCTGTCTCCTCGATGGCCATGGGTTGCGCGCTTGGACCCCTTAAGCTCGGGTGCTCGTTGTCGATGGCGGCGCCGCCGGTAGCCGGCGCGGCCGCAGTTGTCGGGTCGTCCGCGCCGGTCGTGTCGGCCGGGTGCGTGGCGCCGGCGAGTTCCGAATTTCGCCATAACCCACCTTGGCCCGGGGGATCCATGTGAATTTCTGGACTTGGAGTAAGTATCTCCCTCGGCTCGACGCCACCTCCCGCCATCGGCACCGATCGTCTCCGGGGATCGGACCCGGCGGCACCCACGTGAGTGGTGCGTGTTGGTGTGATGACGGGCGGCGCCGAATTGCCGGGTGTGTCGCCCGCGGCGGTCGTCATGGTTGTGCGCGTTCCCATCGACTCCACGTCCGTCGCTGCTGCGCCTGCTCCTCGTGTCGCGTCCTCGCACACCTGGCCGCCCGCCTTCTCGGCGGTGCGGCCGACGTCGGCGGGGGCGGACCCCAAGGTGGACGTCCCGGGAGAGACGGCTGCCGCGCCGGCCGGGTGGACGCCAGAGGGCGTTTGGCCGGGGGGGTCGTTCTCCATGCCGATGCCCGATGCTGATGCGATGAACGAAGCTGTCCCCATGCACCGCGCGCCGTCTTCGTCCAGCTGGCTCACCGCCTTCTCGGTGGTGCGGCCGACGTCGGCGGGGGCGGACTCCACGGTGGACGTCCCGGGAGTGACGGCTGCCGTGCCGGCCGGGTAGCCGCCAGAGGGCGTTTGGCCGAGGGGGCTTTTCTCAGTGACGGTGACTGGTGCTGCTGCGCTGTCCGAAGCTGTCTCCGTGCTCCGCGCGCTGTCTTCGCCCATCTGGCTCACCGCCTTCTCGGTGGTGCGGCCGACGTCGGCGGGGGCGGACGCCGAGGTGGACGTCCCGGGAGTGACGGCTGCCGTGCCGGCCGGGTAGATGCCAGAGGGCGTTTGGCCGAGGGGGCTTTTCTCAGTGACGGTGACTGGTGCTGCTGCGCTGACCGAAAGCGTCCCCATGTACCGCGTGCCGTCTTCCGTCAACCGGCTCATCTCGACTTGGAATATCCGCTCCAGGATTTGCCTGGCGTGGGGCGACTCCGGCTCGAGCCGGACCAGCATGGAGTGCAACGCCGTCAGCTCGTAGCCTGCCTTTACAAATGCCTCGCTCGCTGCCCTTCTGTGCGCCGCACTGACGTGCCCGTCTGCCCTGTCCGCGCATCCGCTGTCCCCTGTTGGGCCCCCTGTCGCGGCGCGAGGCTTGGCGTCGGAGCGCGTCGCGGTGGTGATGCCCTTGGGCATCTGCGCATGCTGTTCGTCGGCGACTTTGCCCGATGCGTCATCTTCGCCTTTAACACCGTTCTCGCCGCCTGACGCGGTGCAACTGTCTTCCTTTGCCGGGCCGGTGCGGCCCGACTTGGTCTTCTTTTTGGCCATCTTGGCTTCCTTCCCCTTCTCGAAAAAACGCGCTCGTCTCTTTGTCGCTCTCTGGTTCGCAGACAGGACCCACTAATCCCAAACCTGGTTCCAGCTTCACACTGCTCGTGGGAAGCTAGAATTGGGTAAGATAATTTATGCGAGAGACAATCTGTCCTCTTTTCCCCTCCCAGCAGCCTCCTCTCTGCCATGCCTGCTGGGAGGCCTTAACCTCGCGCCTCGGACCATTCGGCCCGAGTACTTGGGTTCATACACGCTCAGAGCGCGACCAAGACGATGTGCGTCGTACGTCGCCGGTCCGGGGGAAGACCGGTCGCAGTGGTTGGCGGTGGCGCCGGATGCACTTTGCATCACTATGCCCCTCTTCCTTTTATGGTCGACCCCGACCATCGGTCACGGTTACCATCGGCGCATCACGGACGCGTCGTCCTCGCTTTCCGCGAGGAGCGCCGACCAGTCCGGAAGCGCGGTGTGCTGCATTTGGTTTTGGGCCTCCTGCATCGCGAGCAGAGGGATCCGTCCCGACGTCGTAAACCTTGAGAACGGCTGCGACACGATATTGTTGTACGTCGCGTCAAACGAGTACGGGGCCCACGAGGGCTGCTTCTCGGCGGAGGTCACGATGTTCCGAGGGGTTCGATTCCCCTTCGACGCCTTCTTCATCCAGACAGGGAGGAGAGGCGGGTCGAACGTGTTGGGATCGCCGCCAGATCGGTACAGCTGCAGCGTTAGTTTCGGTCCTCGTATCTTCAGCACTTGGGCCGGGAACGGGCGGTGACGTTCCCCGTTGTTCACCCGGCCTTCCGAGGGCGGCTCGACCTCAACGAGCACGAAGTCGCCGAGCCGTGCCTCGACGATGTTGTCTGGGTCCTCCGCGGCCAGCTGACCGTTGGAGAAAGACACGTAACGTCGCAACTTTGAGATGGAGATCTCTCGGGGGGGGTCGGAACGGCGTGTAACCGCGCGGATCCGCACGTTACCATTACCGAGAGTGTCGGTGATGATGCACACGCGCGGCTTCGCGGGCGTCGCCAGCTTGGGAGGCTGGTAATCCGCCGCCGACTGCAACGCGCGCGCTTCCTGCAGTTCGAGCACCAGTTCGCCCACCCGGTAGGCGACCTCGTACTGCGCCGCCGACACGGCGGCCTGTTTCCTTGCGACGTTGGTAGCAATCTGCTGCCCGTCGCGCATGAATTCGGATGCTATCCGCATCTCCTCGTAAATGGTACCCGGCCCACGCAGGGCTTCCGGCACGTTGAGCGCCTCGGATTCCTCCCATGCCATCATCGCGTTCCTGGCTTTCCGCCCGAACGCCTGCTCGTAGGGGCTGTGTGGCGCCGTTGAGGTGCGGCTGTGGTTGTGCACTTGCACCGCGGCCGCCAGCGCGTCCGGCCAAGCGGACGGCTTTTCGCATTCGATCACAGCCGAGCGAACTCGCTCCATGACCCACCGATGCCATACCTCGATCTTTCCGTTGCCTTCCGGATGGTACGGTGTGGTGGTGAGGCGACGCACGCCTCCGAGGAGCGCGAACAGCGATTCCCAGCAACTGTTTACGAACTCCGCGCCGTTGTCGCTCAAGATCTTGAATGGCACTCCGTGGCACTTGAAGATGCGCAGTAGGACCCGCGCCGTCGTCTCCATGTGGTGGTTTGTTGCCGGCTCGGCCCACGCGTACCCGGTGGCCATGTCTAATACAGACATGAACCCAGAAAACCCGGTCTCGGCCGCGTTGGACGGATCCACTGACACCCAGTCTACACAGATGTACTCCATGAAGCGCCCGACCGCTGTCGTTGCTACGGGTCGACCTGCGTTGCTCGAACGGTACCTCCTCGCGAACTGACACTCTCGGCAGACCTTGGCTCGGTCCTCGATGACCTGGCGCATTCGAGGCCAGAAGTACTCTCTGGTAAGGACTTCGTTGAGGCGCTGGTGCCTGATGTGGAGGTTGGCCCGGTGCGTGGCGTCGATCAGGCGCACCCTCCATATGCTCGGTACTACGACCCGCAAGTTGCACGACCTGTCTGTAATCTCGGTCATCCGGAGCTCTTGCGGGCGTATGAGGTCTTCGATTCCGATGCCGTAATTTGCGACGATGGCCGAGTACCGCAAAATGTTGTCTACTATCACGTAGCCTCGTGAGTCCACCTCCCCCCTTTTAAGGTCGGCGTCCTCGCCACCGTTTGCGTCCCGCATTCGCACAGCGTGACTGATGGCGTTGCACTCTGAATCCTCGTCCTGCGCGGTGATCCAGTTTGCGCGGGTCATCGGGCAGTCTGCCCTGACCGTGCGGTGTGCGTCGGCTTCTGCCTGAGCAGCCGACTCGTCGGCGGCGATCTGCCGCCGAGTGTGTTCAAGCGCGACCGCGTCCGCTGTCACGATCGCTGCGACAACGTTTCCAAGTACGCACGTCCACGCCTGTATTTCGATACAATTGGCGATGAGTTTGAATGCCACGTATTCTCCGTGCGCGTTCAGCGCCGCCATTGTGTCGAGGTGCTGGCATACAGTTTCGGGAAGACCTTTCAAGCGGGCCCACTCGATCACGGCTAGAGTACGTGCCTCTCCGATCCGGGAGTCGTATACCATTGGGTCTGTGATGCGGCTTTCGGCGTACGCGGCGCTCATTGGGTGTGCAATTGAGCGGCGTGACTTGATTTGGTGTTTGTCGCAGTACACGTGATCGCCTGCGCGTGAGAGATAGCCGGCGGTCGAGCGAGTGACCATGAACAAGGTCTTGCTCCGGGTCAGCTCGTTATGATCGGCCTCTGTGAGGTCCGCCGATAGCTCGGGCGGTGGGCGGCGCACGAGGCTGCCGCCGCGCGCTGCCGTACGTAGGAACGTCGCGACCTGCGCGTTCGAGTACGGTTCGCGCTGTGGTGCTCGCGCGTTGTGGACCTTTGCGTCGCTCCACGTGAGGTGGCTGCGCGTTCCGTCGGCCCACTGGGCCACGAACCCACGCTCTGCACTATCCCCGGCACGCTCGAAGGATGCAAGCACGCCCTTCATGCCGGCGGCATCCTGGACGGGGCGGAGTACGTATCCGTCCGCTTCGGCGGGGAGGCCGAAGTCGGAGGGCGTATCGCCGGTGTTGTGGGGTGGTGGCCCGCCCTCGCTGGGAACGTCTGGCCAATGCGAACGCACGACGCGCTCCTGCACCCGGTGATCGCTCGGCGGCAGGAAATAGCTGCCGAGGGTACGCCGCGCTCCGCGGTGACTGGGTCGCTTGGTAAGCTGAATCCCACTGCTGTCGTCGGCGGCGATGGCATACCAGTGGGTCTTCGTGATCGGCGCGCCCAACGCTGCGCTATCCTGGTTTCCGTAACGGACCTGGTTATAGAACAACCGCAGCCGGTCGACTACCATGTCAAATCGCGCTTGCTTTTCGGCTCGGGCTGAGGGTGCCATGAAATGGCCGTGCGGCCCGGTCGGGGCCGCGGTCATTTCGATGACTACGGTACGGGGCCTCAGGTTCAAGATCACGAGCTCGCCGATGATGTCGTTCACTCCGACGAAGTCGTTGATGTCGGCGGGTGGCGGCAGCCCGCTTACATCGAGCGGGGTGTTCTGTAGGTGGCGCGCGCCAGAGTGGCCGCGGCACGACGGGCAGGCCACCATGATGTCGATGTGCCCGACAGCAAAATACCCGTCACGCACGAGCGCCAAGAATTTCTCCACGCTCGAAAAGACGATCCGACCGCATGCGTTGAGGATGTCGCGGGCGTACGGGTCGTGCTCGATGAAGATCCAATTCACGTCGGGGGCGGCGAGGGCGTCAGAGCCGACGCCGGAGAAGATGCTCAGCCCAGTGAGCTGGCGCTCTGGTTGCACGTGCTGCACCTGCACGGGGCCCAACGCGTTGGCATGGTGTCTGAACGGCCCCTCGGACGCCGTGATGGTAGGCGCGGGGGCGTCCGCGTCGGCGGCGTCCTCGCTCGGTCCGTGCGGCGGCACGTGCTCCGCGCCGCCGCCTACGTCTCGCGCGGCCTCTGCTTGCGCGGCCAACGTGGCTTCGATGGCTCCCCTGGAGGGGGTGGTGACCGGCTCGCGGGCGCCGGTCCGACGATGCTTGTCGGAGCCCGCGCTAGCCGGAAAGTTTGGGTATTCCCTACCCACGTAGTTGGTGGCGTTGGAATACTTCCGGGACAGCCCGTCCGGTCCGTCCATGTACTTCCCGGGGACGTGTGTGATCCTGTTTTCGATATCATCGAAGGTACTCAAGCGTATCGCCCAGCGGGCCAACCGGCCTCGCTCCGGGGGCGTGCTTAGCACCCACCGCAGGTTGGAATGGTCGTTGAAGACCATGTAGTCGCTGCCCACGATGTATGAGCTCCAGTGCTCTAGGGCGTAGATGACCGAGAGGCATTCGCGCTCAGCCGTTGTCCACTTTGCTTCGGCCCGTGATAACGGTCGTGACAGGTATGCCACCGGGCGGCCGTCTTGCTCGAGGATGGCGCCGATGCCATACTCGGACGCATCGGTCCGGATGTCGAAGCGTTTGGTTAAGTCTGGGTGCTGTAACAGCACCCGGTCGGGGCGAATCAATTGCGCTCGTAAATCTACGAACGCCGCCTCAGTCTCGGGGCGCCGCATGACCTCGTCGAAATCGATATGGTCGAGCGTCGCTTCGCGGAGGGCCCTGGATCGGTCGGCGAAGCCTGGCTGGAAGCGACGATAAAACCCCGCGAGCCCGAGGAACGATCGGACGCGGGCCTTGTTCGTGAGCTGGTCGAACTGCCAGTCGCGCACCGCCTCGATTTTCTCGTCGTCCATCTCGACGCCTTCCTTTGATACCTTGTGTCCGAGGAACTGGACGCGTCGGGTAAATAGGTGCGTCTTCTTGAGTTTGCACATGAGACCGAAGGTCTCGAATCGGCACAGGACGTCCACCAGGTCGTCGCAGTGCCGCTCGAAGTCGACCATATCGTCGTCTTCCTTCGCGTCACCGCTGGCTACGATAACATCGTCCACGTAACAGACGCACGATTTGAAGAGCAGCCCGGAGAGGGCGTACGACATGAGTCGCATGAAGCACGAGCTTGAGTTGCGCAGGCCCATGGGGGTCTTGATGTACTCGTACTGCCCCGAAGGCGTTGCGAACGCGAGCTTGTGGGTGTCACCGGCGCGCACTGGTAGCTGCCAGTATCCGGAGAGCATGTCGAAGGCTGAGAATCGCGTTTTCCCTGCCAACGCGTCCAGAGCGTCGTCCAACCGGGGCACCGGGTGGTGGGACGTCTTCACGCACGCGTTCAGCTTGCGGAAGTCGGTGACGAACCGCCAGCCGCCTCCGTGGGGTTTGGCGACGAGGAGCGCTGGTGCCGCCCACGCACTGCGGCTCGGGATAATCACCCTTGCGTCGAGCATTTCCGCGATAATTTCCTCCATGGCGAGCCGCACCTTTGGGTTGCTCCGGATTTGCCGGCACGCGATGGGTCCTTGCTGGCCGGTTTCCACCCGGGTGTACAGATCCTCTCCGAGGTTTTTCAGTTCCTGGTTGCGGAGGTCGCGCGAAGTGCGGCCGAATTGAGGGGCAAAGCCGCTGAGCTTTTTATACGCGTGCTCGTACTTGGCCTCGCCGTTGGGCTCCTCGCGGAGGTGTTCCAGCAGTTTGCCGATGTCAGCCGCGACGACCGGGGCCGGGTCGTCGTCGACGTCGAGGTCGTCGTGCTCGGGGTGCGCGGAGTCTCCAGGCGCGGCCGAGCCGGTTGGGATCGCCTCGGGACGTTCGTTGCCGTCGGTCGCCATCATGGCTGCGTAGGTCGACTCCGCCTGAACCCGTTCCTCGTCCGACCACCCGTCGAACTCCATGACGGCTTCACACGCGGCGCTGATCGCGAGCGTGGATGCGGCGCGCTCGGCGCCGATGAGGTCCGCCGCGTGGTCGAAGTATTCTTCGGACGCGGCGGTCAGGGTCTGGCACTCATCGCTGAGAAACTCGAACGAGCCCAGCACGGCTCCCGCCTTGTGCCGCACTCCCTTGGTCCCGAGGAGGAGGAGGGGAACCCGGGCCCGCAGTTCGTCGGAGGCCGGGTCCACTCGCCACTCGACGGCGGACTCGCCGCTGTCCCACGGTAGGCGGCCGAGTTGGCCGGTCGCGTCGGCCGGGGCAGTGCACCGTGTGCTCATCTGCTCGCTCAGGGTTATAACCCCCGTACGGGTTCGCGCCTGTTGCACGCGCTTTCTTGTGGCCGCGTTGCACAGGACGGTGACTTCGATGAGGTTGCCGTGCCGTCCGCGGCTCCACTGGTCCGTGCTGGCCACCACTCGACCGAATCCGGTCGGGGGCGGCGTCAGCCGGGAGGGTTCGACGGCTCGGTCCCTTGCGCGCTGCTGCGCTCGGCGCGATCTCTGCTCGCTCAGCCGTTGGCTCTTGGACGACGTGGCCTGGCGCGAAGGCGCGGAGGCCACGGCTCGGTTCGGAAGGGTCCCCTTGCGGCGGTGCGTGGCGGACTCGACGAGGTAGTTCCACCTCTCGAGTTCCGCACGCCCTTCGACGTCCTCCTCTGAGTCGTCGTCGTCCTCGTCTAGGAACGCTAGCATCTCCGGGGCATACCGGGGTTCCTCGGCCGGCGGTGTCGGTGCCGACCGGGTCGCAGGTGCCGGGTCGTCGGTAGGGACGACTGGTGTGGCGGGCACCTCGTTGAGTGTTGGTGGCGAGAGGGGGAAGGGCTCGCCGTTCCCGTCTGTCCTCTGCGCCGTCGCGGCTATTACTGCCGGGTTCCCGGGTACGCTCTCGGACGCTGGCGTGGTTGGGTTCGGCCGCGCGCTTCCGTTATCGTCGGAGGCGGGGGCGTCGTGCAGCAGCTCTCGATGCGGGCTGCGTGGGCCGCCGGGGAAATCTTCTCCCGGTGGCTGGTTGGTGCGGTTTTCGTCCCGCT
>Ga0302131_1001077_pt1 | contig 15278 bp, 11 predicted proteins | sample CB9_20m_MG_FD_203105 | JGI IMG/M metagenome (GOLD analysis project Ga0302131, IMG submission 203105) | Marine microbial communities from Western Arctic Ocean, Canada - CB9_20m | ecosystem: Environmental > Aquatic > Marine > Oceanic | place: Canada: Western Arctic Ocean | collected 2017-09-19
GCCTTCCATATTTTTCACGCCTCGCACATGATATCGAACACCGATCGGAAACGGCCATGACGCAAGCATATTGTTTTACCGTTATGGAGTTGGCCTTGCTGGCACAACAAATGGCAGAAGCAGAATGATTAATATTGCTATTATTGGTGCGGGTATTGGCCGTGAACACCTTGCTGCTTTACGGAAACTTTCTAGCAAATTTAGGGTGGTTGCGGTTGTTGATCAAAATTTAGAACGTATTGAAGAAATTCGTGATGGGGATACCTTCGCTGCGGTTTCCGACATAAAAAAAGTACTTACTGATCCAGAAATAGACGTCATAGACATTTGCCTGCCACCGCATTTACACGTTTCAGTTACGCTCGATGCGCTGAATTTAGGGAAGCATGTGATTTGTGAAAAGCCATTGGCGACTTCGTTAGCGGACGTGGATATGATTGTGGATGCAGCAAAACTAAACCGACGCCATGTTTTCCCAGTATTTCAATATCGTTGGGGTCGATCACTTGCTCAACTACGCCACCTTGTGAGGTTGGGATTGCCCGGAGAGGTGCAGACAGCTTCGTTGGAGACCCATTGGTCACGGGCGGCACACTATTATGCAATACCATGGCGTGGCACCTGGGCTGGAGAGCGCGGTGGGGTTGTTTTGGGCCATGCTATTCATAATCATGATCTGCTAACCCATATTGCTGGTGAGGTTGCCGCAGTATCTGCGATGACAACAACCCGTGTGAACGAGATTGAGACGGAGGATTGTGCGGCCATCAGCTTTTCCATGACCTCAGGCGCGCTATGCACCAGTAGCATTACTCTTGGTTCGGCGGTTGATGAAACGCGGATACGAGTTGTATTTGAAAACCTTACCGCCACGTCAGGCAAGGCGCCTTATGCACCGGGAGTACCTAAGTGGGAGTTCAAGGCCCGTGTTCCAGAATACCAGCCAAAGATTGACAATGCTATCAGTGACACACCTTTTGAGGCTACCGGATTCCAAGGTTTTTTTAATGAAGTTGGCAAGGCTATTAATGGCGTACCAAACTGTGCGGTTACCTTGAAAGAAGGGGCCGCGTCCATTGCTCTTGTCACCGCAATTTATCACGCAGCTCGCACGGGAGAAAGGGTAATGCTCCCACTGTTATCTGATCATATGCTCTACAGAGGATGGATGCCATGAAACAATGTTGGCGTTGGTTTGGTCCTTCGGACCCAATTGGATTATCTGATTTGCATCAAGTCGGTGTTGAGGGAATTGTGACGGCGTTGCATAATATTCCACCAGGCGAAATTTGGGACCGGGAGTCTATTGCTGAACGGCAATCAGTTCTGAATGCAAATGGATATGCCTGGGATGTTGTTGAAAGCTTGCCCGTGTCCGAAGCGATCAAGACACAAACAAAGCGGATGGCAGATCATATTGCGACCTATAAATCTAGCCTATATGCCTTAGCTGCTCAGGATGTTAAGGTAGTCTGTTACAACTTTATGCCGATCCTGGATTGGACGCGAACTTCACTGCATGCAAAGCAAGCGCATGGTGGTGCTGCTATGCTATTTAATCTTGTTGATTTTGCAGTATTCGATCTACATATTTTAGAACGTGCCGCTGGTTTGGATGATTATCCTGTAGATGTGCTTGATGCCGCACAGGAGCGCTTTTCCGAAATGTCTGACAGTGCTACAACCACATTGCAAAATAATATTACTGCCGGCTTGCCTGGGGCCAACGATAGCTGGAGCGTTGAAGACGTTGGTACATTACTTGAAACTTATACGGGCATTACGTCAGAGCGTTTGCGGGCAAATCTAATAGACTTCCTGTCAGAAGTAGCACCTGTTGCTCAAAGCCTTGGTTTGCGCCTGTGTTGTCACCCTGATGACCCACCGTTTTCACTTTTGGGATTGCCTAGAGTGATGTCTAATAGTGATGATTATGCTGCAGTTCTCGCAGCAGTCAATCTGCCGGCAAACGGTGCAACTTTATGCACTGGATCGCTAGGCGTTGCAGAGAATTTTGATGGCCCTGCTTTTGTGCGACGGCATGGTCCGCGTATTCACTTTGCTCATTTACGAAATACTACACGTACAATGGGCTCGGATCCTAATAAGCCTAATTTCTTTGAGGCAGCACATTTAGACGGTGATACCGATATGGTCGGTACTGTACTCGCTTTGCTTGCTGAGCAAAAACGCCGAAAAGCTGATGGCCGCATTGATTGGGAAATTCCTATGCGCCCAGATCACGGGCAAGAACTGCTCAATGACTTGGGTGGGCATAGCACGCCTGGTTACCCTTTGATTGGCAGGATGCGTGGGTTGGCGGAATTACGTGGGATAATTGCAGCCGGCTCTTACAAACAGGCGCTAACTTAAAATAATAAGGCTTACTTGTTCAATTAGGCTGCAATGGAAATAACTCGAAGTTGGTTGCCTGCAGTTTGTTGAGTTTGGGCTCGTCGAAACCGCCGCTACGCGAGCCATGCCAGTAATACTAAGGTTAAGATCGATGTCCAGATAATTACTGGAGCGATTGTATCCGTCCTAACTTTGTATAGCATTGCCAGTGCGAAGGCCATTGCACCTGATGGGCCCGCAGCGTTTAACAAGAGTAGGTCATTCCAGATAAGAGGCCGATTTCCCAACTGCAATAATAAGGCGACGACAATTGGTAGCAAACATAATTTAATAAGAGCGATGACTGTCATCTTTTTTGTAGGAAATATCTTATGTCCTGACAAAATTACTCCGAGCGCAAACAGCGTCAAAGGAGCGGCCCCAGCCCCTGCAAATTTGGATGCCACCAAAATGGGCTCGGGGGCTATTATGCCAAAAACGTTTGTACATAAACCCAAGAAAATAGCGATCAGAACTGGGTTCTTCAGCAACCTTGCAAGACTTTGTATTGCTGATTGGCCCTTATTTACCAATAAATCCGTAGTTATTATGAAAAAGGCAAACGTAAATGTAGCATCCCAGACCACGATGGCCGTAATTGGCAGGTTGCCATCATTTCCATAAATAAGAGATGAGATTGGCCATATATAGAGCAGTGAGTTCACAAACACTGTTGCCATTGCCAAGAGCCAAGCTTCCGCCAACGCACATTTGAGTATAAATACTCCGACCGCCAATGCTAACACAAAAACAATAGCCTGCCCAATCGCATAAAGTGCAATGGCATCAAAGTAAAACTCACTTAAATCTACGCTATTAACGAGTGGGAATATCAATGCTGGCTGGAGAATTAAAAACGCAATGCGGTTCAGTGTTGCCGCCTCTGCATGTGAGACAAACTTTATGCGTCCCATCACAAAACCCAATACCATAACAGAAAACACGGGCAAAATATCATGCGTTAGTATTTCAAACATTTTTTTGATCCTAGACTTTCAGCAGTATTCTAATTCTTCTTCAAGAAACTAATGTGCACTTACCAAACGTATGTTGTCCAAATGAACTTGGAACTGTTGAGTATTACACTCAGAGTCAGTACCCAGTTATGCTAAAGCGGTTTTGTCAGGTAAACTTCGGCACCTCGATATTTTCCGCCCAACTCGTGTCAAACATTACTAACCAAAAATATTTTGGCGCATTCTCGCCCTATCCATAAGTCTAGAAACTTAATTTCCTTGGCGGTAAGCCTCAGGCCCAACTTGGTGCGGCGCCAGACTACGTCTTCTGCACACCTTGCATATTCTTTTTTAATTTGCCACATTACTTCTTTGGCGGTCAAAGTAGCTCCAAAATTTTGACCTAAGTCCTCTTGATCCCTCGCGTCACCAAGAAGCTCAAAGGCTTCAGTCCCATAGGCTTTGATCATGCGTGTGGCCCATTGGGCGGTTAAGAACGGATATTTAGTTTGCAGCTGCTTTGTTATTGCAGCCGCCCCGTCGACTGGAAAATTTCCGCCCGGCAATGCAATTCCTGCAGTCCATTGTTTGGCCATACCTGGAAAAAACTTAGCTATTTTTTCGAGCGCAGATTCTGCAAGTTTTCGGTAAGTTGTAATTTTTCCACCAAATACATTTAGCAAGGGCGCGCCAGTTGATGTATCCAATTTCAGAACATAGTCTCGGGTGGCTGCTGTTGCCGAGCTGGAACCATCATTATAGAGGGGACGAACACCAGAATAAGTCCTAACAATATGCTTGGTTGTGATTGTAGTTTTTAAATATTTTGAAGCAAATTGAACTAAGTATTCTTGTTCCTCTGGTGTACAAATTGGCTTGGTATTTACATCGACATGATCAACATCTGTTGTGCCAATTAGGGTAAAATCGGTTTCATATGGGATTATGAATATGATCCGACCGTCTTCACCTTGAAAAAGGTAGCATTTATCATGGTCGTAAAGTTTGTGCGTCACAATGTGACTACCACGCACTAAACGGACACCTTCCGTAGCGTTGATCCGAACTGTCTTTCGAATTATGCTCTCAACCCATGGGCCGCCCGCATTGACCAATAGCCGCGCTCGGACCATTCGGCGCTCTGTGCTTTTTGTATTCTCCAGCATCACATGCCAGACACCATCAACTTGATCGGCCGATAAGACTTTGGTTTGCACATTGATGCGCGCACCTCGGGCTTCAGCGTCACGCGCATTTAAAATAACTAGCCGGCTGTCTTCTATCCAACAATCTGAATATTCGTATGCTTTTTCAAAGCGGTCTTGGAGCGGCGCACCTTGTTGCGTTCCGTAAAGGTTTAACGCTGTTGTTCCTTTTAAAAATCTACGGCCGCCAAGATGATCGTACAAAAATAAACCAAATCTGACAAGCCAACTGGGGCGTCGGCCCTTCATCCAAGGCATCAAAATATTTAACAATTTAGTTGTTGACGTATTGCTTTCAAACTGCATGTCTTTGTGGTACGGAAGCACAAATCGCATTGGCCAAGAAATATGTGGCATGGCTTTCAAAAGTGTTTCGCGTTCAATCAAGGATTCACGTACAAGGCGAATTTTCCAGTATTCAAGATAACGCAAACCACCGTGAAATAATTTTGTCGACGCAGATGACGTTGCTGATGCCAAGTCGTTCATCTCAGAAAGTTCAACACTCAAGCCACGCCCAGCGGCATCACGCGCTATGCCACAGCCATTGATGCCTCCACCAATAATAAAAACGTCGATAACATCATGTTTGCTGCCCTCGTCCAAAATGTGCCCTCAAAACTGTCCATCTAGATTTTTTTGTACTTAGTATTTGCATTAGATCTATTCGTCTAACCGTTTTATGCCCAAAGGCTTTTGTATTAGAGCTATAATCGCTCCAAACAACAATAATGTGGCTGCAACCAAAAGGCTGGTCCCTATATTTTGAGATAGGTCTCCAATCAGGCCCGCGCCATAGGGCCCTAGTGTTTGAGCCACTGCAAATACCACAGTGAAAAGGCTGATTGCTTGCCCCCAACTTTCAGGAGGTAAGTTTTGGCGGGTAAAATTGGTAACCGCACTTGGTGCCATAAACACTGACAATCCAAATACTACTGCTGATATTAGCAGTGAAGTGCTCCCAGGCCAGAGCACAGGTAGAGCAGATCCAGTGGCGATACCGGTTAAAATAAATGCTAAAGGGATGCCAGACGCATGGCGTGCTAATATTGGACGCCAAATCATTGGGGAGATGCAGATGCTTAATCCAAGAAGTATCCAGACCAATGTTATAAAAGTATAACTTTCTGCCTGTTCGGTCATCCAAGCGGATAGAAATGTAAGATAGACAATGTAGCCAAGGCCAAATCCAGCATATCCAGCCATTTCAGGTATCATGCGGCGGATTGGGAGTGCTGTGGCCTTGCTCTTAACTTGTACTGGGGCGCGCAGTTGCAGTGCGGCCCACAGGCTTAAGGGCAAGAAAGTAAGGCTGATTACACCTACCGCAATCCATGCCATTGGCCAATGACCAGTACCATAAACTTCCAGCATTAATGGTAAGGTGGCTCCAGCGAGTACAATTCCTATCCCACCTCCTGTACCAAACAAGATTGCAATTGCGAGTGCATTTCGGCGGGGGTCATTTGGGAACAGCCCAGCAGCCAAAACACCTGCAGTAGAAAACGACATTGCCCCAAATAGCCCAGCCAGAATGCGCCAAAGGGTTTGCCACCAAAGAGCTGCGTTCATCCCCGTCGCCAATAGTGCGACTGTGGTGGTGATGAGCCCGAAAGCAAACAGAAACGTTGGAGAGGTGCGCCGAATAAGCAGCATTGTTATCACTGCGCCCAAAATATAACCTAAGGCATTACCGGTGTTTAGCCACCCAGCCTGTGCATAATTCCAGCCCATTTCGGACTTCATCGCAGGTAAAATGAGACCATATGCAAATCTTGCAAAGCCATTAGTAACCGTTACGCCAAGCGCAAGTCCGGTTAGTATCAACCATGGGCGTTCCAGCCCCACTCTCATGCCTGGGTCCTGGTGATCTGCATTAAAAAAACCATAAAGTACCCTGATATGAGATGGATCAGACTCAAACGACTGGATCAGTCTGAAGGTTAGGGCATGTCAGGCCTTTGGTCCATGCAGATGATTTTGGCTCGATTAGACTATTCTCATAGCGACATCCGCTATATGTATTTGAATGTCTACTGTCCACGCCTTGGTTTTTATATCTATAAAAATTTTATGCTCACTTCAAAACTTTCATTTTGGCAATGCGAGGGCAAAAGAATGATGTTATATTTTTCAAAATTAATTGGGGATAATGAAATGTCACAAAAAATAGACACTAACCGTCGAGTGGTGCTTGCAGAGCGCCCAAATGGTTTACCAAATAAAAATACTCTTAAATTGGAGGTAAGTGAGGTTCCCACATCGGGTATGGGTGAGATGCTTTTGCAAACCTCTTATTTGTCACTTGACCCCTATATGCGTGGCCGAATGAACGATACAAAATCTTATGCGGAACCCGTTAAGCTTGGTGAGGTAATGACGGGTCAAGTTGTAGCCAAAGTTATTAGTACAAAATGTGACGGTTTTGACAAAGGCGATTACGTCCTCGCTAGCAGTGGTTGGCAGGATTACGCATTGTCCGATGGTGTTGGCGTTCGAAACTTGGGTAATAGTCCTGACAACCCATCTTGGTTTCTGGGTATTCTAGGAATGCCTGGTTATACAGCCTATGCAGGCCTGTTGCAGATTGGAAAGCCAAAACCTGGTGAAACTGTGGTTGTAGCCGCTGCCTCGGGTCCTGTTGGGGCCACTGTTGGACAAATAGCAAGAATCAAAGGCTGCCGTGTTGTTGGTATCGCCGGCGGCGCTGATAAATGTGCCCATGTGGTAGAAAATCTTGGCTTTGATGCCTGTATTGACCATAGAGCTGAAGATTTTTCTGAACAACTCAAAGCCGCCTGCCCTAAAGGGGTCGACGTCTACTTTGAAAACGTTGGGGGCAAAGTACTTTATGCAGTTTTACCGCTTTTGAACGCCTTTGCCCGGATGCCAGTTTGTGGCGTTGTATCTTGGTATAATCTCAGTGGCTTGCCCGAAGGCCCGGACTTTGGACCCGCCATCATGGGAACTATCCTGCGGATGAAAGTCAAAGTTGAGGGCTTCATAATTTTTGATAGCTTTCCCCAAAGTCTCTTTAAAGATTTTATACGCGATATGTCAGAGTGGCTGGCCTCTGGTAAAATACACTACAAAGAGCAGGTGGTTGAGGGGCTGGAAAATGCACCCGCTGCACTAAATGATCTGTTGGTTGGAGACAGTTTTGGAAAAATAGTTGTGAAGGTGTAGTGCGCGTATTTATGATGCCGAGCCAACTTAAGATTTGAGTTGTTGCTGCAATAATTTTGGAGCAGAATTACATAAAGGAGAATGGGGGCGCGGCGATAAAATGATGTCATACGCAACCCTTTTTATTTCGGCATTGATTGCTGCAACACTAGTGCCCATGCAATCTGAAGCAGTCTTGGTTGGACTCCTTATAGCTGGTAAAAAGCCTATAATGTGGCTTGTGTTTGTGGCCACGGTTGGAAATGTACTTGGTGCTGTAATCAATTGGTACATTGGAATTTTTTTACTTCGATACCAAAGTTATCCTTGGTTTCCTGCATCAGTAAAACAGCTTAATCGGGCAACAACTTGGTATTCCCAATACGGTCGTTGGTCGCTCCTTGGAAGTTGGCTGCCAATTGTGGGTGACCCAATAACGGTTGTTGCTGGTGCGCTTGGTGAAAAGTTCGTTCCATTTTTAATTTTAGTTACCTTTTCAAAGGGGCTGCGTTATGTATTCTTGGCATTTATAACAGTACCTTGGCTTTAATTATTGGTATTTTTGACTGGTGCAGCTCTATACTATGGGGTTTAGTCAGTAGGCTGATCAACTCATGAAAGCTGCAATAATGAATTTCTTCACCACATGGGCATTTGGTCTATTAGCGGCAATTTCCACAGTGATGATTTGGGCGGCGTTTATGCTAATTACGCGGTCTGCGGTACTAAGTAATTTCACGGTAGAGGAAATTTTGGTACTACGCCTTATTCCGGGCGTGATTGTGATGGTCCCCGTAATGTGGAAACTGGGTGTGATACCAATCGGTCAGTCTTGGCCGCGAGCCATCATATTGATGATTGGTGCCAGTGCAGTTTTTCCTTACATAATTTCAAAGGGGCTGGCCTATGCACCAGCTTCAGACGGTGGTGCTCTTGCGCCCGGTATGTTGCCATTTTGGACTGCTTTGGCCGCCTATGCGCTGGCGAGAGAGGTTCCAGGCCCACGGCGTAGATTTGGTCTGGGTATGATCTTAGTTGGCGCCGTGATTGTTAGTCTTTGGTCTATCCAAAGTGGTGCCAGTGACGAAGCCTGGAAAGGGCACCTGTTGTTTTTGACTGGGTCTGGCCTTTGGGCCGTTTATTCCGTTATTTTTCGCCAAAGTGGACTGACCCCGCTGCATGGTCTGGTTATTGGATTGTTTTGGGGTGGTTTGATAGTCACACCGCTTTTGTTAGTGAGTGGTAATGTGAGCTTCACTGAAGCTAATTGGGACGATATAGCAGCGATGATCCTGGTGCAGAGCTTTGTCATTGGCATCATGGCTACGGTCCTGTTTAGCTATGCGGTACGGCTACTTGGTGCGGCAGAATTTGCTGCTTTTGGCGCATTGACCCCAATTCTTGCATTGTTGGGAGGGGTTCTATTTTTAGGTGAAGCTTTAACCTACTTGAAGATCTTTGGTGTCATTCTTGTCGCGGTTGGAGTGTTCCTTGCCTCGGGTATTACTCGAAAATTTAGTTCACAACCTAAATCCTAGCTCTGATGTTATGTCCGCCAAAAGGACGTGACGTCTGCCGCTTTCTTATTGATTTTGAAAACTATTTGTGTGATAATTTGTCATAATTAATGCTGAAAGGATAAAGTTATGTCTTATATTACAATCTCGCATTGGACTGCTGAAGAATGGAATGATGAAATGGAGGCCGTTGCTCGGGATAAATTCCAGCCAATGGTTATGTCGATGGGAGCCTCTGGAGTGCAGTTTGTGCGTACTGGCGCTCTCACCATGTCTGTTGTGACACATTATGCTGATGAGGCCGCTGCCACGGCTGCACAGGCCAAGATTGCGGCCATTCGCGCTCAGGCGGCAGGTGAACTACCCATAAAAATGGATAGTTCTGTTGGTGGTACAGTATTCACGAGCGCTTAAGCCTTAAAATTAGCATGAAATTACATTATTTAAGTTATTACAGGTAATACTTGGCTAGGTGCATAACCTTGCCAGGTATTGGACTGATCAGCGTTTTTATGAAAAAAAATTGCTTAAAGTTGTTCTTAATTATGTCGCTATTTTTGCATCAATATTTCCAACGCTGACATATTCGTACCTCTAAACAACTAACGCAATAGATAAAACTATTATCAAACCCACTAATCGTAGCCGCTATTTTAAAGTAGGATGTAATTTGTGCGCTAAGAGCACCTTTGCAAAAGAGTTAGATGATTTCAAGCAGGAGCTGTGTTGTGTTATCTTGTGTCATTTTAATAGGATTACCGCCTGCGCTGGGGTCAATTAGTGCACCTGCAACAATCCGCTCGATATCAATTTGTTTTAGGACGAGCCCTGATAGTTTTTTAGGAATTCCAAGAGAGTTATTTAAGTTGTCTACATAGGCACAAAAGCCATCAAACCCGCCCGATAAGCTTAGGTAATTAGCTGCCTGAACCATTATACTCTGGATTGCAGGTTTGTTGAATTGCAACACTGCAGGCATGCAGACTGCATTGGTTGTCCCGTGATGGGTGTTGTAGATAGCCCCAATTGGATGTGACAAAGCGTGGATTGCGCCAAGACCCTTCTGAAAGGCCGTAGCGCCCATGATTGCGGCCGACATCATGTGTGCCCGTGCCGCAAGGTCTGAGCCATCAGCAATTACGCGGGGCAAGTAATCTTTGACTAAACGCATCCCCTCGAGCGCCATGCCTTGTGACATGGGATGGTAGTGTGGGGAAGAAAAAGCCTCAACGCAATGTGCGAAAGCATCAAGACCCGTTCCCACCGTAATGAGCGTTGGCATTCCCACGGTTAGTTCTGGATCGCAGATTACCACCGTGGGCAATAATTTTGGGTGGAAGATTATCTTCTTTTGCAAGGTCTCAGAATTGGTAATGACCGAAGCGCGTCCAACCTCTGATCCGGTGCCCGCGGTTGTGGGGACGGCAACAATAGGAGCAATTGACCCTGAATCTGCTCGGGTCCACCAATCGCCTATGTCTTCAAAATCCCACAAAGGACGGGTTTGGCCCGCTAAGAATGCAACCACCTTACCAAGGTCCAGGGCCGAGCCGCCGCCAAATGCCACAACCCCGTCATGGCCGCCATCATTATAGGCCTTTACGCCAGCTTCTGCGTTCTTCTCGTTTGGGTTTGGATCAACATTCGCAAACATGGCTGGGCTGAGGCCAGCAGCCTCGAGTAGGTCAAGGGTTTTAAGCGTTATCTTCATGCAGGCCAAGCCACGGTCTGTGATTAAAAGTGGTTTTCTGATGCCGGCAACGGAACAGGCCTCAGCTATCTCGACAATTCGACCTGCGCCAAAACGTATAGCGGTGGGGTAGGACCAGTTTGCAATGATACTCATTTTTTTAAACCTTCTTTTGTGGCAGGACTTAATGCGGGTAGGATTGTGCTATTTGATTTTGAATAAACAGCCGCTACGCCTTCTTTCTTTATCCTAGCATTACGACCGGGCCAGATAAGTTTGATAGTCTTGGGGCGTATCAATATCACTGGATCCGGCACATGAGATGCTGCTGTATTCATGCAGCGCATCTCCAAAGCTCTCAATTACAGTTTTTGCGCCATTATCACCGCTGATTTTGGCGAAGGAACTGAAGGTCTGGTGGTGAAATACTGTGGGGTGCGCTGGTTGGCCCTGTGGCCCCAGTGGCCGCCAAATTGCAGCCTTTGGGTTGGCCTTAACTTGTTCAAAAATCTCTTCAAAATTTTGAAAGTGAATATCTGGGAGATCAGCTAAAACTACGCAGAGATGGGTGACAGAGGAGGGTAATGTCGCAACTGCCGCGCGTAGGGTGCCTGCTAACCCCTCCTCGCTATCGCTATGGGAGGCCATAGTGAGCATCAAACCCTCTAAAGCATCCCAGCGTGGATGCGGTTTTGGAGGCAGGGCTACAAGCGTAGGTATATTGAAGCTCAGCACTCGCTTCGCCACATGCCGGAGCAGTGGCTGGCCGTGGATCGGCAGCATAAGCTTATCGTCGGGCGCCATGCGTCGTGAGGCCCCCGCAGCGCAGATGAGAACCTTGGCCGATATGTTCTGGGAGACCTGCACACCAGAGGGGGCTAAGGGCGCTATAACAGAGGCTCCAGTAGAAGTTTGGCTGGGCGGCGCTGGCCTAGGATCTCAATTTCTACGGCTAGATCGTCATTGACGCAGCTGCGTGGCACCAACGCGAAGGCTATAGATTTTTCCGCATGATGGGAATATCCGCCAGATGTACAAAATCCTTGGACCTCACCATCAATGAACACAGGTTCATAGGCTACTACATCTGCGTCCAACGCATCAACTTCAAACACTACTAATTGCCGCGCGGGCGGGACAGCCCGTTCAGCTTCTGCGATGGATCTACCAATGAAGTTGGTATTTTTCTTAAAGCTGATAAAGCGATCCAGCCCAGTTTCTGCAGCGGTGTAGTCTGGCGAGAACTCTGACATCCAAGAGCCAAAGAACTTGTCTAGCCGTAAAGACATCATCGCACGCATGCCAAAGGGTGCCATTGCGTGGGGTGCCCCTGCGGTCCAAAGAGTGCTCCATAGTGCGTGCTGGGCCATTGGGTCGCAGTAGATTTCAAAACCATGATCGCCAGTATAGCTGACCTGTTGCACTAAACAATCCGTACTGCCCACCACCATCTCTACTACATCAAGAAATTTGATCTCTCTGATCGTTGTAGCCGTACATGCTTGCAATACTTCTGCGGCCTTGGGTCCCGCAATTTGAAAGCCGTTGCGGCGGTCAGAAATATTTTCAAGTTGTACTCCGTCCTCCATATTTTGTTCAAACCAGCGGCGATGATATTCTTGGCTGCCATAGCTGGCAGTAAGTTGAAATTTGCCCTCGCTGATGCAAGATACGGTGAAATCACCAATGAGTTTTCCTTTGTGTGACAGCATTGGGGTGAGCGAGAGGCGCCCAGGCTTTGGGAGGCGTCCTGCCATAACACGATCCAGCCATGTACGGGCATTAGCTCCGGTTACGAGAAACTTAGAAAAATTATGTACTTCATTTATACCAACGCCATGGCGTACAGCCTTTACTTCACGTTTGGTGGCTTCCCAAGCGTTAGACCGCCGGAAGGATGGAGCTTCGAAATTAGGCTCACCAGCTTTTGTGAAGTAATTTGGAACTTCCAAACCAAATTGTGCACCCCAGACTGCGCCCATAGATGTGAAGGTGTCATACATGGGGGTGCGGCGAACACCACGGGCAGCGGGAAGCTCTTCATTTGGGTAACTTACAGAGAACCTGCGTTGATAATTTTCAATTACTTTAGGCACAGTATAGCCAGGTGTGATCCATTTTCCAAAGCGGGCGCAATCCATAGCAAATACGTCGCGGTCGGGTTCCCCCTCAACCATCCATTGGGCAAGGGTAAGGCCTACACCGCCGCCTTGGCTGAAACCTGCCATAACAGCGCAGGCAGACCAATAGTTGCGCATGCCGGGAACGGGACCTACCAAAGGGTTGCCGTCAGGCGCAAAGGTAAAGGGGCCATGAATGACCGATTTTACCCCGGCACGCTCCAAGGCTGGGAAGCGCTTATATGCGAAGGCAATGCTATCTTCTATTTTGTCAAAATCATCTGGCAGCAACTCATGGCCAAAATCCCAGGGAGTTCCGCTTACTGACCAGGGGCGGCAGGGTTGTTCATAAAACCCAATGCATAGCCCGCGACCTTCTTGTCTTAGATAGCTTTCACCTGCTGGATCCATCACATGGGGATGCTCACCGCCGTTATCTATAATGGCAGCAATCTCTGGCACTTCCTCGGTAACAATATATTGATGTTCCATGGGCAATAGTGGAAAATATATACCGGCCATGGCACCTACTTCGCGGGCCCAAAGTCCTGCGGCATTTACGATATGCTCTGCATGGATGGAGCCCTTGTTGGTGGAGATGTCCCATGTGCCATCGGTGCGTTGAGTGGTTTGTAGAACTTTGCAATGGGTCTCTATGGTAGCCCCGCCCATTCGGGCCGCCTTTGCATAGGCATGGGTAGTTCCAGACGGATCAAGATGGCCATCTAGTGGATCATACAAAGCCCCAATCACGCCATCGATATTTGTGACAGGTGCTATTTTAGAAATTTCTTCTGGACCTACAATCTCGGTCTCAAGACCCATGTAACGATGCTTGGCCCTTTCCGCGACTAGCATATCAAAGCGGTCTTTATTGTCGGCTAGGGTTACGCCCCCCACATGGTGAAGGCCGCAAGACATGCCGGTGATCTCCTCCAGCTCTTTGTAGAGTTTAATGGTATAGCCCTGAAGAGCCGCCATATTTGTATCGCCGTTCAGCGTATGAAACCCACCTGCCGCATGCCAGGTAGATCCTGAGGTGAGTTCTGAACGTTCCAGCAATATGACATCTGACCACCCCAGCTTGGTTAGGTGATATAAAACGGAACATCCAACGACACCGCCGCCGATCACAGCTACCCTAGTGGTGGTTTGCATTGGTATTCTCCTGCTCATGTCTCGTAAGACTATGGGTGGGACTTTTGCAAATGAATAGCAAATTACGACACAAAATAGCAAAAAAGCAGATATTTATAGCCTCATTTACAGAGGGCTGGCGTTTATCGTTGAAATGAATCCTAGATAAGAAGTTTTTCTTGCAAGGCATTAAATAGACATTAAATGTCGCCTTGCGACAATAGTCTGTGACCGTCATTGTGAATAGTTGTGACGTACACATTTTAAGGAAAGTGCAAAATATGCGAACCCATGCTCAAGCGGTAGTCATCGGTGGTGGAGTGATAGGCTGTTCCATTTTGTATCATCTCACAAAGCTAGGTTGGACTGACGTTGTATTGCTCGAGCGCAACGAACTGACTTCGGGATCGACGTGGCATGCAGCGGCTAATATTCATGGGTTGCACGATAGTACGAACATCAGTCGCATCCAGCACTATACGATGAACCTCTACAAAGAGCTGGAAGCTGAAACTGGGCAGGGCTGTGGGGTATTTCAACCGGGTAGCTTGTATCTTGCACAGACAGAGAACAGAGAACATCAACTTCGGCTTCAAGCGGCCAAGGCGAAGTTTTATGGGATGAATTTTCATGAGGTAAGTCGTGATGAGGCAGAGCGCCTGCATCCCTTGGTGGATTACGATGGGGTGCGCTGCATCATGTTTGAACCTGATGGCGGCAATGTTGACCCCTCAGGCGTTACTAATGCTTATGCGGCAGGGGCGCGGATGATGGGTGCTGAAATCCACCGGTTCACCCCAGTCAGCTCTACAGAGCAACAGGCTGATGGCAGTTGGATTGTTCGTACTCCCAATGGAGACATACACACCCAATGGGTAGTGAATGCCGCGGGGCTTTGGGGGCGAGAAGTTGCAGCCCTGGCGGGGATAACCCTGCCTTTGCAACCCACTGAGCATCAGTACTTTGTCACAGAATCCATAGCAGAGATCGCCGCTATGGATCATCGTTTACCCTCGGTGGCAGATCGAGATGGTGAATATTACCTACGCCAAGAAGGGCAGGGGCTGTTGATTGGTGCTTATGAGAAAGACCTT
>Ga0302131_1001088_pt1 | contig 15161 bp, 12 predicted proteins | sample CB9_20m_MG_FD_203105 | JGI IMG/M metagenome (GOLD analysis project Ga0302131, IMG submission 203105) | Marine microbial communities from Western Arctic Ocean, Canada - CB9_20m | ecosystem: Environmental > Aquatic > Marine > Oceanic | place: Canada: Western Arctic Ocean | collected 2017-09-19
TCATGAGAAGTAAATTTTGTTCTTGCAAATTTATAATTAGAGGTATTAAAAGCAATTGGCTTTTTTCCTAAATAGGCAAATGTATAGGTCGATAAATTTAATTGACAAGTTGCGCTAGGTGCTGAATAAGAAGATAGTTTTAACGTAAATTATTTCTTTTCTTTATTGTAACACAAACTACTTACTGCTAAACCTTCTGGAGTAATAACTTCTCCTAATACCTTACCGTTAAAATCGGTTACTGCTAAGATAGACGAGTTTTCACTTTGAAAAGAAGAAACTATTTTTTCATCAGCAAGCTCTGCACTTGTAAAGACGGCATTATTATACGACGGACTTATTAATTTCCATTTTTTAGGAGCAGATATAGGAAACTTTATTAAATACTTTTTATTTTTAATTTTTGTACTCGCAATTATCGTATCATCTTTAAAACGATGAATACTCATATCATATTTTATATTTGTAAATAAAGACGTAAACTTTTTTATGTCTTGTTTTGGCCTCAAATAAAAGTAACTGAAGTTATTTTTAGAATTATCAGATTTTTTAAGAATATACAAGCTTTGTTTACCAACACCATATAAATTTAAATACTCATCTTTAGAATCAACATTAAAAATTTTAGCATCTAAAGTTTGTTCTGTATCTAAAGTATGATACATTAATTCAGGAAAACTTCTACTTACCTTATTCAGATTGTATTTATTTTTTACATAGAAAAAACCTTGTCCGTACCAATTAATTTGTGGCGAAATAACGTCTTTTAATACTTCTTTAAAAAAGCGTCTTTTTTTGATCCCTACAATTTTAATTTCTTTCCAATCACTGCAATTTCTATTGTATTGATAGGCCAAAAAACGATCGTCACCAGATGGAGTTAAACGTGTGAAAATAATCCGATATTTCGTAGAAATAGAGTTAGGTCCTATCAATTTCTGATAACTAGATTTATTTCCCTTTGCATAATAAATAGTTAAGGGAGAATTTCGACCAGGATACATTAACCTGTAATAATAATCTTGATTTTTTTTTGTTTCCGTACACTCGTCATACTCCATTTGGCTCCAAGTAAAAGATTTCATATTTGCTTTAGCCCTATTAGAATTAGCTAGTTTTTTTAAGTATTTTAAAGAAACTTTGTTTCGTGCTGCTATCCAATCTTCAATTTAGGGGTAGCTACGTTTTCTAACCACTGATAATTATCTTTAATTTCTATAGAGTGGTAAGTATCAACCGCAGGTTCCTTTTTAGTAATTGGGTATTTAAGTCGACTGTTTAAAAGAAATGTATTGAGTGTAAACAGGATAAAGAATACTTTTATTTTTTTTATATAGTTTCACATTGCGGGCTAAACTTACATGCGTTTTTTTAAGACTAAAATAATTAATATTTTAAAAGATTAGATTAATTTTTATTCTGAATAGCGAAAATTTATTCATGCTTAAAAGCATTAATTTGTATAGTTCTAATCCTCTTTTGGGATTTGAGCATTTATTTTCGCTGTTTTTTTGAGTTTATTTTACAAAAAAATCATCTAAAGAATAAACTTTAGATGATTTAATTTTAATTTATAAATCCCCCAACTTATAAATAAAGTACAAATAAACAATTTTTGTTTAATTTAATTTTAATTTTTCGTTGAATAGAATATTTCATTCGATGAATAACAAAACATTTTTTTTTAAATAAAAAAAGTAGAATTTTTATTTTCAAATTATAACAATCTTTTTGACTTTACGAGATCTTAAGCTTGGATTAAGAAAAGAATTTAGATGCAAATTAGGACGCATTTAATTAAGCTGATGATGTTATAAGTTTATCTTATAATTCTGAACAATGGAGACTACTTTTTTAAAAGGCCTATTATTTTTAGACTAGTACTTATAATTAGACCTAAAGTTTAAGAATCTTCTGTGTATTAGCGCACAAAAAAAAGCCCATCAATTAATTGATGGACTTTTGTAAAACTTGAAGTATATTTTTTAGATAACTTTTACGTTAACTGCATTTAAACCTTTGTTTCCTTCTTGTAAGTCAAATTCAACATTGTCACCTTCATTGATTTCGTCGATTAAACCTGAAATGTGTACAAAGTGATCTTTTGATACTCCTTCTTCAGTGATAAATCCAAATCCTTTAGATTCATTGAAAAACTTTACTACTCCTTTATTCATTATATTGTTATTAAATTTATACTACTAATTATTTTGCAAATATGATACCATTTTTTTGATATTCAATATATTAATTATATTTTTATTTAAAAGAAAAACAACTAGTAATTAGCGACTTACCTATAATCCCCCATAATATTTAACAACCAACGTATTAGAATTAGGTATAAATCGAAATTTTTTTAAATTTCTTTACGTAATACTTCTAATGGTCGACTTTTTAAAACACTTCTAATATTACTTAAACCGATCAATAATACGAGTAGTGTAATCCCTGGTAGAAAGACTAAAAATGGAATAGCCGACGGAATAAATGGTTCTTTAAATAATAAAGTCGCTAATAACTGACTACTAATTAGTGATAATGAAATTCCAACCAAACTCCCCAACAAACCTAAATATACATATTCAAGTGCTGTAATTTGCAGTATCTGTTTACTCTTTGCTCCTAAAGTTCTTAGCAAGACACTTTCTTTTATGCGCTGATATTTACTATTTCTAACGGATCCGATTAAAACGATAATTCCAGTAAGAATGCTAAAGAAAGCCATAATGTTAATGATCCAAGAAATTTTATTTAGAATATCTTCAACGATGGTAGAGATTTGACGGATATCTAATATCGAAATATTTGGAAATTTTTTCACTAAATCTCTTTGTAAATCAGCAGAGCTGGCATCATCAGGAACGTAGGTTGTGAGTACATTAAATTGTGGGGCATTTTCTAAAACACCTGAAGGAAATAAGATAGAAAAATTTAATTGCATACTACCCCAATTTACTTTCCGAATACTTCCAATAGCGGTTTCCATTAAAACTCCTTGAATATTAAAAACGAGTGCATCCCCCACTTTTAAACCTGCATCTCTTGCAATATTATCTGAGATAGAAATTAAAATTGGTTCGTCTAGTCCTATTTGCTTAATCCAAGTTCCTTCTAACAGTTCTTCTGACGCTAGTAATTCATTGCGATAGGTTGCTCTAAACTCTCGGTTTAAAATCCACCGATTCATTGTCGAGGTGCTGTCTTTACGAATATCATTAACCAATTTATCTTTGATGCGATGCATTCTCATTGTTACAATGGGGATGTTGTCAATAACATCTAATCCTTTTGGAAGAATTGCATTTACAACATCTTCTTTTTGGTTATTTTGCACATCCATTAAAATGATATTCGCATCATTTGTACTATTTTCAGTATCTGTTTTGGACAATAAAATATCTTTTGTAAAATACAAAGTACTAATCAAAAAAGTTCCTAAACCAATGGATAAAATTAACACCATTGTCTGATTATTTGGACGAAATAAATTCAGCAAGCTTTGTCGTGTTGTAAAGCCCCAATTGGTCGGGAAATATTTTTTTATAGCTTTCATAAATAAACTTGCTGTTCCCGCCATAACAGCGAAAGCAACTAAAATTCCAACTGTAAATATAAATCCGTTTAAAGCATCTTTTAATAACCAGAAAGAAAATAGAAATATGAAAAGTAAGATTGCCCCAAAAGTTAAAAGTCGTGCTTTTCTGGGTTTCACTAAATTATCATCTGTACCCCGTAGCACTTCCAACGGAGAAACATACCAAGTTCCTAACAAAGGCAATAATGCAAATAAAACTGACATTAAAACACCTAAAGCTACGCCCATAACCAAAGGTTGTGCTGTAATTGCTATTTCCACATCAAAAGGTAAAAACCCCTTTAAAATATAAGGGAATGCATATTGCAATCCAATTCCGATGGCTGAACCTAAAATTCCACCAATAAATCCAATTCCAAGAATTTGCAACAGGTAAATCAAAAACGTTTGTTTCCTTGTCGCGCCAAGACATTTTAAAACCGCAACATTTTTCAATTTTTCTTTGATGTAAATATGAACAGAACTTGCAATTCCAACACATCCTAACAAGAGCGCAATAAAAGCTGCTAGATTTAAAAACCTACTTACATTATCGTAACTTCTTCCTAAACGTGCACTCGTGCTTGTGTGTGTGTCAATATCTGCATTTTCATCATCTAAAATAGGAGTTATTTTTTTGTCTAACAATTCCAAATCCATTTCTGGTGGTGCTACAAAAAAGTATTGGTATTCTTTTCTACTTCCTACTTGTAATAATTCTGTTTCCTTAATAAACCGAAAAGGAATGAGCACTGTTGGTGCTACTGAACTAGAAATCGCAGAACTACCAGGAATAGATTTTAACGCGCCAATAATCGAAAATGTTACTTTACCTAATTTAATAGAATCTCCAGGTTTTAAATTGTATTGTAATAGTAACGTAGCATCTACTATTGCTCCGCCCAATGCTTGATATTGTTTTGCCGCATTGGATGGTTCTGTATCTAAAGTTCCGTAAAAAGGAAACTTGCCTTTTATAGCCCTCACTTTTACAAGCTTCGTTCCGTCATTTTTCGGAAAGGCAGCCATAGAAACAAAATTAACCTCCGAAGCGGCAACATTTAAGGAATCTATAATTGCTAAAACTTTTTTAGAAGGAAGCTTTTTGCTATCGATAATAAAATCAGCGCCCATTATAGCTTTCGACTGATTTTTAATATTATCTTTTAAATTTTCACTAAATAATTGAATGGAAACAACCGCCGCAATTCCTAAAATAATTGAGGCCATAAAAAGCATTAATCGAGAAATACTTGCTTTTCCATCTCGCCAAGCCATTTTAAACAGCCAATTTACCGAGGTTTTTGAGGACGAATTACGCATGAACCTGCACTAATTTTTCGTTAGACATTATCTTCCCTCCTTTTAATCTTAATATTTGCTGTGTTCTATTTGCCAAATCTAAATCGTGTGTAATAATAATTAAAGTAGTTCCTGCTTCTTTGTTCAATTCAAAAAGCAATTGAATTACTTTTTCGCCAGTTTCTTCGTCTAGATTTCCCGTTGGTTCATCAGCAAATAAAACGGAAGGTCTGTTAGAAAAAGCTCTAGCCAAAGCAACACGCTGCTGCTCGCCTCCTGATAATTGTGATGGATAGTGATCAAAACGATCTTCTAATCCCACTTTTTGTAATAAATCCATACCCACTTTAGCGGCATTTTTTTCTCCTTGCAGTTCTAAAGGAACAATTACATTTTCTAAGGCGGTAAGTGTAGGCAGTAATTGAAAATTCTGAAATATAAAACCAACTTCTTTATTCCGTAATTGAGCCAATTCATCTTCATCTAACTGTTGTAAATCACTACCACATAACTCTATATTACCGGCACTTGGGTAATCCAAACCGGCACATAAACCAAGTAAAGTTGTTTTACCACTTCCAGAAGGACCAACAATAGAAAAGATACTTCCCTTTTCAACTTCAAAAGAAATATTAGATAATACTGTTAATTTTTTTGAACCACTGGCATAAGTTTTCTCTAGTTCGTGAATCTTTAATATCTTTGTCATTGTATTTATTTAATATATATTTTACCAAGAAATGATAAAACCGAAAAATAAACAATTGATTCTAAATTTTAAGGATTGTGTTCCGAATATTTTCTTAAAATTATGTTATTTTTCATGCTTAGTTTTAGTGCTTTCTTGTGGGAATTCAGATACATCTAAAAAAAATAAAAAAGCGGAAGAAGCAATCATCAAAACAGAAATTAGCACCAAAACAGAGAACGACACTAAAAGGATCTTATTTTTTGGAGATAGTTTAACTGCTGGTTATGGTTTAGAGGATATAAATGATGCTTTTCCTGCTCTAATTCAATCTAAAGTAGATATGCTTTCCTTAAGATATACAGTTATTAACTCAGGTGTAAGTGGTGAAACTTCAGCAGGAGGAAAAAGCAGAATCAATTGGGTCTTGAATCAAAAAGTTGATGTTTTTGTATTGGAATTAGGTGCAAATGATGGTTTACGTGGGGTTCCTTTAAAAGAAACAAGAGAAAATTTACAGGCAATTATAGATGCTGTGCTAAAGAAAAGTCCAACAACTAAAATTATATTAGCGGGTATGCAGCTTCCACCAAATATGGGGATAGATTATGTAACAGAATTTAAAACTATTTTTCCTCAATTGGCAAAAAAGAATAACGTGAACCTAATTCCGTTTTTATTGAAAGATGTTGGTGGTATTCCTGACTTAAACCAAGCAGACGGCATTCATCCAACGGTTCAAGGACAAAAGATACTTGCCAATAATGTATGGGCTATTTTAGGGCCAATAATTAAATTATAAGGGCTTTTAAGCCTACCAATCAATCGGGAAATAATCTTTCAAGAACTTACCACACCAATGTTTACCCGTGTTAATTCCGTCAATTAAAGGATCCATCACTCTGGCAGCCCCATCAACAATATCCAATGGGGGTTGAAAATCATGCACAGCAACTTTCTTTTTAGACAATTCAGCAGGATCTTCATCCGTTACCCATCCAGTATCAACCGCATTCATATAAATACCAGATTTTGCAAAAGTAGATGCAGAAGTATGAGTTAACATGTTCAAAGCCGCTTTTGCCATATTTGTATGTGGATGTCTGTCCACCTTTTTAAAGCGATGAAACTTCCCTTCCATAGCAGTTACATTTATAATGTGTTTTTTACCCGTATTTTCTTTCATCATTAAATTAGACAAACGATTGCATAAAACAAAGGGCGCAACAGCATTTACTAACTGTACTTCGACCATTTCTGTCGTTTCAATTTCGCCTAATCTTAAACGCCAACTATTGGTTTTTCTTAAATCTACTTGCTGTAAATCAGCATCCAATTCACCTTCGGGAAACACTTCGGCAGTTTGCAACGAATTGTCGAAACTATACGGAATTTGAGATAGTTCAGCTGAATTTCGTAATCCAATTCCAGGTTCTGGACCGTGCCAAGTAACAGGCAACACATTATTTTTACTTGTTTTAGAAGTCGATACACTTAGATTAGCCAATTCTTCTAAACAACTTGTATGATCGTTTAATAACGTTTGGGCCAATTTAGGAAGTTGGTCAAGCGGTAATTTTTCATTCTCCATTAAATGAAAATAAAATCCTGAGGGTCTCCTAACAGTCTGAGCTGCATTATTGATTAAAATATCTAATCGATCGTATTTTTGTTCTATATAATTACAGAATATTTCTACACTTGGTATGTGTCTTAAATCTAAGCCATGAATATGCAAACGGTGACTCCAATCTTTGTAATCTTCTTCTTTAGAAAAACGAATGGCAGAATCCGCAGGAAAGCGCGTAGTAGCGACCACAGTTGCACCAGAGCGAAGTAGCATTAATGTTATATGATATCCGATTTTTAATCGAGAACCCGTAATCACTGCCACTTGATCTTTTAAATCAGTGGTTTGAAAACGTTTTGTATAATTTAAATCACCACAACTTGCGCACATCGTATCATAAAAATGATGCAATTTGGTGAAAACTGATTTACACACATAACAATTTCTTGGGGATTCTAATTCTAAAGTATCTGCATCAAGTGCAGCAGCTCCTAATAATTTTGGAGCAACAAATAGAGCCGCTTCTCTTGCAGAACGAATGCCCGTTGTTTTTCTTGCATGGGTGTCTTTCGCAATCATTTTGCGTTTCGCTGCTTTTTTGGCATCTTTTCTTCTACGCTCAAATTCAGCACGATTTGGTCTCGTTAATTCTCCAGCCGCTTTAAAAAGCGCAACTCTTTGGTCTTCTGGTAAATCAAAAAGCTGATTCGTATCTGCTAATAATTCTTGTAATGTGTTAATACAAGATACAACGTCTAGAGGCGGGCTTTTTTCACTCATATCAATTATAATACTGTAACTCTTACTTTTTTCTTTTTTAAACGCGTATTGTTTAGTTTTTCTACCAAATCATCTGCCAATGTTAAAGGAATCGCTACAAATGCACAATCTGGTTTCAACTCAATAGCACCTAATTGATCTTTAGAAATACCGCCTTGCTTAAAAAACAAGCCTGCAATATCACCTTTAGAAATTTTATCTTTTCGTCCACCAGAAATAAACAAGGTTTGCCAGTACTGTGGAATATGATGTGCTTTTTTAGAAATATTGATGCCTTTACTCGCTTTAATAAAGTCAGGTAAACGTTCGTTTTCCCACTTTAAAATGTAAGCAGTTCCTTTTTCATTAACTCTTGCAGTTCGACCATTTCTATGGATAAACTCTTCTTCATGTTTTGGCAATTCATAATGAATGATATATTTCATCTCTACGATGTCAATACCTCTTGCCGCCAAATCTGTCGCAATTAATAATTGACAGGTTCCGTTTCTAAATTTAATTAAAGCACGCTCTCTATCTTTTTGCTCCATTCCTCCTGAAAAACAAGCATGACTGATATTATTGCGTTCTAAAAAATCACTTAATTGTGTAATAGTCTCTTTTAAATTACAAAAAATAATTCCAGGTTCATTTCCAATATGTTGAATTAATCCTAGCACTGTTTGTAATTTACTTTTAGTAGGAGAAACCACTGTTTTAAACGTTAGTTGTGATGTTCTTTTTCCCTTTAAGTAATTAATTATAGTGGGTTGGTCTAACCTTACAAAATCAGGAATCTCAACTCCCTGAGTAGCAGAAGTTAATATACGTTTATTTACAGTAGATAATTGATTGATAATATTACGCATTTCGTATTCAAAACCTACTTCTAAAGACTTATCAAACTCGTCTAAAATTAGGGTTTTTATACTGTCTTTAGAAAAACGATCATTTGCAAAATGATCAGAAATTCGGCCTGGCGTACCTATTAAAATAGCAGGAATATGTTTTAGTTCTATCTTATCTTTAGACATTGGTCTACCACCATAGACTGCGTTTACTTTGTAGCCCGATCCCATAGAACGGATTACTTGTTCTATTTGTATTGCCAATTCTCTTGACGGTACTAATATTAAAGCCTGTATTTCTTTAGATTCAGGGTCTAAGGATTCTAATAAAGGCAGAGAAAAAGCCAATGTTTTTCCTGTTCCCGTAGGCGATAATAAGATGGTGTTTATGTTCTTTCTAATAACAGCAACCGCTTCTACTTGCATCGGATTTAAAGCTTCAATCTGAAGCTTTGCTAAAATATCCTCTTGAGTTTTTATACTATTTGCCATAGGGTTTATTTCTTTTTCTTCTTTTTAGATACTTCAGATTTTGTATTTGCAATAGCGGTTTGTGCTAAGTAATTTGCTAATATTTTATCTACTAGTTCTTCTTTTGTTAAATGATGAAATATTGTTTTTATCTGCGCTTTAAAATCTTGAGAAACATCGCGATTTGGTTTGATTTTAAATATTTTTTTTGCCCACAATAAACCATTGTTCTCTTCAATGCTTTGTGCGTCAGCCTTTTTATATTCTTTAAAAACGAGTCCTAGATCTTCTTCAAATTCAGGAATCTCTTCCACTTCTTCTTTTTGTATAATACTCAAAGATAGACCAGTTGCTCCTGCTCTTGCCGTTCGTCCACTTCTGTGCACATAGGTATCATATCGATCTGGTAAATGATAATTTACCACATAAGAGATTTCTTTAACATCTATTCCACGAGCAGCTAAATCAGTTGCCACTAAAATATCGATATTTCCCTCTCTAAATTGTCCCATAATCCGATCACGAATTCCTTGGGTTAAACTACCATGTAAAGCTCCTGAAGAAAACTTATTAATGGCTAAGTTTTTAGCCAATTTATTAACAGCAGCCTTGGTTTTACAAAAGATAATTCCGCGTTCCCCTTCTTTAGAAGCTAAAAAATGAAGCAGTACATTTAGTTTTTCAATTGGTTCGACCACCACGTACTGATGATCGATTCCTTGATGCCCAGTAGTTTTCATATCTGCCTCTACATGCACAACATGTTTCGACATATAATTTTGAACCAACTGTTTTATAGTTCCTGGCAAGGTTGCCGTAAACAAAAAAGTTCTTCTTGTTTTCGGAATTTCTTTTATAATGGTATCGACCTCCTCTTTTAAGGCACTTACCATTTCATCAGCTTCATCTAAAATAAAATAGTTGATGTCTTTAATATTAATAGCTTCTCGTTTTACTAAATCAACCAAACGACCGGGAGTTGCCACAACAATATGAATCGTTTCTTTTAAACGCTCTATTTGAGGCTTTATAGGAATACCACCGCATATAGAGGCAATTGTACTTTTTTGATTCTCTGTTGCAAAGGAAACTAAATTGTTATGAATCTGTTGTCCTAATTCTCTGGTAGGTGCTAATATTAATGCCTGTATCTTAGTGCTTTCTGCATCTATTAATTGTAATAAAGGCAATCCGAAAGCAGCTGTTTTTCCGGTTCCTGTTTTTGCCAAAACCACAACATCCTCCTTTTTAAGTAGGATTAAAGGGATGGTTTTTTCTTGGACATTGGTAGGAACAGAAATTTGTAATTTGGCTAAATTTTCTTGCAATTCTGCATGAATACCTAACTCTGAAAACGTTTTTGACATTAAATAAAATTTTTGCAAAGGTACTAATAACGTTTTTGTTAAATGAACAAATAAAGACTCGTGAATTTAAAATATTTAAGTGACAGATTTAAGCAAGTCCTACCTCCTTTTAGGCTAGTCTGGCTTGCATATTCGGTTGGAATCTATAAAACAAAAAGTAGTTTCTGGCCTATTGTTAAATTACATTCTTATCAAAAATAGCGTTTAATATAAGTACCTCTAAAACTAGTTTTATGACTGTTTTTTTTATGAATTCTTTTTCTTACACTATTTTAACAACTAAAAATCACGTAAATTTTAAAGTCTGTAAGATTCTTTAATAAGGTCAAAATATGAAAACAGCGGATTAATCTATAACTTCACTTCCTTTTTAGTTTTAAACTCGCATCCATATAAGTTTACTTTTCGTTTAAATATTTTTGAATTCTACTTTAAATAAAGAAGATTTATTGACTTCAAAATTAATAGGAATGAAAGGTTAAGTATCTATAGACTGCATAGGTCTGGACACGATCGTGTATTGACTTGTAGAATTGTGTAAAATTATACAAAGTCCAGATTTTTGTTTCTCTTTATCCAAGAAAAAAATGAATAAAACAAAACGTTTACCTACTTTAAATAGTATCGAAATACGATTTATTGATAAAGGAACAATTACTTTTAAGTTACTAGTTTTAATATTTGCTAATAGAATAATACCGTTTTAGTAAAATACAAAATAGATAAATTATATTTTAATAGAAATACTCGTGCAATTTTTTTGAATCCGTATCTTTGTTAAAATAACTTTTAAGGAATAAAATACTTGGAGCAAATAAAAGCGTACTTAGATCAAATAGCAGCCATTTCCAGTTCAGATTGGGATTTTTTTAATTCAAAATTACGCCGTCGTATAATTAAAAAGAAAGCTATTTTTTTAAAACTAGACGAAATAGAAAATCATATTTCTTTTATTGAATCTGGGGTGGTTCGTTTATATATTCCTAAAGAAAATCCAGAAAAAGAAATCACTTTTGGTTTTAGTTTTAAAGATCAATTTATTAGCGCTTATGATTCTTTCTTAACTCGTAAACCGTCTGCTTATCAATTACAAACACTATCAGAAACGACCATTTTAAGCATTAACTATAATGATTTACAAGAAGTTTATAAAACAACACAAATTGGTAATTTAATTGGTCGGTTAACGGCAGAAGGTCTTTTTTTAATAAAGTCTAAACGGGAACAAAACCTTTTAAATTTAACGGCAGAAGAACGCTACATAAGGTTGTTTAAAGAACGACCAGAACTCCTAAAGATAATTCCTTTAAAATACATTAGTTCTTACATCGGAGTTACCGCACAAGCACTAAGCAGAATTAGAAAACGTATTTTATTGATTTAGGTTCATTGTTTCGCTTCCAATAGCAAACTATCTTTGCAAAAAAAACTCATGATAATCGTTATTTTTGTTTTAATCCTTTGGTACGGAGGCTTATTTTTTCAGTCTTTCTTTTTGCATCGATATGCAGCGCATCAGACATTTACCATGTCTAAAACTATGGAACGCATTACCTTTATTCTGACTTGGATTTTTCAGGGATCCAGTTATTTAAGTGCTTACGGTTACGGCATTATGCATCGCATGCACCATGCATATACCGATACAGAAAAAGATCCACATTCTCCATCTCATGATCCCAATATGTTTGCCATGATGTGGAAAACAAAAAACATTTACCAAGATATAAATAATGAACGCATAACGATAGATACTCGTTTCACTAAAAATGTACCACAATGGAAAGCGTTTGATCTTTTTGCGGGCTCTCGTTTTTCTCGCATACTTTGGATTACAGGCTACGTTTTATTCTTTGCTTTGTTTGTAACTTCTTGGTGGCAATGGATTTTATTGCCAATAACATTTTTAATGGCACCGATTCATGGTGTAATCATTAATTGGTTTGCACATATCTATGGGTACGCAAATTTTAAAATGAAAAACACGAGTAAAAACTTATTTCCTTTTGATTTTTTAATGATGGGTGAAGGCTATCATAACAATCATCATAAACACGCAAGTAACCCAAACTTTGGTGTAAAATGGCATGAAGTTGATGTTACCTATTTAATTATCAAATTATTAAATACTTTTGGACTTATTAAATTAAAACCAATTAAAGTGAAGAGTTCAAAATAGCAACAACCCCTTTAATATATGTCCTAAGAGGGCTGATACATCAACTATGTATCAGCCCTCTTTGGGCATTATTTTTTAAAGAAAACTTTCGATATAAAAGTTTCTATACTGTAAATTTAAAAAGCCCTAAATATATTTTTTTTAGAAATCAGAACTCTCTAGCTAAAAAAAATCTAATTAATCGTGATAATAACAATATCTTCGAGAAAAAAGATGAAAAATATTTTAAGTATTATTTTACTTTGTGTTGTTTTCCCGGGAGTTTCTCAAAATCATTTTGATTTCGTTAGTCTAACCTATATCAATACACCTGCAAATGATTTTGAGCTATCAAAGGGAGATACAAATGTTGAAGAATTAAATGTAGAACTTAATTTTCCTGTTGTTTTAAATAAAAAAACAATTTTACTTACAGGACTCTTTGCAAATAGAACAAAGGTTGGTTTAGATGCCAATCTACCTAGTTCTAATTTACAAACTTTAGGATTAAACATAGGTATTAATAAAACTTTTAATGATGTTTGGTCCGCCACATTTATGGTATATCCAAAAATAGCTGCAGATGAATTAAAACTGTCTAGTGATAATCTACAAGTAGGATTTTTATCTTTATTTACTAAGAAAAAGCGTGCAAACTTAAAATATAAATATGGAGCCTTTCTTAATACCGAAAAATTTGGATTATTAGTACTTCCTGTTTTTGGTTTGTATTATTTAAGTCCTAATAAAAAATTTGAGGCCAACCTTACGTTACCAATTAGAGCAGATGTTACTTATAAATTGAACGAGAAATTTTGGATGGGTTTTAGATTTGATGGCATTGGAACTAGTTACAATTTAAATGATCAAAATTATAGTAACAATGGTGCTTATGTTTCTAAAGCTTCTATAGAAATGACTCCTTATTTAAGATTTAAAGTAAGTAAATCATTATACATCAACACTAAACTTGGATATGCGTTTAGTAGAAACTATCGCGTATTTAATGCTGATGACAAAATAGACTTGGCCGTTACCTCCATTTATTTAGGAGATGCCAGAACCCAATTAAATGAAAACTTTTTAGATGGAGGTATTTTTAAAATAGAGCTTTTGTATCGACTTCATTTTGATTAAAAGTGCCCGTTAATTTGTACGATATTCTTCTTAATTTATGAATGAATTTTATTTTCATTTTCCCAACCTAAATGGAGGTATTTTCCTTAAAAAAAATAATTAAATATTATTATTTTTTTAGGGTTCCATATTTTTTCATTCTAGTATCTTCGCGCGCATTATGTGGATGTACTTAGGACTTTTATCAGCTTTATTTTTAGGATTACACAATTTGTGCAAAAAACATGCTGTGCAGGGCAATGAAGTATTTCCTGTATTGTTAGGCACTATTTCTGCCGGATTTTTATTGATACTACCTTTCTATTTGGGCTCTATTTGGTTTCCTAAATATATGCTGAAAATAGGTTTTTATATCACAGATATTTCTTGGAATACTCATGGATTTATTTTCATAAAATCTATAATAATGGCGTCTTCTTGGATTCTAGCATACCAAGCATTAAAACATTTACCACTGACAATTGTAACACCAATAAGGTCTGCTGGTCCTTTTTTTACTTTTATTGGTGCTCTATTTATTTACCAAGAAAAGCCAAGTTTTTGGCAATGGATTGGATTCTTTGTTATTATTATAGCTGTATTATTATATTCTAAATTAGGAAAAAAAGAAGGGATCATTTTTAAAAAGAACAAATGGATTTTTGCTATTATTGGAGCTACTTTTTTAGGCGCTCTAAGTGGTTTATATGATAAGTTTTTAATTCAGAGTTTAACCTTAAATCCGCAGACATTACAATTTTGGTTTTGTTTTTACACCATCGTTATTTTACTAATTATCTTGTCTCTAACCTGGTTTCCAAATGCGACAAAACGAAAAGCATTTGAATGGAGATGGTCTATACCTGCCGTTGGAATATTACTGCAAACAGCCGATTACTTTTATTTTAAAGCATTGCAAGATCCAGAAGCATTAATCATGTTACTATCAGCCATTAAAAGAAGCCAAATATTGATCGCTGTGATTGCCGGAGGCATCCTTTTTAAAGAAAAAAATAAGCGCAAAAAATTAGTCCCTCTTTTTGGAATTTTGCTAGGTGTTTTTTTAATTTTATTTTTATAGTTGAAAAACTACTATTAGAAGAGGGTAGCTTATTTATAAATAAATTTTATTGCTTTGGAGAGCTAAGCCCTATCAAAGTATAAACAAAATTTTTATGTAGATTTTGCAAGCGTGTTTTAAAGTATTTTCTGAAATAATTATTTCCCCCCTTAACTATGCACTATTAAATATTAGTCAATTATTTATTTGATTTTAAGATACTTATAAAATGATTTCTTTTTAGT
>Ga0302131_1001095_pt1 | contig 15150 bp, 15 predicted proteins | sample CB9_20m_MG_FD_203105 | JGI IMG/M metagenome (GOLD analysis project Ga0302131, IMG submission 203105) | Marine microbial communities from Western Arctic Ocean, Canada - CB9_20m | ecosystem: Environmental > Aquatic > Marine > Oceanic | place: Canada: Western Arctic Ocean | collected 2017-09-19
GCTAATAGCTTGCGCTTGCCGCTTCAGGCTCGCCAGTTCGCCATAAAAATATTCAACGCGGGTAAGGATTCAAACGACCCTTTCGAGGATTATGCCCGGCAATTTTATAGCGCCTTTCAGGACCGTCCAGAAGTGCTCGCTTCACTGGTTGATCTTCTGCTCCGAGTTTCACACGCCGACGGAGTACTGCATCCTGCTGAAGATAGACTGATCGAGAAGGCGGTGGATATTTTCGGTATCAGGCCGGAATATCAACAAATGAAGGCGCGCTATTCGAGTACGAACGATCTGGACAAATGCTACGCAGCACTGGGCGCGGAACAGGGAGAATCATTAAGAGATATTAAAAAGAAATATCGTCGTTTGGCGATGGAGTTCCACCCTGACAGAATGCAAGCGAATGGCGTCGCGCCAGAGTTGGCATTGTTGTCCGAGGATCGCTTTAAAGAAATCCAGCACGCGTTCGATGTCGTGGAAAAACACCTTGCCTGACAGTATAAGTGCAGTGGCTTAAGCTCAGGAATTCACCTATCGGATGAGAAGGTTCTGTCCAGGAAAAAAATGCGTGCCTGTCCAGTTCAACAGTATCTGCCAATAACAGTATCTGCCAATAACAGTATCTGCCGATAACAGTAGGTGGCAATAACCGACGTGTCGTTCTCTGAGTCCCGGATCTAGTAATGTGGTTCGCAGACTAAGTGCCGCTAGACGGCTCAAGCCCAGAGGCAGTTGTTTCTTCCAGGTTGACCATATCAATCAGGATGTGACTAGTTTCCACCAGGTAAGGGTCCGGGGTTGTCGTTTCATCTTTCGGTTCTTCAAGTTCTCCGAGTTCTCCGAGTTCTCCGAGTTCTCCTTGTGCTCCAAGTTCTCCAAGTTCTCCAAGTTCTCCGGAAACGTCATCCGTTTTATGGTCAGGTTTTGCAGCGCCGGCATTGGCTATTTCGTTGCTGAGTGCAAGGCTGGGTGCAAGGCTGGGTGCAAGTTCTGTTGTAATAGCATCTTCGTTTGTAGGAATAAGAGCAGGGTCTTCGGTTGGTGGGTCAGTCGATTCGTTGCTGACAATGGTCTCTTCTTCTTCGTCCAGTTCGTCCAGGCTTGCAATTGATTCCTGGCCAAGCGCCAGGCGTTTTTTGTTTTCCAATGCCAGCCAGAAACTTTCACGATCAGATTTTTCCTGCCTCCTTTGTTTCTCGTTCAGACTGACGACTTCGTCCTCGTTGCGCTCTTTTCGATAACTGAACGCTTCGCCAAGGTAGTTAAACTCCGCGTTATCTGAAACTCGTTCATCGTGCAGAGATGTCAGTCTCGTCACCAAGTGTTTGATCGAATGTTTGCTTCGATAGTTCGTCGCGGTAATTTTGTCCCAGGGAAGTGGGCTATCAAGCGTACTCTCACCAATGGACTCTGGGTCAAAGCTTGATGGGTAGGTAATGTCAGGAATGATGCCTTTTTCTTGAGTGCTTTCCCCGGAAATCCGATAAAACTTTGCCTGAGTAAGTTTTAACTGACCCCGGTTTAATGGCAGCAGTGATTGTACGGTCCCTTTCCCAAAAGTCTGGCTGCCGATAATAATGCCGCGGTCATAGTCCTGTATAGCGCCAGCAAAAATTTCCGAGGCGGAGGCGCTAAGCCTGTTAACAAGAACAGCGAGTGGGCCGTCGTAGAGAAAGCTGGTATCCCGGTCATCAAGAATATCGACACGATTACTTTTGCTTCTTATTTGTACGGTAGGGCCTCGCTCAATAAACAGACCCGTTAGCGTTTTAGCTTCCTGCAGGGAGCCACCACCATTATTTCTAAGGTCAATGACGATGCCTTCTACGCCCTGGGCCACCAGGTCATTTATCAGTTTCTTAACATCTCTCGTGGTGCTTTTGTAATCACTATCACCTTTTTGAAGCGCCTGAAAATCTATGTAAAACGTAGGAATAGAAACGATCCCTATTTTATGCGCGGCACCCAATTGTTCTATTTCAATGACCTCTGATTGGGCGCTTTGCTCTTCCAGTTCAACTTTGTTTCTAACAATACTGATGATCTTTGGGTCTGCATCACTTTCGCTTGCGGGAATGATATCCAAGCGCACGACAGTATCCTTTTGGCCACGGATGAGCTGGACGACTTCGTCTAGGCGCCAGCCAATGACGTCAATCATGTCGCCAACCTTGCCCTGACCAACCCCAACAATTTTGTCGTTGGGTTTGAGGACGCCTGCCTTATCAGCAGGACCGGCAGTAACCAATGAGACGACTTTGGTGTATTCGTCTTCGAGTTGCAGTACTGCGCCGATACCTTCGAGCGACAGGCTCATATTGATGTTGAAATTTTCCGAGGTTCTTGGTGAAAAATACTGCGTGTGGGGGTCATAGGTCTTGGTGAACGAATTCATATATAGCTGGTATACGTCTTCGTTATTCGTCTGTCTGGATCGTGTCAGCCGGTTTGAGAACCTTTTGTGCAATAGTTCCTGGATTTTTTCGGGTTCTTTATCGGTCAACTTAAGATTAAGGATGGCGTCCTTGACACGCTTTCGCCAAAGCTCATCCAGCTGCTTTTCAGTCTGGGCCCAGGGGATAGTCTCTCGATCAATCAGCAGGTCTTCCGATATCGTAAAATCGAAACGCTCGAGACCTTGGTCAAGTATGGCCAGCACCTTTTCGAATCGGGTAGTCACTCTTACATGGTATCGATTGAAGATATCGAAGGCAGGGGACAGATTACCGCGTTTAAGCGCATCATCTATTTTATAGCGATATCGTTCGAATTCATCAATATCGCTTTGCAAAAAATAGCTTTTACTAGGATCCAGATCTTCTATGTACGCATCGTATATTCGTGACGACAACTCGTTATCTAGGGCCGCGGGCACGTAGTGGCGGGTTGACAGTGCATTGACAATGTTTTGGGTAGTGGTCGTATAGATCGGTAAGGGGGCTAGTACCTCTATGCTGGTTTCTTTGCTGGTTTCTTTGACGGTTGCCAGTGACGGTATCGCAACAGTGGCGGAAGTAATGGCGGCAGCCAGGAACAACTTTGATAGATTCTTCATTAACAACGGCTCTTATAAAATTTACGACACCGAAAACTGTCAAGACTTAGCGTGTTGGTATTAGATTTGTCTCACACACTTCACCGGGGCAGGCAGCCGCTTGGTCAGCGGTTGGTGGTTAGTTTAGAGGCCAAGCACGCGTGGTATCAAGTAGTTAGCAGTGGATGTTTCGTGTTTCCCATAAAAATGACTGTTAAGGGCCTGCGCCACAGAAAATATGTCATAATCTTGGGCCATTTCGTGCGAATAGAGTTAGTTTTCCAATGCTTAAGTACCTTAATTTCAATGTTTTACTGATATTGCTTGTTGTTTCCCCTGGCTTGGCCTTCGGGGCAACCGAAGTTGTGGCAGCCGACGCTGCGGCAGCCGACGCTGCGGCAGCCGACGCTGCGGCAGCCGACGCTGCGGCAGCCGACGCTGCGGCAGCCGACGCTGCGGCAGCCGATGCTGCAGCTGCCGAAGATACCCTGGAACAGGATATGAGTTATTTTTACGGGTTTTCTTTCGGAAACATGCTTAAAGACGGCGGCACTCCGATTATAGACATTGATAGTTTATTAAAGGGGCTCAATGATTCCCTGGCTGATAATCCCCCTGCGCTAGCGGATGAACGCAGGGAGAGGGTTTACGATGAAGTCAGGGCTAGACAGGTAAGCATCCAGGAAACCAAGAAAGCCGCGCTGGCGGAGCAAGAAAAAGCAGCGCTGGCACAAGGTGAGATTAATCTTGCCAACGCTGAGGCTTTTCTGGCCGAGAATGCGACGCGGGAGGGGATTCAGATAACGCCTTCAGGACTGCAATACGAAGTGCAGGTTAATGCCGGGGGTAAACGGCCTTCAGCCACCAGTCGTGTTGCTGTCACTTACAGAGGCAGCTTCACCGACGGTAGCGTATTTGATCAGTCAGGCGACGAACCTGTTGAATTTGGTCTGCAGCAGGTCATTGCCGGCTGGACAGAGGGACTTCAGCTTATGGGGATTGGTGATAAGTTTAGGTTTTATCTTCATCCTGAATTGGCCTACGGCGCAGGTTCGGTTGGTGGTGTTCCTCCCAATAGCCTGCTGGTATTCGATGTAGAACTGCTGGACATCAAGTAACGTCTACGCCGATTTCCTCAAGCAGGGTTGCGGCCTGGTCGAGGTTGATTTTGACACCCGTCATATCGATGTTTCTGACATCCAACCCCGACAGTGTCGCACCTCGGAGGTCAGCGTGGTTGAGCGTCACGCGGTCAGCTTCTATATTGTGAAGCTCACAGTCCACAAGAATGGCGCCAGTTAGGTTGGCGCCATCCAGCCTTGCATGACTCATGCGACAGCCTGAGAAATCAACTTCTACCATCGTAGAGCCGGTAAAGTTGGCGTAAGCGAGATTACAGTCAGTGATTGTAGCGTCGCTTAGTTCCACACTGTTGCCAATGATCTTTGTCGCGGTGGCGCCCTGAAAATTTGCACCGGTAAGCTGGCACTCATGAAGGCTGGAGAGGTAGATCTCGGAACGCGAAAACTCGCAGAGCGTCAGGTCACAATGATCGAATTCACAATCTTGTAGAACAGCAAACGTAAAGTTGCAGCCCTGTTCCGTCGATTTTTCGTAAAACTCGCAGTTCCGGAACTGAACCTGGCGGAACTGAACACTCGCAAAGTCACAGTTTATAAAGATACACTGTTCGAACTGGCTGTCCTGCAGTTCGCAGCCAGTAAATGACACGTGTTGGAACTGACATTGTTTGAACACCATGTCGCTCATGTCCTCTGGCAAGCCATCACCAGCAATAACCTGAGCAGTGAGTGAATCCCCTGTACTCACCGTGGTTGGATCGCACGGTTGACCCTTTTTAATATCCAAGCGTTTTTCTCCTGTCGTCGGTGGTGTAGGCCACGAGTGATTCTATGACGGGAGTATCAGTCATGCCGGGTCCTCTGGTCTTGGCGATCTGTTCCAACATTGCCTCGATTAGCTGATTTAGAAGCACTTTTTTCCCTTTATGTTTGTTTACCTTCCATCATCATTCTTGCCGCGCTGAACCGGTTCAGCGTCCAAGTATCGTCACGTGACGCTTGGTACTTGTTTCGTTTTGTTCAACACTGCTGGTCTATGCCGCGCTACTTTGCGGAGCTGCGAGCAGAACGGCATAGAGGGGCTGTCGAGACCCCTCATCACTAAGCGCATTCGCGGTACTTAAACTGAGCGATGATCGAGTGTAAGCTAGGGGTACTTCAAAGCCAATTCGAGCTTACATGCTTAGAGATCCACTTGTTCGGCGTTTTATTTCATCTTCTGTGTTTGCAGGGGTATTTGTCTGGGTGGCAGTGCGCTTCTTTGAAGTCGAGACAGAGGTGGTCTGGGTTCTATTTGGTCTTTCCTTTGTTTTTGTTGGCATGCTCATCGTCGTAGGCTTTGTACTTGCTCCAGCGGTAAGACTCTTTCGGCGGAAACCGTCGTTGTTGTCAAAACTGGATGATTTATCAGACGAGTTAGCGGTACTGCCCGCTAAAGAAGAGTCGGAGACTGGTCGGAAACCTTAAGATTTGACTTCCGTAAAGGTCGAGTTCCCGCAATTTGGTTCTTCATCATAGCCCGTGTTATGGCCCCGGTTATAGCCCCGCTTATAGCCCCGCTTATAGCCCCAGTTAGGGTTTCTGTGGCTGGAGCCTTTGTGTTTGGGTCCTTTGTGGTCGGGTCCTTTGTTTTTAGTTCGTGGCGGATGAATGCCATGGGCTATTTGTTTAACCGTAAGGCCTTGATTCAGAATGATAGTCGGCGTGCTACCAGGCAAGCGGGAAGCGAAAGCATTGGTTTTTTACCATAAGGTCAGTCGTAGTCAAGGGGCCGTATAAACCGGTCGATTCGGGGTAGGTAATAGTCTTCGTAGTCCACAGAGAACGCCACGGTATGAGCGCGGCCCGTTATTCGATCACGCGATATTAATCCGATAGCTCTTGAATCGTGACTATTGTCCCTGTTATCACCAAGCATCAAATAGTGCCCGGCAGGCACTTCTATGGGCCCGAAGGTGTTGTAATGGTTGGGCTGAGAGGGCCGCATCATGACGGCATGCCGTTTATCACCGATCTCTTCTACGAAGAATGTGTGTCGATGCTGCTGGTACAGGTCGAGTTGAAGAACGATTTCGTTATTCAGTTTACCGTAGGAGGCGGGCTCCTTATTGATGAATAGCTGGTTGTTGCGCATGACGATGATGTCGCCGGGGGTGCCGATGACTCTTTTGATGAGTAGTTTTTCATCTTTCGGCGAATAGAAAGTGACGATTTCTCCAGGACTTGGGTCCGACCAGGTTTGAACGTTCAAACTGGTGAAAGGTATTTTCAAGTCATAGGCGAGTTTGTTGACCACCACTCGGTCGCCTTCCAAAATTGTTGGTTTCATCGAACCGGTCGGTACCTGGTTCCAGTCGGCGATGGCAGATCGGAATAAAACCATGACTAGCAGGAAGAAAAACAAGCTACGGTATTCTCTCCAGAACTTGGCAACCTTGAATTTCACGACAATAAAGGTTTCGGGCATAGGTTGAACATGGAATCAGTGTTCTTAGAGTGTACCCAGAAGGTTAGGTGAATTCCAAGTTGGTCAATGTAAATGATCGTCGATAATAGCTGTTCGTCATAGCAATCTTGGTGAAGTCTTTATGAACAGGTGTGGCTCCCTAAGCCAACGCTGCGAAAGTTGCTGCTGTCGTTAAGTTGAAGGATGGCGACGTGTGTTTCTCGGTGAGTAGGAAAGCCACTTATTTTACGAACTGTTCCCTCTGGTACATTTTTACCGCCTGAATTAACAGGAGCAGGGTAATTGATAAGGTTGCGCAGACACTGAGCAGGATGTTGATGTAGGAAACGGCCTCACCTTTGATAATCTGGCTGATGAGTATGGATTGACCCAGGCTCGGCACGAACATTGACCCAAGGCTTGGCTCTATACCTACTATTTGAGTAATAATGAGCGGGAGTGTCGGGATAATTATCACAAAACTTAGATAGGTTTGGGCTTCTTTGTAGCTTTTGGAGAAAGCAGAGACGATGGTCAAAAGACTGGCTGCAAAAAGGGTTAGTGGAGATGTTATCGCGATAATCATTATGAGCTGTAACAAGTTCAACTCTAAGGACATACCGATACTTTCAAATGGTACTAGCTGAAGCGCGAAATAGAGGCTGATAAGAAAGACAATTAAATTTAGCAGGCTAAATGCTGCTGCTGCGATGACTTTACCAAGAACTAATTGAAACCTGCTGATCGGTTGCGTCAGTAACGGTTCCAGTGAACCTCTTTCTCTTTCCCCCGCGGTTGCATCAATGGCCAGATAAAAGCATCCAGTAAAGATAACCAGCATCAACAAATAGGGGATTGAAGAGAAAATCATCAACGCTCTGTCAGCGGGTGAAGAGACATCTATTTTTCTTGTTTGGATGGGCCGGATTAGTCCCGGTTGAATACCACGATAACGAAGCCGCAGTGTTCCAATCGTGTCACTATAGCGCTCGATGAGCCGGTCAAGCGTTGCTAAGTCACGTCTGCCTGACGAATAACTGCTGCTATCAAAGAAGAGTGCCAGTTGATTTTGCCGCCCCTCAGTATAGCGTTCGCCATAGTTTGGTTGTATCACCAGAATGATTTCTGCTTCGCCTAGCTCGATCAGGGTGGACGGATCTTCGACGGGTTCCCGTTGATCGACCTGGGTGTTGTTGGCGCGGAGGTAGGCGACCAGGCCTGGGGCGTGTTCCGCGCCAATCAGGGTGAACGCGATCGGCTCTTCATAATCCCGCAGTGTCTTGTCTAGAACAAAAATCAATAGACCGACAACGAGCAAAGGCCCGAGTAACGCTACCGAGAGTGACGAAAAAACAGATCGATAGTCTCGGATGTTGTCCGTGCACTCTTTGGCGAGAACCGTTAGAAAAGGATTCATTGGTCTGGCGCTCCTTCGCTGGATATCATGATGAAGGCGTCCTCAAGGTCCTCCGTACCTGATTTTTCCTCAAGTTCTTTTATCGTCCCGCTAAACTTGTGTCTGCCGTGTCCCAGGATCACCAGGTGATCACACAGGTTGCCAACTTCCTGCATGACATGGCTGGAGAATAGAATGCATTTTCCCGCGGCCTTGATATTGTGGATAACCTTGCGCAGGGCTCTGGTCGCCATGACGTCAAGCCCATTTGTAGGCTCATCCAGTAGTATGTATTGAGGGTCGTGTACTAGGGCTCTCGCGAGCGCAACTTTCATTTTTTGGCCTTGTGAAAAACCTGAGACCCGCCGGTTACAGAATTCACCCATATCCAGAAGATGGACCAATTCATCCACTCGGCGGTTAAGTAATGTTGGTTCAACCTGTTGCAGGTTTCCAAAATAGCGGATGTTTTCGATGGCTGTTAATCGATCATAAATGCCTGTGTTGTGAGGTAGCACGCCTATTTGACGACGAACATCAGTGGTGTGTGTCGAGACATCAAACCCTCCGAGAGTAGCTGACCCAGTATCTGGATCAATAATGGTCGACAGTATTCGGAGAATGGTAGACTTGCCGGCCCCGTTAGGGCCAAGGAGTGCCGTCACCTGACCGGAAGCCGCCTCGAAGGAGACATCGTTCACCGCCGATACCAAGCCGTAGGATTTTGTTAACGAAGTGACTTTGATCATGGTGCCGGCCCGAGTGAATCAATAAAAAATGGCGTGCGCGGAAGGTGCTTAATGCAGGTTGTTTTCAGGTCTGAAACGCTGGCTGCTGAAAGGAAGTCGCTGAAAATTCTGCTAAAACAACCCCTGTGCACGATCCCATGTCCCTGATGCTGACCAACAAGATGGGACGAGTTAGAAAGCCCTTCGAGCAGGAGGTCGCCGTAGGCAGGTGGGGTGATTGGGTCATTTTCGCCCGAAAGAATCAGTGTAGGAACCTTACTGATAACAGGGAGTTTGAAGTCATCATCTATTTTTCCAGCAGGCCAAACCGAGCAAATAGCTTGCATCGAAGACAAAAACTCATTGCCCAAGTAGGGTTCCTGATCCTTGCTGTCCGGGATTTCATCGGGTTCGTGAAAAGGAATGTCTTCAGTGCACATCACGGCGTTGTGCATTCCATAGCTCATACCATCCCGTAATGCTGCTTCGAATGCCAGTGCGCTGGCAGCAATGGTCGTGTAGTCTCTTTCATGAAAAGCGGCGTGTATCGTCAGTGGCAGAAGTGAACTCATTTCAGGTGAATAGAGCGAAAGTCTTACGGTTAACGCTAAATCAGGGAAGCTGACGGAGGTCTTTATTGGTTCGTTTGTGATCGGGTGTCTCAGGCTTAGTGCTATGTTGTTTTCTTTTAGATAAATAGATAGCGCACTGAAGTCGGCTGCCAGGTTCGGGAAAGCCTTTTTACAATCAGCGTCTAGTGAACAATCCCGGAATAAAGATTGGAGCGCCGCGTCGCTCGTGGTGGCGATATTTGATCCCATAGAGATAGAGGGAGGAAGGACGCCATCAAGGGTGAGGGTCCTCACGGAAGCTTCGTATCTTTTTAGATATTGGAGTGCGACCCGTGTACCGTATGATGTTCCGTAAATATCCCATGCTTCATATCCCATGGCGATTCGAAGGTTCTCGAGATCCCTGATAGCAACGCTCGTGGTGAAATTTACCGGAGAGAATGCAAGGGACTCAAGGCACCTCTTTGTTTCTCGCCCGAGATCAATCGTGCGCGGGTCGATATCAGCAGACATGTTCTTGCAATCAAGGGCCGTTGATCTGCCGGTGCCCCGTTGATCCAGAACGATAATATCCATGTGCCGTGATATCTGCTGCAATATTGGTGCGAAGTTCACCAGTAAATCAATAGAAGACCCACCAGGTCCTCCGTTGATCAGGGTTAGGGCGTGTTTTGGTGGCTCAACGGCAGTGCTCGAGATTTTAGTAACGAAGAGTTCGATGGCGCTTCCGAAGGGTTTCGCGTGATCCAAAGGCTGATGCCATATCGAGCACTCGGCATATAAAATACTGCTGCTATTGGTGTCTGTTAGCTGGCAAGGTTTGAAGGTAAGACCGCTGGGTGTTTTTAACGCTTCAGCTGCGCTCATCGAGCAGTAAATCCAAAAGAGCGCTGTTAGGAAAAGTCGCATACGTCGGTCAGGGGCTAAAGATCAGCATCTTACAGCAACTTTCCGTGGATACTTAGCGTAAATAATTAAGCGTTTCCTTAAGAAACGCCTCTTTGTAGCTCTTATAAATACAGCTGGAATGGGGTGTGATCATTAGGTTTTTTAGGGCCCAAAGCGCCGACGATACGGGTAGAGGCTCCTCATCGGTTACATCCAGGAATGCGCCGCCAAGATGCTCCCAGGATGCTATCAAGTCTTTGGAGTACAAGGCATTGCCTCGGCCGAAATTGTAGAGGTAAGCCCCCTTTTTGCACATGGCCAAGCGTGTCTTATTCATGAATCGGTCTGTTTCTTCTCCCCCGGGTAAGAGAAGGACAACATGGTCAGCTTCAGGTAAGTGATCAGCAAGAACTTCCAGGCCGTAAACTTCAGCGCCGAATGACACGGGTGTGGCGGAACGAGAGATCCCAATGACGCGGGTGCCCAGTAGGCCGAGCACTTTTGCACAACTCTGGCCAATGTGCCCGAACCCTATAATCATCACCGTTTGATCTGAAAGTAACGTGGATTGGCTTTGAATGTCCCTGTTCCACCCATGCTGCTGAAAGTTATCCAACATCTTTGGCATTTGGTGGTTCATAAAAAGTAGCGCGCTGAGCAGGGACTCGCTGAGAAGTTTTCCGTGAAAGGTCCCGTGTACGATCTTGACGTTTCCCGACGGATCAGGTTCAACCCAATCCTTGCCAGCCGCGGGGGTCATGATCCACTTAAGGCGCGTGAACTGTTGATACCAAGCGGCCTTAAAATTCCAGGTCAGGACAGCTTCGACGTTTGCTGCCTGTTCAAGCAGGCTTGACTCGTTGGCATGCACAACCACGGTCAATCCCGGGATTGCGCGTCGAAGGAGATCGAAGTCGACATCGTCAAAATGGAATGCCTGAACGTCGTTCCAGAGGCAGGTGTGCAGCTTCACTTTTATTCCCGCCCAGTGATCGCGTCGGAAGGGCGGTAGCTGCGCAGACCCTCACGAATCTTCCTGGTGTCCTGCCGGTCTTTGGCGAGCATACCTTTGATATGTGTCTCGATCAGTGCATCGGTAGAACGGTAGACAGCAAGCTCTGAGCCGTCTTTTTCGACAACGACGCCGTCGGGTGATGTCCGGTAATAGACTCGACTTGCTTTCTTCTTGGCCATTTTCCTGTATCTACTATTTGGCCGTCACCACGACCTGAAGGTTAGTGTAGCCTTTGACAAAACTAGACTGGGTTCGTCCTGGTTCCTGAACTACTTCGATTCGTTTGAAGCGTTTCAAAATTTCCTCCCAGACTATTCTCAATTGCATCTCGGCCAGCCGGTTGCCCATGCATCTGTGAATACCAAATCCGAATGACAGGTGATGTCTTGGTGTAATGCGATCAATAATGAATTCGTTGGGTGTCTCAATGACTTCCTCATCCCGATTGCCAGAGACATACCACATGGCGACCTTATCGCCTTTTTTAATGGTCTTTCCACGGATTTCGTAATCACGGGTTGCTCGGCGTCGCATATACGCTAATGGGGTCTGGTAACGAATGATTTCGGGTACCATTTTTGGGATTAGCGAAAGGTCGTTTGTTACCTTGGCAAATTGATCTGGGAACTGGTTTAGAAAATAGACGCCCCCTGATATTGAGTTCCGGGTTGTATCATTGCCACCGACAATCAACAGAATCAGGTTGCCCAAATACTCCATAGGATCCATATCCTGCGTATTGGGGTTATGCGCCATCATGGTGATCAGGTCATTGGCCTCGTTTGGATCTCTGTGGACTCTTTCATTCCAAAGGTGCGTGAAGACCTCTAAGCATTCAAGCAGTGCCGCGCGGCGAACAGGTTCTGGTGTTGGGCCACCATTTAATGCTCCGCTGGTAGCCATATCAGACCAGTAGGTGAGTTTGGCACGATCCTCAAACGGGAAATCAAATAGCGTCGCAAGCATCTGTGTCGTCAGCTCGATAGAAACGTGACTAACCCAATCGAATTCCTCACCGACAGGCACGTCATCAAGGATTTTAATGGCTCGGGCGCGAATAATGGGTTCGAGTTTGGCCAGGTTTAGCGGCGCGACAACGCGGGTGACAGCTTTTCGCTGAACGTCATGTTTCGGCGGATCAAGCGCGATAAAGTTAACCGTCTGAAAATCCTCAGGTTGATCGCCAAGTGTAATGCCACCTTCTGAGGAGAAGGCATCATGGTCCTTCTCGATTTCCATGATGTCATTAAACTTGGTCACCGACCAAAAGGGGCCAAACAAGCTGTCCTTGCAATAGTGAACCGGGTCTTCTTTACGCAACCTTTCGAAGTAACCCCAATGGTTGTCATTCATGAACAAGTTGGGATCACTGACATTGATATTTTCCAGGGGAATGGAATAGGGATCTTCTGTTAATTTTACCGCTTCACTCATGACTAGCGCCTTGGATTTAGATTATCGTAGGTTTGTTTCTCTCTTGTCTTTTGTTGTCTTTTATTGTCATTTATTGTCTTTTATTGCGTCGCGCTCTAGTACTGAAATTCCGGAAGATTAATTACAATGCCGTCCAGATGGTCGCTCACTATTATCTGGCAACTCAGTCGAGATTCAGCGCTCCTATCTGGATTGAGGTCTAGCATTGATTCCTCTGTGTCGTTGGCGGCGTCCAGCTTTGCCTGCCAGTCTGCCCCGATTAATACGTGGCACGTGGCACAGGAGCATTCTCCGCCACAATCTGCATCGATTCCTGGGACCAGGTTGCTGGTAGCGACAACCATCATGGAATCACCATTATTAGCGTCTATGTTGTGTTCAGTTCCGTTGAACTCGATGAATTTTACTTGCGGCATAATTCCTCCTGTACGGGCTTGCCTTAAAAATTGGATATTCTGTTTAGTTTAGCAGGGTTTTTAGTTCTACGTCTGTGTCCGCAAGAACTGACGGATCTACGGTCTTGCCATAAAGCTGTTTGCAAACCATGAATTCCTTTGGGCTGTTGACAGCATCTACTGAAACAACTTTGCCATCCTTTAAGTAAAACACCGCAAACTGGTTCAATGTTTTATCACCCCGCAGAACGCTGGTATCTCCATCAGCGGAGAACCCCACCATCTGAAGTTTTAAATCGTATTGGTCACTCCAGAACCATGGGACAGAGGCGTAGGCCTTGTCACCACCAAGCATGTTGGCGGCTGAGACCCTGGCCTGCTCCATTGCATTGGGAACAGATTCTAATCTTAGGCGGCGACCCATAATCGGGTTTGGGTGATTGGTGCAGTCGCCCGCGGCGTAGATATCAGGGTCGGAAGTTCTGCAATGATCGTCAACGGTAATGCCGTTGTTACAATCAAGACCAGCAGCCTCTGCGAGTTCTATATTTGGGATAATGCCGATGCCGACGATGACAAGGTCGGCGTCAATGGCTTCATCACCGCAAAGGACCGCTGATATGTGGCCTTCGCCCTCGAAACCGCTCACGCCGGTATTGACCCTTATATTGACGCCACGCCCAGCGTGAAGTTCATGGTAGTACTCGCTCATTTCCGGGGTCGTGACCCGTTGCAGGATTCGCTCTTCCATCTCTAATACGGTGACTTGCAGGCCAGACGTCACGGCCACTGCCGCTACCTCCAGACCGATGTAACCACCACCAACGATGCAGATCTTTTTCGCGGTCTGCATGGCCGTGCGGATGCCGTCGACATCATCAATCGTTCGCAGATAGTGGATTCCTGATAGGTCACTGCCGGGAATGGTTAGAATTCTTGGCCGGGAGCCTGTTGCGATAAGTAGTTTGTCGTATTGGTATGCATCACCTGAACTGGTCGTGACTGATTTAGTGGAACGATCAATAGATTCCACCCGGGTTCCCGTATGTAGCGCAATACTCTGATCCGCGTAGAATTTCTCTGGGCGGACCATCACGCGATCTATTCCCAACTCACCAGATAAATACTGTTTAGACAGCGGTGGGCGTTGATAGGGTGGTTGTGTTTCGTTGCCTAAAATAGTGATTGAACCTTCATATTTCGCCTGGCGAAGACTGGCTGCTGCCTGGCCGGCGGCTTGTCCTGCTCCAATGATCACAATACCTGACATCTTACATTCCTTAATTTTCGAACCGGTATTCTACCGGAGGTTCCGTGATGCGGGTACCATGAGTTTTTTATAGTGGTGGTTATGAAAAAACTTCTGATATTGTCTCCCTATGATGGATTTAGCCATGGATTCTGGCGTGAAGGCCTTGCCGATTATCTGGCAAATGAATTCAAGGTTACCCAGTGCACCTTGCCGCCGCGTTTTTTCAGCTGGCGACAGAGAGGTAACTCACTGAGTTTTGCCCTGAAACCGTCGTTACAACAGTCCTTTGATCTTATTATCGCGACCTCGATGACTGACCTGTCGGCACTTCGAGGTTTGAACCGGCATTTGAGCAGAGTACCCGCTATCGTTTATTTTCATGAAAACCAGTTTGCCTATCCGGGGGACAATACGGTGGGTCTGCTGGAACGCCAATTAACCAGTATTTATACGGCGCTGAGTGCGGACCGGGTGTGCTTTAACAGTGAATTTAATCGGTCTACCTTCCTGGCCGGAGCTAAAAAGCTGCTGGGACGGATGCCGGATGAGGTTCCCTCGGGCATTGCTAACAGCATAGAGCGGAAATCCTCAATTGTTCCAGTAGCTCTGGATATTGACCCGGTCAAATTCTCTGGCCCGCCTGGGGCGCGGTTGAAGATCGTCTGGAATCACCGATGGGAACACGACAAGGGGCCTGGTCGACTGTGTGAGGTAGTGACAGAATTATTACGTCGTGAAGTGGATTTTGAACTTAGCCTCTTTGGGCAGCAGTTTTCCAAGCAGCCACCGGTGTTCGATGAAATACTGGAGATGCTTTATGCCAACGGCAACGCGGGGGAGATTGGTTTTGTTGAGAACCGGGCGGTGTATTTGGCTAAATTGTCTGCGCATGACTTTGTTTTGTCTACGGC
>Ga0302131_1001104_pt1 | contig 15052 bp, 9 predicted proteins | sample CB9_20m_MG_FD_203105 | JGI IMG/M metagenome (GOLD analysis project Ga0302131, IMG submission 203105) | Marine microbial communities from Western Arctic Ocean, Canada - CB9_20m | ecosystem: Environmental > Aquatic > Marine > Oceanic | place: Canada: Western Arctic Ocean | collected 2017-09-19
TTATTGAATCTGCAGAACCGCGTGAACCACATCATTTTGCAACTTTATTTGGATATGGTGCGAGTGCTGTAAATCCATATATGGTCAACGAAATTATCCGAATGCAAGTAAAAGAAGGTTTTATTACCGACATGGATGAACAAGGCGCAGTTGACAACTTTAACTTAGCCATCGGAAAAGGACTTTTGAAAGTAATGAACAAAATAGGAATCTCTACACTGCATTCTTATAGAGGTTCTCAAATTTTCGAGATTGTAGGGTTTAGTTCTCAATTTGTAGAAAAATATTTTCCATACACAGCATCAAGAATTGAAGGTATTGGTCTATATGAAATTGAAAAAGAAATTGATCAACGCTACAAACAAGCATATCCAGATAACAAAATTAATAAAAATTTAGGATTAAATGTTGGTGGAGATTATCGTTGGAGAAGAAATGGCGAACGTCATTTATTTAACCCAACAACGGTTTCTAAATTACAACAAGCGGTGCGATTAAGTGATCAAGCGAGTTATGACGTCTATGCAAAAGCAATCAACGAACAGGCTGAAAGCTTAATGACCATTCGTGGTTTATTTCAATTTGACAACTTAGACCCAATTCCTTTAGAAGAAGTAGAAGATTGGACAGAAATCGTAAAGCGTTTTAAAACGGGTGCTATGTCTTATGGATCTATATCTCGTGAAGCACATGAAAATTTAGCAATTGCCATGAACAGAATTGGAGGGAAATCTAATTCTGGTGAAGGTGGTGAAGATAGAAAACGTTTTCAAAAAGACATGAATGGTGATAGTAGAAACTCTGCGATTAAACAAGTAGCATCTGGTCGATTTGGTGTAACTTCTCATTATTTAACAAACGCAAAAGAGATTCAAATAAAAATGGCGCAAGGCGCTAAACCTGGTGAAGGCGGACAATTACCGGGCTATAAAGTTTTACCTTGGATTGCAGCCGCAAGAAACTCCACGCCTTTTGTTGGATTAATTTCCCCTCCCCCACATCATGATATCTATTCAATTGAAGATTTAGCACAATTAATTTTCGATTTAAAAAATGCCAATCGTGAAGCACGAGTTAATGTAAAATTAGTCTCCGAAGTTGGAGTTGGTACAATTGCTGCAGGTGTAGCAAAAGCAAAAGCAGATGTTGTTTTAATTTCTGGCTATGATGGAGGTACAGGAGCTTCACCACTAACCTCTTTAAAGCACGCAGGCTTGCCTTGGGAACTTGGTTTAGCTGAAGCACAGCAAACCTTAGTAATGAATAGTTTACGAAGTAGAATTGTTGTAGAATGCGATGGTCAGTTAAAAACAGGAAGAGATGTTGCAATTGCTGCTTTATTAGGCGCTGAAGAATTCGGTTTTGCGACTGCTCCTTTAGTGGCCTCTGGTTGTATTATGATGCGTAAGTGCCACTTAAACACCTGCCCTGTAGGTATCGCCACGCAAGATAAAGACTTGCGTAAAAACTTTAAAGGAACACCAGAACATGTCATTAATTTCTTCTTTTATATCGCTGAAGAATTAAGAGCTATTATGGCGCAACTTGGGTTTAGAACACTCGATGAAATGGTTGGTCAAACGCATAAAATTAATGCAAATAAAGCTATCAGTCACTATAAAGCCAAAGGGTTAGATTTATCTAGCATCTTACACAGACCAACCGCTTACAAAAAGATGATTGTTAAAAATACCGAAAAACAAGATCATAACTTAGAAGGTGTTTTGGATTTTACAATACTAAAAGACTCACACAGAGCTTTATATCGAAAAGAAAAAATGAATTTAGCGTATCCAATAAAAAACACAAATCGTACTGTTGGAGCTATAATTAGTAATGAAATTTCAAAAATTTATGGCCATTTAGGTTTACCTGAAGATACTTTAAACATAAACTTCACAGGATCTGCAGGACAAAGTTTTGCTGCTTTTGGCGCTCATGGATTAACATTTATTTTAGACGGAAACACAAATGACTATTTAGGAAAAGGTTTATCGGGCGCAAAACTAATTATTAAGAAACCAGCAAAAGCAGACTTTTTAGCAGAAAACAACGTCATTGTTGGGAATGTTTGTTTGTTTGGCGCTGTAGCTGGACAAGCTTATATTAATGGAATTGCAGGAGAACGTTTTGCCGTTCGTAATTCTGGAGCAACTACAGTTGTAGAAGGAGTTGGAGATCATTGTTGTGAGTACATGACAGGTGGTAAAGTAATTGTTTTAGGAAATACGGGAAGAAATTTTGCTGCAGGTATGAGTGGTGGAATTGCCTATGTGTATGATCCAGAGAATAAATTTGTAAACGGTCTTTGTAATACGGAAACAATTGAATTTGAAACTATTTCTGAAGAAGACGCTACTGATTTAAAATCAATAATAGAAAAGCACGTTTTATATACAGATAGTAATAGGGGTTCTACTTTGTTAGCCGATTGGGATACAAGTTTAAAAAACTTTGTTAGAGTAATGCCAACAGAATACAAAAAAGCTTTAGAGCGTTTAGCAACAGAAGAACCAATGTTTGAAGAATTAACAATAGCATAATGTCATGGGAAAAGTAACAGGATTTAAAGAGTTTGAAAGACAAGATGAAACATACACCTCTGTAATAGATCGTGTGAAAAACTATAAAGAGTTTACAGTTCCTCTTTCTGATAAAGAAATAACAAAACAGGGTTCACGTTGCATGGATTGTGGTATTCCTTTTTGTCACAGTGGCTGTCCATTGGGAAATCTAATTCCAGATTTCAACCATATGGTGCATCAAGGCGAATGGCAAAAAGCTTCATGGATATTGCATTCTACCAACAACTTTCCTGAATTTACAGGACGCTTATGTCCTGCTCCCTGCGAACAAGCTTGTGTATTAGGTATTATTGAAGACCCCGTATCTATTGAAAATATTGAGAAAAATATTGTAGAACGTGCTTTTAAAGAAGGATGGATTAAACCGCAACCTCCAAAATATAGAACAGATAAAACAATTGCAGTAATCGGCTCTGGACCTGCAGGTTTAGCGGCAGCACAGCAATTAAATAGAGCGGGTCATACCGTTACTGTTTATGAGAGAGACGATGAAGTTGGTGGTTTATTACGTTATGGAATTCCTAATTTTAAAATGGAAAAAGGAATTATTGACAGAAGAATCGCAATTTTAAAAGCGGAAGGCATCATCTTCAAAACAAATATCAATGTAGGTGTAAATTATGATGTTAAAGATTTAAAGGCTTTTGATAGTATTGTTTTATGCGGAGGGTCTACCGAAAGTCGCAGTTTACCAACACCTGGTATTGATGCTGATGGCGTTGTGCAAGCAATGAAGTTTTTAAAGCAACAAACAAAAGTATTATTTGGTAAAGAAGTAAAAGATCAAATAATGGCTACTGATAAAGATGTAATTGTGATTGGCGGTGGAGACACAGGTTCAGATTGTATTGGTACCTCGAACAGACATGGCGCAAAATCTGTGGTTAATTTTGAAATTATGCCAAAACCACCGGGACATCGTTCACCAACGACTCCTTGGCCTTTTTGGCCATTACAACTAAAAACCTCTTCTTCTCACAAAGAAGGCGCAGAGCGTAATTGGTTAATTAATACAAAGGAATTTGTAAAAAATATTAACGGAAAATTAATTGCCTTAAAAACCGTAAATGTTGAATGGAAAATGGTTCCAGGACAAAGACCACAATTAATAGAGATAGCAGGCACTGAAAAAACATGGCCTTGTGATTTAGCTTTATTAGCTCTTGGTTTTACGGGCCCAGAAAGTACATTAGCTGACAAATTAGGCATTGAAAAAGATGTTCGTTCGAACTACAAAGCTACATATGGCAAATATCAAACGAATGTTCCTAATATATTTACTGCCGGAGACATGCGCCGTGGACAATCTCTAATTGTTTGGGCAATTTCCGAAGGAAGAGAAGCTGCCAGACAAGTAGACATCTATTTAATGGGTAAATCTGAATTACCCTCTAAAGATGTTGCTGGTGATTTAATTGCGATGTAAAAGAATTATATATAAGAAAGCGTTGCACAAATGCATATTAAAAGGTGGTAATTATAGATTACTGCCTTTTTTGTTTTGTAACTATCTCTATTATTTATAAGTATCCAAAAGTTTAGACTGTTCTATAATTGCAGTTTTGAATTCTGTTTTTAAATCAGAAACCAAATCCATTACGCTTGGTGAATTTGAAATAGTAGCAACACCTTGACCTGCCGACCAAATAGTTGCCCAAGCTTTACCCTCTTCTTTGTTAACCGTTAACTCTTCTTTAAAATCTACTTTTTCTTTTCTGGCTAACATATCTTCCGTAATACCAATAGCATTTAGACTGGGTGCTAAAAAGTTCGCAGAAACTCCAGAAACTGCTGCTGTATAAACAATATCATTAGCACCACAATCAATAATCATATCGCGGTAGGCTTTTGGTGCCTTGCTTTCTTCTGTATTTATAAATCGCGTCCCCATATAAGCTAAATCAGCCCCCATTTGCATGGCAGAAGCGATGTCTCCTCCAGTACTAATGCATCCAGCTAGTAATATGGTTTTTTTAAAGATTTTTTTTATTTCTGAAACCAATGGCATCGGATTGATAGTTCCTGCATGGCCACCAGCTCCAGCTGCTACTAAGATTAAACCATCTACCCCAGCTTCTACTGCTTTTTCTGCGTGACGCTTTTTAATGACGTCATGAAATACCAAACCTCCATAACTATGGACTGTTTCTACCAATTCTGAGACAGCTCCTAGAGAAGTAATGATTAAAGGAACTTTATGCTTAACACATAGTGCTAAATCCGCTTCTACTCTTGAGTTAGAATGATGTACAATTATATTAACACCAAAAGGTGCTGCTTTTTTTCCTGTTTCTTTTTCAAAAGCAAAAAGCCCTGTTTTTATTTCGATAAGCCATTCCTCAAAGCCCTCTGATGTTCTTTGATTTAAAGCGGGAAATGTACCAACAATTCCGTTCTTGCAGCACTCTATTACCAACTGAGGTCCTGAGATTAAAAACATTGGTGCTGCAATTACTGGCAACGATAGTTCTTTAATAAATGATGCTTTACTCATTTTCTAGATATTTATTTATTTTAAAGTACTCAAATTGAAAGCGGCTTGACCACCTTAAACTGCAGCCTGCCTAGGTTAGGATTTGCAATAAAAATCCTTTTTTAAGGTCGTTTTCCTCAAAAAAGATTATCAAGAAAAGCCCTACCCTTGTGTAAACCTCAAAATTACTATTTGTTTTTATTAGATAACTTCAAATAATCCAGCAGCACCCATTCCACCACCAACACACATTGTACTTACTACATATCTAGCACCCCTGCGTTTTCCTTCAATTAAAGCATGCGCAACCATTCGAGAGCCACTCATTCCATAAGGATGTCCAATAGAAATTGCACCTCCGTTTACGTTTAATAAATTATCATCGATACCTAGTTTTTCTCTACAATATAGCACTTGTGCAGCAAATGCTTCATTTAATTCCCAAAGCCCAATGTCATTAATAGTTAATCCGTGCTGTTTCAATAATTTTGGCACGGCGAAAACTGGGCCAACACCCATTTCATCCGGCTCACAACCAGCAACTGCAATTCCTCTATAAATTCCTAAAGGAGCTACATTTTGTTTTGCTGCCAAAGAACCCTCCATTAAAACACATGCTGAAGCACCATCCGATAATTGACTTGCATTTCCAGCAGTAATTACACCACCATCAATAACGGTTCTTAATCCAGAAAGTCCCTCCATATTTGTAGTTGGCCTATTTCCTTGATCTTTGGAAAGTGTAATATCTTGATACGAAATTTCTTTAGTCTCTTTGTTCATTACTCCCATATTTGTTGTGGTTGTAATAATTTCTTGGTCAAATTTACCCGCTTCTTGAGCCGAAGCTGTTCGCATCTGACTTTGGTAGCCATATTCATCTTGCTGATCCCTAGTAATACCATAACGTTTTGCAACAATTTCTGCTGTCTGCAACATAGGCATATATACATTTTTATGCTGAGCTACTAGTGCTTTATCCACTGCTCTGTAAAAATTAGCTTTCTCATTTTGCACTAAACTTATAGATTCTAAACCGCCACCAACAACAATATTATGACCATCTACAATAATTTGTTTTGCAGACGCAGCAATTGCCATCATACCTGATGAACATTGTCTGTCTATAGTCATTCCAGAAACCGTTACTGGCAGTCCCGCAGCTAGTGCCGCTAATCTCCCTATATTTTGTCCGGTAGTTCCTTGTTGCATAGCACATCCCATAATAACATCATCGACATGAGAAAGCTCTATACCTGCTCTTTTTACAGCTTCACTTATAGCAAAACCTCCTAAAGTTGGTGCTGTTGTATTATTATATGCACCTCTATAAGCTTTTCCTATTGGTGTTCTTGCGGTTGAAACGATTACTGCATCTTTCATTTATTCTGTATTTTAATTAATTATTATTATTTTCTGATTTAATATTAGCCATGTATTCTTTGTATCGCATTTTTCCTTTTTCTGTTAAATGAGGAAAAATCAATGCATAACTCGTCTCCAAACCCTCTATTATTGAATAATTTTCGGAACCCCTAATTTTGTTTTGCGCAAACCAAAAATGACTATTTACCCATATTTGTTCAACTAGCTTATCATAAAGACCAGGGAAATCTTCCGGCTCAGGCTTAAAATACCCCATACCTATAGAGAGGTAGTTTAAGTTTTTAATGATTTGCATAGATTGGTTTATTTGCTTCTGCATTTCATTTTTTAATATTGGATACGATTGTAAAATATTGTATGTATCCAAATAAAAAAACATAAATTCTTTTTCAAATTCTAAATATATTCTAGGTATTTCAAGTGCCATTCTTCCTTTATTAATTAAGACGCTGGTTTCAGACATTCTTTTGTCTAGATTAATGACCATATACTCACAAACTGCAAAAACTAAATCTTGTTTTGTAGCAAAATGGTAATTAAAATTACTTAGACTAATGGATGCTGATTTTGCGATGTCTTGATTTATGACGTTGGCAATTCCGCTTTTATTAAAAAGCTTTATTGCCGTAAGAATAATCTTTTTTTTAGTTGTGTTCATAGTGTTATGTCTACAAATATAATAACTCTTATATCAATAAAGAAACAATTATTTATATATTTAATACTAAAAATATAAATAAATCAATTTAAAATATTAGTTTTACAAAAACATCAACATTTATGAAACTATCTAAACGCATAAAATTACTCTACGGATTTGGTTTTTCAGCACAAGGAATAAAGGACGGGCTCTTTCAAATTTTTTTATTCTTTTATTTTAGTCAAGTATTAGGTTTAAGTGCGGGTCTTACAGGCATGGCAACCATTATTGCTTTATTATTTGATGCAATTTCAGACCCTTTAGTTGGCGTTTTATCTGACCGATGGAAATCAAAAAAATGGGGAAGACGCCATGGGTTTATGTTAATTTCAGCAATACCATTAGGTGCTTTTATTTACTTATTATTTTTACCACCTTCTGATTTAGATCAAACAGGTTTATTTTTATGGTTAACCATATTTACAATCTTAGTAAGGGTATCACTCACATTATTTCAAGTACCAAGCATGTCTCTTGGCGCAGAATTATCTGCCGATTATAATGAACGAACCTCGATAACAAGCTATCGAGTTATGTTTGCCGCCTTAATGTCAACTTTAATAATTATTGTTGGGTTTGTAGTCTTTTTTGTTCCGTCTGAAAAATACTCAAGAGGTTTGATGAACCCAGAAACCTATCCAAAGTTTGCAATGTTTTGTGGATTTTTAATCATACTATCTGTTATTGTTAGCACTTTAGGAACAAAGAGAGTGATTCTTTCACTTCCGAAAGCAGCTAAGAATCAGGTGAAATTTAATCTAAAAACCTTTTTTAAGGAAGTGGCAATGATGTTTAGAATGAAATCTTATAGAACTATTATTCTTTACACAATGGTGCTATATATCGGCATAGGCGTTGGTACCGTTTTTACTACCTATTTTATGGAGTATTATTTCCAATTTACCGAGACTCAAATGGCCTTACTTCCTATTGCATCTGGAATAGGCGGTATATTAGCACTCTTTTTAGCATCAATATTAGGTGAAAAATTTGATAAAAAAAGAGCTGTATTATATAGTACAATTGCCTTTAGCATTTTGTTTAGCTTGCCTTATAATTTACGATTATTAGGAATATTTCCCGAGAACGGAGAGTTATCATTAATTCTAATTTATTTTGTTTGCATATTATTTGCATATATGTTTTTATGGATTGTCTTAAGCATAGTAGGCTCCATGATGGCCGATGTTGTGGATGAGTTTGAATTAAAGACAAACAACAGAAATGAAGGTTTATTCTTCTCTTCTATGTCTTTTGCTTATAAATGCACTGTTGGTTTGGGGTATTTTATTGCTGGCGTCCTTCTAGAGATTATCGCTTTCCCTAAACAAGTTGGTATTGAAGACATACCCATAAAAGCCATAGAAGGTCTTGGTTTTATTGGAGGACCGGTTTTAATGTCTACCTACCTATTGGCTATTATCTTTCTTATTGCATATCCAATAAATAAAAAACGTTATAACGAAATAAGAGTCGCTCTTGAAAATAAAAAATAGCGTTTGTTCATTGTCGGTGGACAAAAAAATCCTTTTAAATAAAACTATCTTTTTATAAATTATTAATTTAATCCTTGTTAAAAAATTAAAGCGCTTTTATAAATTGTTTATAAGACAATACCCCTTTTTTAGTTAGGTATGGATAACATAAGCTAAACAAAGACTCTATACCTTTTTTTACTAGATTATCTTCACTATTAATAATTCTTGAATTCGCAAACCAAAAATGATTATGTATCCAAATATGTCGCATTAATTGATCATAAGACCCCGGATTATCTTCTGGTTCAGGCTTCATCATTCCCATACCAATAGCTAAATAATTTAAATTCTTAATTATTTGATAAGATTCTTCTATTTGCTTTTGCACTTTTTCATTCAACTCAGGAAACATTTTTAAAATATTTGGAGTATCTAGATAAAAAAAACAAAATCGTTCTTGAAACTCAAAATAACTCTTCGTAATAGTAAGCCCTTGCCCTTCCTTAACAAGGATACTATTTCCGTAAACATTTTTTTGAAGAGTTTCGAACATTAAGTCAAAAACAGCAACAATAAGATCTTTTTTTGCCCCAAAATGGTAATTAAAATTACTCAAACTCATACCTGCTCTTTCTGCAATGTCCTGGTTTCTTACGTTAGCAATGCCAAATTCGTTGTAAAGTATTACAGCCGTATTTAATATTTTCTTTTTGGTTTTGTTCATTATTTACAAATTTGAGTAAAAATAAATGAATATCAAAAATATAATACACATTATATAGTAATTAAAATAATATTTATATATTGCGTACTAATTAAATAACAAATATTATATTTTGACTACCAAATTTATACTTATAATGAAACATCGCCTTTAAATATGTCCATAAATAAAAAATTAGATGTTGCAATTATTGGTGCTGGCTTTGCCGGGATAGGTGCTGGGATTAAATTGAAACAAAAAGGCATTGAATCATTTAAGATTTTTGAACGAAGCAATGATGTTGGAGGCACTTGGAGAGACAACAACTATCCTGGCTGCGCATGTGACATTCCTTCCAATTTATATTCGTATTCTTTTGAACCTAACCCAGAGTGGTCAAGAGCTTTTTCACCCCATAATGAGATTCACGATTACCTGAAGCATTGTGTAAAAAAATATAACATAATAGCATATATACAATTCAATACAGAGATTCAAAAAATATTTTTTGATGTTCCAAATGGACATTGGGTTATTACAGATACTAATGAAAAAATTTATTTAGCTAGAACAATTATATCTGCCTCTGGCCCACTAAACCAGCCGCTATACCCCAAAATAAAAGGTATTAATTCTTTTAAAGGAGAATCCTTTCACTCATTATATTGGAATCATAGTTATGATTTAAAAGGTAAAAAGATAGCTATTATTGGCACAGGAGCAAGCGCTATTCAATTTATTCCGGAAGTTGCTAAAGATGCAGCGAAACTAACTGTTTTTCAAAGAACAGCACCATGGATTGAGCCAAAGCTTGATAGAGAGAATAGTGAACAAACTAAAAAAAGATTTAGACGCTTTCCTTCGTATCAGAAGTTTTGGAGAGAGCTTATTTATTGGTTCTTAGAGTATCGAGGCAAGGCACAGTATACGCCAAATAAAATAAGAACAAAAAGAAAAGCTGATGCTTTAAAATTTATAGAAGAATCAATTCCTGATTTGAAACTGCGTAAAAAATTAACTCCAAATTACGAAATTGGCTGCAAGCGCATTTTACTATCTAGCAATTATTATCCTGCATTAAATAAGAAGCATGTTAGCCTGGTAACAGATGCCATTTCAGAAGTTACAAAAAAAGGAATCATTGATAACACTGGAAAATTACACGAAGTTGATGCCATTATATACGGCACTGGCTTTTACACAACAACTTATAAACATTTATATGAAGTAAAAGGAATAAATAGTCAATCGCTTTTTGATAAATGGAACAAAGAAGGAGGAGAGGCTTATTATGGTATGACCGTTAACGGGTTTCCAAACTTTGCATTAATGGTTGGCCCAAACACAGGTCTAGGACATAATTCTATTGTTCACATGATGGAATCTCAACTCAGTTACATTTTAGACTATTTAAAATACTTAAAAGAAAATCCATATATATCTCTAAACGTAAAAAAATCAATTCAGAACGAATTTAACAAAAAAACGCAAGAACAATTAAAAACAATGATTTGGTCCGATGGTGGTTGTAGCAGTTATTATTTAAAAAACAATAATGGTAAAAACACTTCTATTTGGCCTGGATCCACTATGTCTTATCGAAAACAAACCAAAAAAATACATATATCCGATTATGATTTAATCTTGAATACAACTTCTAAAAAAGAATTAAGATAAATGAAAATGGAACAATTTAATTTTATGTTTTATAAATGGGAAAATAATTTTCCTAACCAGCCTTTTTTAAAACAACCATTTGGTGATACTTGGGAAACTTATTCTTGGAAAGAAGCGGGTAGAATAGCTCGTAAAGTTGCAAGTGCTTTAAAAAGCATGAACCTACCAAAAGGTGCCCATATTGGATTAATATCAAAAAATTGCAGAGAATGGGTAATCGCAGATATCGCTATTGTTATGGCTGGTTATGTATCTGTTCCTTTTTACGCAAACCTTAATCACGAACAACTTAAAGAAGTTGCAAGGTTAGGAGATATAAAGGCCCTATTTGTTGGGAAAATAGAAAATTGGGAAAACACAAAACAAGGTTTAAGTGAAAATATACCATTAATTGCATTCCCTCATTATAAAGGACATTCTAAAATTAACGAAGCACTTCAATGGGATGCTATTTTGACTGAATTTAAACCTTTAATAGAAGTACACGCGCCAACTATGAGTGATACTTGGAGTATTATTTTCACTTCCGGCACAACAGGAACACCCAAAGGAGTTGTCATAAATTACGCCGCTTTAGAAGAAACTAAATGGTCGGTATTAGAACTCAATCCAACAAAAACAGATTTAAATGGAAATAATAGATATTTTTCCTATTTACCACTAAATCACATTGCAGAACGGTTAGTAGTCGAATACAACTGTTTTAGATTTGGTGGCGCTATCTACTTTACAGAAAATATGGATACTTTTTCACAGAATCTAATCGACACAAAGCCAACAATCTTTTTTGCAGTGCCAAGAATTCTTACAAAGTTCAAGCAAGGTATTTTAGCGAACATGCCACAAAAAGATTTAGAAATTGATTTGAGTAATCCAAATAAATCAAAATTAATTAAAAATAAGATTCAGACTGCATTAGGATTAGAAAAAGTAAGAGCTCTTATATCCGGAGCAGCGCCCTTATCAGAATCTTTAAAAGATTGGTATATAAGTATCGGTTTACCGATAACAAATGGTTACGGAATGACCGAAAATTGTGCAATAACCACAATACTTGCTCCATCAGAAAATAAAACAGGATCTGTAGGGAAAGCACAACCAAGAGTAGCAATTAGAATTGATAATGAAACGGGTGAAGTCTTAATGAAAGCCCCTTTTTTAATGTCTGGCTATTATAAAAGACAAGACTTAACAGATGAAACCATCATTGATGGATGGCTGAAAACGGGAGATCAAGGACAAATAGATGATGAAGGGCATTTATTTATCATTGGTAGAGTAAAAGACACGTTTAAAACCTCGAAAGGAAAATTTATAGTACCTACTAAAATAGAGAACTATTTTACTAAAAGTGAAACTCTAGACCAGATTTGCGTTGTAGGATTAGGTTGCCCACAACCAATGCTTCTAGTAAATCTATCTGCAATTGGAAAATCAAAAGAAAAACAACTTTTAAGGACAGCGTTAACTCAACTCTTAAAAGAAGTTAATAGCAACTTAGAAAACTACCAAAAAATATCTACACTAATTATTACTAATGAATGTTGGACTGCTAAAAATGGTCTTTTAACACCAACTCTTAAAATAAAACGCAACGCTATTTGCCAAAGATATGGACCTAATTTAATGCAATGGCATGAAAATAACAAACAAATAATCTGGGAATAGAAAATGCTATACACATTTACCATCATCGTCTTATTAACGTTTGTGCTGTATTTTACAGTTTACAATAAAGTGAAACTCCCTAAAAATATAGATTCATTAATAAACGAGGTTAAAAACGAAAGACTTCCTGAATTTGTAATAGGAAAAACAGCATTTGTAAATAATACTGGTGTAAAAATAGCCTACGAAATTATTGAAAATAAAAAACCTAACGGAAAAACAATCGTCTTAGTTAGCGGTCACGGACAATCTAAATTAATATGGCCAAGTTCTTTTTATTGCCCTTTTTTAGACCAAGGGTACTCTATTATAAAATATGACCATAGAGGGTTAGGTGAATCAGATTGGATCATGGATTGGTCAAAAGAAAACCCTTATAATCTGGAAGATATGGCAACAGATGCAATTGCGATTTTAGATTCCTTGAATATTGAGAAAGCTCATTTTATTGGCATGTCCATGGGTGCTATGATTTCACAGCGAATAGCAATTTCTTACCCAACCCGAATATCAACATTAACATCAATAATGTCAACTGGTTTTTATGACGATCCAGCATTGGTCTCAGTCTCTAAGAGGTTTTACAGCAACATTATTGGAACTACTCTTTTGTACGGTAAAAAATTGAAAACAAATTCTCAAAAAATGAAGTTTTTTTTATCCATACAGCGATTACTGCGGGGAAAAGGAGATAATACTATTAACAATAAAGAAATATTACAAAAAGCATATTTCGAATTAACAGTAAGAAAAGGGTTTAACTCAACAGTAAGTAATCAGCACACTTTTGCCATTAAAGCTTCGGGTTCAAGGTATAATGAATTGGAAAGAATAAGAGTACCATGTTTAATAATTCATGGAACTAATGATCCTTTAATAAAAATTGAACATGCTAAAAAATATGCGCCATTAATACCAAATGCCAAAACATTATTCATTAAAAAGATGGGACATGATTTACCAGAAAAATACATCCCAGATATTCATAAATCAATATTTAAAAACTTTAAAATAAATTAACTAAATTAACGAAGACTAAAATTATGAAAGTAAAACAATATCAAAAAGCATCTTTTTTATTGATGGTAATGCTATTCTGCATCTCATTAATTTCGGCACAAACAACTATAACAGGAACTATTTCCAATCAAGATAACGAGCCCATTATAGGAGCTAATATTATTATCAAGGGTACAGCTACAGGAACAGCTTCGGATCTTGACGGAAAGTTTAATCTAACTTCTAAACAGGCTTTGCCTTGGGATTTAGTCTTTAGCTATACCGGATATGAGTCTAAAACTGTATCTGTAACTGAGGCTAATCAATTAATTTCTGTAGTATTACAACTAGGAACATCACTTGACGAAATCATTATTTCTGCCTCTAGGAAAGCTGAAAAAATACAAAATGCACCGGCTTCAGTTTCAGTTGTGACAGCAAAAGAAATCAAAAATCAAACTGTTGCCAATCCAATTAGTCTTTTAGAAAGTACTGTTGGTGTTTCGATAGACAAGCAAGGAGCAGGAAGAACTAATATTACAATGAGAGGAGGTACTGATTTATTGGCAACCTCGGTATTTGTAATGATGGATTATAGAAGCTTAATAGGATCTGGGCTAAACTCCTTTGATGCGAATGCAACAACATTATTACCTATCGATGTCGATAGAATTGAAGTGGTAAGAGGGCCAGGTTCTGCTTTATATGGACCAGGTGTTACCTCGGGTGTCGTTCACTTTTTAACTAAAGATCCTTTTAAATACCAAGGGGGAACTTTTGAAGTAAGTGCTGGTAATTTAAATACGCTTAAGTCTAACTTTAGGTATGCAGATCACAACCAAAATAAGACTTTTGGGTATAAAGTAACTGCGTTTACAAGTAAATCCGATGAATGGGGATTAGACCCAACGAATGAAGTAGACGCAGCTACTTTAGCAACATTTCAAAATGATATTGTCGATCCAATAGATGGAAGTCTTGTTGGCCAAACAGGAGGAAATCTTAATGAAAAAGGGAAGTCTTATGGAGGTTCTGCTACATTATATTTTAGACCTGGTAATTCAGGATTAAACATTGTTACAACATCTGGTTTTAATTATACTGAAGGCTTATATTGGAGTTCTCAAGGTGAGGGATATCAGGCTGCTACAGATTTTTATACGCAAGGTAGAGTAAGCTATAAAGGGTTATTTGCACAAGCATATTATAATTCCAACAAAGGATCTAATGACGATGCTAAAAAAGGATTTTTGTATAGAACAGGAAATTTAAGTATTGTTGACAGAGATCAGTTTGAAGGACAATTACAATATAATTTTGATCTGGAATCTATTAAAACCAATGTTACCTTTGGTGCTGACTATAGGGCAGCACGTTTTGAAA
>Ga0302131_1001108_pt1 | contig 15022 bp, 13 predicted proteins | sample CB9_20m_MG_FD_203105 | JGI IMG/M metagenome (GOLD analysis project Ga0302131, IMG submission 203105) | Marine microbial communities from Western Arctic Ocean, Canada - CB9_20m | ecosystem: Environmental > Aquatic > Marine > Oceanic | place: Canada: Western Arctic Ocean | collected 2017-09-19
TGTAATACAACTTTGCTACCCATTTTAGCAGTATAGTTATAGTAACATCGCCAACTGCGGTAAAATTGTATTCATTCATAAACGCGAAAGTAACATTTGTTAAACCAGCTGGACAATGTAAAACCACCTGTTGGGTCGTTATTCTATTTCATAGTCTTGATTCGACAAATCATTAATTAAAATAATTGATTTTATATACCTAAATCGTCATAAAAATTATATGACAAACCAAGGAGCAATATTTATTAAAACTTCATCGATCTATCATGATCGTGTTGCACAATCAATTCCGGAATTCACAAAAACCCCTTCAATTATTGTAACTTACGAAGGACAAAAACACGGACGGGACGACCATAAACTAGAATCACTGATCCACCGCAAAAAGCCTATTCATGTATTTGCATGCGGGATCAACAGAAAGTCTTATGTTTATTTGGGGCAATCTATTAGCTCAAGTATTACCAGACCAAGAACCGCGGCTGTTGGATCGCCGCCAATTACAACTGATCAAATGTTGCAAGCACAAATTATATTACCATTAATTGAAAGTCGAAAAGTACCTCATGATATTGAATTTGCATATTCTAACCCACGCCATCCTAAATACAAACATGATTGTTTGGCATATGTGGGGGCTCGTGCATATGTAAGTGGAGCCCCCACTCCAGAGGGAACCTTTTGTGGTAAAAATCTTTGTGTAGGATTTTTTGGATGGTAAATAAAACACGTAGAAATGATCAAGCATAAAAGAATATTGTGGGATTTACCACATTCCGCACACGGATTACAAATAGTCAGTGTAGTTATATATTTTAGAAACATATAAAAAACTATGCAAGCATGTGCCATTGAACCCACATATGGGCTGTATAAATCATTAGCACATGGTTACAAGTGTAGTAATATTAATGAACCAATTACCTTGGAAATGCGTTGGAAACAACATCACAAGGGTACTTTATCACGTTCGAAAAGTAAATCATATTATTGATGGAAAATACGATGTTATGATTATTCAAAAGTTTAACGAAGATCCTTATTTATTCAAATATTTGGACTATTACGATTTTAGAAGCAAACAGCACACCAACGCCGGAATATTGCATACAACTTTTAACGCTAAATTCCTTAATTCTGTTCTCAACTAATAGATAGTTGTAAAACAAAATTGAATTAATAGGTGGTATACAAAAGGTCTTCAAGCGCAGCGAAACTCACTCGTGTTTGAAACAAAAAAAATTAGGATTATTCTTGAATTTTAAATTGAATTAAAAATTTAAAATTCAAGAATAATTATGTCATTATCATTACCCATACCTGAAAGCATTTGGCAACACAAACAATATAACAATTTTCGTATTAAAGTAACTATTGTTACTGAGGCTGGTGAAGTACATTCTTACTGTTTGCAAAGCGGCGCTCTAATTACACCTATCAATATAAACGATTTCTACAAATATTGGTCAGAAGATTTGTTACCTTATTCTATATATAATACATCCGGACATGAGCTTGTAGCACCAACACCTTTGAATGGAGAAGAAAATGTCACTGTTAATCAGGTTCCTTCTTTGAAAAGAAAACGAGTATAATTAAAAAACTAATGCAACCCCCTTACAACAAAATGTTTGTTGTAGGGGGTTGCATTACGTAATATGGAAAAAATTATTGTTAATCTTGAAATTACTGCTAACCATAGATTACCAAAAACTCTTGTCCAAAAAATACTTCATTATGCAGTGCCTTATAATAAGCATTACAAAAATCTTCACAAAGATTTAGCGATCAAGGTTAGCGTATTAGAAACAATTAAAAAACTGGATAATCATTATTACAACTTAACTTTTAGTTCGTTTGAACAACGCGTTGTTACCACTTATATTAAAAAACTACAACAATGTAAATGTTGCAAAGGTCATATGTCAGAGAACAATAATCCAACATTTTGTCATGTAAAACTTACAAGGCAAAATGCGTGCCTTGGAATACCAAGGCACAGCTGCAATTGTTCGTGTGCTTTTTATATAAAAGAATTAAGTTTTCAATACGGTACCGAGTAACACTACTATTGCATCAATTAATAAAATTTAACTGTCTATGAATAACGTACAATTTGAAAATAGTTATACAAATGGAATACTTGGTGCTACGCGGTGACCGCAATACGGGAAACAACCATTCTTGTCCAGCTCCACTTTTATGGCGATCTAAAAAATTAATTGATTTTAATTTTAGGTTTGTTCATAATTTTTATGAACAAACAAGATAAATGCGCTCATTGCGGCTGTAAAACATCAATTGCAGATTTTGGCAACCGCCATACTGACGGTTCTTGGTGGTGCTTTGAACATACTGAAATACTATGGAAGCGTCTGTCAGCTCGCCACAATACAAAAATCACAAATACATCTGCATACTGGGATTACCTAGAAAAAACAACAGGATCAAGCCCTCGACCTTGGTAAAATACTTTACAGTTCTGCTAGAGGTAGGAGGGTCCGCGCCTACCTCTAGCAGACGGGTGAATAAAATACTCTTTAAACAAAGCAGTAATCAACACTACCAAACCCATTATTCTATGTAATTTTTACCTAGAACTAGTCTACTTGACATTTCGCCTTTTACATAAAAGAATTGATTTTGTACTGATTTATGATAATCAAATCAGTACAATGGCTCAAAATATTGAAGACTACTTATGTGACAATCTTGGCGCTCCAAGCCAATACATAAGTGATAATGTTATCATTTACACGCTAGACGATCATGATCTGCAAGACTCGATTTGTTCGTTAGATTTTATTACCAATCATGTTGGAGGACACGGTACAAACAGCCCTCGCCGAGGCGTTTGCGTTTTTGGCAACTCACTAACAGATGGTACGTCTCAAATACCAATCACTCATTGGACGTCATCTATGAACGCTTCTCATATTTCAGTAGCCGCTGAAACAACGCCTATGCCATCAGCAATTCACAATGCAGTGCCGCAAATTGTGAATCTTACAGCTAAACATTTTCCAGATGCATCGATCAGCACGGCTACCTATTGTCTAGGTGTAGCAAATTGTTACAGCCCAGATTCAGATCATACTATTTGCGCTCATACTGATGCACAAACTTGGTATGCGGGACCAACTCCGGTATTTGCAAGTATTACTTACTATCCTGATGGTGAGCCAGAAAAACCAGAACACTGCCACCGCTTTCAAATCTATGATGATGATAAAAAATCTTGGAGGTTTCTCCACCTTAGACACAATACACTATGTATTATGCGTTCAGATATATACCACCGTGTTAGTCCACCCATCTCAAAATTTCGCAAGAAAAACTTAGGTGCCCGCCGCATCAATGTTACACTTCGGAATCTGGTTCATCCTTCAACAAATCCTCTAGGTTACTATCAAGCAGTTAGCAACCATTTTAGGTATTATGGCAAACCAATCAGCATTACCCTCCCAAATGACACACAAGTTGAAAATCATTTGGATCTTTTTACTCGATACTTGAAAGTCGCAATTGCAACAAACACGTACAATAAATTTGTATTTATAAAACGCAAAATCGATAGTTCTTCGCAAAAAGAAGAACACAGGCGTTTGAAAAACGAACTTAAAAAATATTACACCACTAATGCTAATCTGCACCAAGGGGCATGTGTAGATTTGGATCTTATGTCCAAACCAAATCTTGTATGGCAAACAACATCAGCTGTTATTAAATACCTTTCCAAATAATATAATTAATATAATAAAAAATGAAGCCTAGCACCACCACACCAAAGGGCAACGGGTATATAGCAATAATGTCTGTTATTATAATAGGCGCAATAACAACAACAATTGTATATTTTGCAAGTATATCATCTGAACAGTCTGTACAATCTTCATTACAGTTAGAAATATCTCAAGAATTAAGTAGTTCATTACGAGCCGGATCGCTCAAAACCGAAAAACCTCCGGAAATGAGCAAAACATGGGGTGAAGGAAAAATCCCAGATCCAGATTCAACTGAATTACCAAATATTTATGATGCGATGAGTTCTATAAATTATTAATAAGTTTTGTTTTTGCACGTTCTCCAAAACCACTTCCTACGGCCAGAAACCATGGGGTTTCTTTTGGACATGGATATTCTTTTTCATTTAATCTAAGCTGATCATCAATTGGCATATTAACACCAGTTTTATATAAATTGTATAATACTTTTTTCGCAGTTTCATAACTCGTAATATAACCCTCCCCCCATTTTCCTAGACGAATTATATTAATCACACCGGGTTCAAGTATATCAAGTTTGTTATAACAATATTCCTCAAAGTCTGGCTTCAATAAAAGATCATCTTCAATCCAACACATATATGGTATTTTATGTTGTATTTGCCATTTGAGTACTTTATATTTCGTTAGCCAGCAAGCTAACGTTCCCCATTTCGGTTTATGGGATTGTAATTTCTCGCTATTATTGTGCATACCGGGTGGGGAGAGGCACGTGTAAGCAAGATCTTCTTGTTCTAAATTTTTTCTAGTCTCGGGTATGTCGAAGCCATTTACGCTTCTAAATAATTTCAATTCAGGTATTATTTTTTTATTTTTTCTGAAAATTTGAACTCGTTCATTATCGTTTTCGAGAACTAACGCAATAAAAGTTATAGACATATTTAATTTATATAAATAAAATATGTATTTTATAAAATACAAATAGCCAAATTGTAGCTGTTTCGGTTGATATTTAAACAGTTCAAAGTTTTTCAGAGCGGTCTCGTAGTGCAGACGAACCACCAAGTTTGGAATTTGTCACATACGAGGAAGCTAACGCTCTTACGTTAGCACTCGAACCAGCCGTGTAACATTACAAGATCTTATGGTTCCTACAAATGCAGAGGGATCTTCCTTAAATAACGATTACCAGTGTAAAATAGAGTTGTACAAACCAGATACCAGATAATTGGTTTATTCCGAATTAGTAACTTCAATATTTAACCGTTTATTCTGCAAAACTTGGAGATAAGCCCGTGGAAACAAATAAAATCCACGACGAATGCACGGCCTCAACTTAATCGAGGCCTCTTGATTTTAAAACTTCATCATTACTTATATGATGAAGTTTTAAAAGATTTAAATGGGTGTGGAATCCTCTTGGCGGCAAATTAACACAACGAAGTTGATGCGGGCGGAAATACAGCATCATGTGGATTGACCCTTGCAAATCTTAGAATGAATACATTTGAAAACGAAGTATCGTTTTCAAATGCTATTAAAATTACAGGTCTCAATGCATATGCTTCAACAACTTACGTCTGTCCTGAAAATACCGCCTTATACGTTAATTCAGGTACATCACCATTTTCAGGACAGACGCTTCCCGCAACACTAACGGTCGAAAATACTTGCGGCGGGTTTAGATTTCCGCACAAGTGCTATTGAATATTTCTTCCCCCCTTAAAGATCAGGTAAGCTCTACATGTACAGATCCTTTTATGGGTAAAGTTCTACGTGTTACACAAGTAAAATTCGACAAAACTACTACAACTGGCAGTTATATTTCAAATTTGTATTTTGATTAAGCTTCGTCTTTGTCTTTTTCTAACCCACCGTAATAATTACCAATGGCATTAAATAATATTGCCATAGCAATTAATCCCTTGCCTATGTACCCAGCAAGCGCGGGACCGTCAATATAACTAAATTCAACAGTTTTTGCTTTGTATATTACAAATAATAATAATCCTAACACAAATGCTCCAAAACTACACAATCCAAAAATTGTTTGTGTGTTCATTTATTTAATTTTAATTTATTATTTGTAATAAATAAATAAAAAATGACTCCTCAAAGTATTAGTGTTATTATTTTATGTATAATCACTTTGGCTTTAGCAAGTGCATCATTGTATCTATTTTGCAAATCGAACTACCCAAAAACAAATGAATTTAAAAACTACCCGAAAATACTTGGTACAGGTATACCAGCTATCTTAACTTTTATAGCGTTGGTGGTGTGTGCATGCATATGTATAAATAATGCAGGCGGCTGCGACTTTTGCGGAAATTGTATCGGTGGTTCTCCGGCCGGCATAACGTCGCCTCAATCCGGGGTGTCGCCTCAATCCGGGGTGTCGCCTCAATCCGGGGTGTCGCCTCAATCCGGGGTGTCGCCTCAATCCGGGGTGTCGCCAACAGCACCACAATCCGATGTTGACCCAGTCGAGACTGGGCCATTTCCTAGCGCGGAAATGTATTCTTCAAGATTGGGAGCTGTAACAGGTCTTATAGGTGGTACTAATATTTACGCTGCAAATGGTGGTCAGCGTACAATATTGACAAATGATAATAAAACTTATGTATATCCATTATCCGCAGACGGATTTGGTAATGGTGTAACTACCGGCAGATATATGTCATTTTCATTATTTCTAGCGGGTGTTCCAAATGATGTTGCAGGAATTGTAAGTGCTGTTTATATGGTGCCAATTCCCCCAATAAGCACAACAGGCTCAACAATGAAATATGGTATATATGGCACCAATGGTCAAAGCATAGTAAACGTAACCGCAAATGATAAATATGCTGTCTCAATGGGTGCTTTGTATAACGATGGACAAGGTATAGGCTATGTAACAGAAGATGGTTATTATGCAAATGCTGGTCGGACCGAAATTGATTTGATGGAAACATCAAAAGATAGTTGTCAAACAACGCATCACGGGTTTTACGGTAAATATTATAATAGTATGACTGAAAAAGGTGAAGAATCTTTACCGTCAAGACTTGGTAATACCAAAGGCGAAGCTAGGGGTTATGACAATTTCCCTAATTATATAATACAAAAAACTATGCCGTCATCATCAACTGCAAACGCGTTGGGAAATGCTAGCACTGGTCTGGATTACCAGTTTCAGGCCGTTGACGGCACCATTGATCCAAATGGTATATGGAACAATCCGTATACAATTTCAGCTGTAAATGGTATTGATTATTTTAACGAAAAATGGGGGTATGGTGTAGATAAATATATTGACACTGCAAGCCAAAAAGGTGTTCAATACGATTACTACATTAAGCCTACATTAGTAACTGACGATAAAATCACACCAACATCGAGTAACTTAACCGAATATTGGTCGGGTGTAGCCGACACAGACACTAAAGCTTGGTACACTTTGCAAATATATTACAGAATTGTACAGGAACAGTCTGATGGTTCCGTTAATGTTTTACCAAACCAAGACTATTATGACGCACTTGCTGCTGTAGAAAATTCACAAGTTACTAGTTTTATTGTTAATTCTGAAGAAGCCGGAGACGGGTTATGGTTTCTTGTAGATTCAAACCCGAGTGAAGCCTTTACTGATGCTTATGGACTTCCTCGCGCCCCAACCTTTTACAGTGGTTACGATTTGAAATATATGATATTAACTCAATCATATTGGACACCTTCCTTAATCGGAGAAGCAGGCGCAGGTCCAACAATTTGGCTTGACGGTAACGAAGACACAAGCTCTAAATCAGATAAATGTAAACCTGATAGCTCAGGTCAATCACAATGTGCAACACCCGATTCCCATGATGTAAGTTGTACAATTTGCCGCGGGCCAAATGTAGCATCGACTACGCAACTAGATGGAACAACTTCGGATGAGCTCTGTCAAGAGCTACAGGAAGGTGTTGATAGCAATTATTATACATCACAACAAGTTCAAAATGTTGTTGCATGCCAAAGTTCACCAGACGATCCAAAAATTGGTAATATGACAGTATTCGACGGTCAGTTTGATGTAAGTAAAACAGGCAACTGTTGCAGTGCTCTTTCGCTTAACGACGGTTTGCATAAAGCTGACGCCACCACTGCATCAGCCGGTAAAAGTTATTACAATATTTTCTATAATTTATACATGGATGTATATTTAGATGACCCGCATTGGACTTTAGATTATCAATACAGAGGTGTTAATACTGTAAAAACAGCTCCTGCAAAATATGAAGTAACTACTTCCGGAGCACAAAGTTGGAGAGGCGGCTACGCTCCTCAATTTGGAATATGTAATATTGATTCAGGGTGGCCAGGCAGTGATCCAGAACGAGGAGTTTCTATTGTTCAAGAACTAGCATCAAGTGATGCGGCGTCGGCAAAGTTATGTCCTGGGTTTTTGAATAATATTAGTAGTAATCTTACTACCACGAATCAACCTCAAACATTAATCGAATTAACAACTGTGTATGGTAAGAATCAGACAACTTCTGAGGGAACATCAAAACAGCCATGGTATCAAAATGTATGCATGCCTTCAGATGATATTGACGGGGTAATGTGGGTCGACGCTGTGGGCCCGGACCCCAACGCCCAATACGCTATGAGCGTAGGTTGTAACTTTTTACCTACAACATTACAAACTAAATTACCATAATATTAAATACAATATTATATTATGGTAATTATTCTGAATTGCCATCCCAATAATCATCATCATTTTTGGTTGCGTAATATGATTGATTACCAGTACTTTGTGTAAATTTACTAAAATTACTTGCAAGCATATCAATCTGGAACAAATCCCATGTTCCCGCGTCTGGAGGACATAAATTTATATAATTTTTGGTTTCTTCAGTATATGTTAAATTATCAGTTGAGCCGCCTGGGCCATTAGCTGTTTCACCATACCCTCCTGCAAATTGATGACCGCACATAGTATCAAATCGGGTACATATTGCTGGATTGCCAGTAATTCCACTTGGAGTACAACCCTGTGTCATCTTTCCTACAGTATCTTGTGGATTTGGTGCTGCCGCGGCGTCTTCTGGCACACATCCATCAGATTCACCGGGTGGTTTTAAATACGCAAAACTTATAAATGGCAAAAAACTACCAGTTACGTCAGATGGATGCAGAAGTTGGTTGTCGTCTCCGAAAGAAGGCTGTCCCAAACTCATTGATGCTACATTACACCAAGATGCACAAGGTTCAGGTTGGCTTACCTCGGTAAGTAATGCTTCATAATTAGCTTTGAATACATCTGGTGCGCCGCCGTTACGCGCAGTGTCAATTAATATTCTTGGGTATACAACTCCGTCCTTAGCAACACCGTTGGGAAATTCGTCTGCATAAATAGTTGCTAAAATTCCGGAATAATTCATCAAATTATTGGTAAAATTATAAGCTTGAACATTATTACACGGATTCATACATTCTGGCCCGCGCGCAATTGTGCCAAATGTTTCTGAGTTAATAGGGTTTATACTAGCTGGTGTTATAACAGGCTTTACGGCGTAATCTTCCCAACCGCAGTAATCCCTTATTACTTCGGGTGGTCTGTTGAGGCCATTTTGACCAAAAGAAGAAAAAGGTATCATGTATCCAAGCGGAGTGTAATTGGATACATTCATTGTAAAACCACTTAACATTTGCTTCCATTGTGCTGTATTCCACCAAAATAATTCTTTAGTATAAACGTTTTCATCAACACCGTCGGAAAAATTATCAGCAGTGCCTATTTTACTGTACGCGTCGGCTGTTGAAGCTACATAAGGCGATTCCGATGTTGCACCCATTAACAAACTATACATTACACCTTTATCAGGATCTCCAAGATTAACATCCCAACCTCCCCACGCTGAATGGGCAACATCTAAATAAGTATGTATTTGATTATTTTGAAACATTGTTGATATAGTTGACTCGTCAGGACTTAGATTTCCATCTTCGCCTCTAACATGACCAGTTAATCTGCGTAATGCATAGTCAATGCCAGCACAGTAAGACAAGGCCGCTGTATTACTAGAACAACCATTTATTCCGGTTGAGTTAGACCCAAACCCGGAATTTGTTAGAATATTTGGAAAACTATCGGGTTCGCATACAATGTGATATTCAAAATCCTTGTAATTTTCTATTGCGGTCACAACTCTATCTGTATAATCTTTATAAGTTTTACCAGGATTTTCATCATCTTGTATCATTCCGCTTGTTAAACCTACACAAAGTGGAGGAGTACCTGAATCACTCGCGAAGTCGGCCATAGTGGTTGGGTCACAATAGCTGGCAACTGGGTCAGCATTAGCAGGATCAATACAGCATAAACTGCCGTTACTTGAACCCGCCGCGCAATCACGATTGGGCAAATCGTAAAATAAGAATATAATTTTAGTTGGACCACCGACAGTCGTGCTCATACTTTCAAGAGCATCTTCTAAAAAGGAAATATGGTCGTAGCTATCAAGCCACAAACCAGTTCGTGTTTTATTTTGAAGCAAATCTACAAAATCTTTTCTGACTGACTGATCTACATTACTAGCAGCACCGCTTGGAAGTGTTGCATTTGCACTTGAATATTCTTCCATTATAGTTTTGTAACCGTATGATGAATCATTTGAACTAGTTATATCTGCATTGTAAATATTAAACCACTCCGCGGGAGCGCCTCCATCATCGCTCGAAGGCGCTGTGCCTCCTCCACCCGAAGGCACAGCATCACCAGACGGAGCTTCACCACCCGATGGAGCTTCACCACCCGATGGAGCTTCACCACCCGATGGAGCTCCGTCACCCGATGGAGCTCCATCACCATCAGATTTATTATTTATCTGTCCTGGAAAAACACCCATGATTACGCATATTACGCATGTAACAAGAGCCACTACTACTATTATTCCTATTACAAGTCCAATTTTTTCAGGTTTTGTTAGATTTCTCATTTTATTATAAATTTTATTTTTATATAAAATATATAATGATTTTAAGCACATATTAAATACCAGAAATAATCAATCTGGATTGCGTTATAGTATCTTAAAATTTTATATTATATGTTAGATATAAAATATGAACAAACATCCACTATTGAAAAAAACATGGTGTGCAAATGCCTTGGTAGGGGCGCCTTGGGCCTGTGGAGAAGCCACTTATGAAAATTATAAAACCGACGCACGAGTTGGAAAATTAAAAGCAAATAATAGTAAATGTTCTGGAATGTTCGAACAATGTGGTGGTAATAATTGGACAGGCCCAACATGCTGTGAAAGCGGATCAGAATGCGCAATGGAAAATGAATGGTATTCGCAATGCACACCTTCAGATACTCCCGACGGATCAATGCCAGTAGGTGCGCCTCAACCAACGCCAATGCCAGTAGGTGCGCCTCAACCAACGCCAATGCCAGTAGGTGCGCCTCAACCAACGCCAATGCCAGTAGGTGCCGCGGCTGACCCAAGTCCAACATCGGAATTATTTTGCGATAGCACTATAGGAAATGCTACTAGTGCTTGCGATGGAGGTTGTGCTGTGATGAATCCAAACCAATATCCATGGATTGAATACGATGAAGACGGCGTAGGAACTTTATATGGTTTTGCTGCAGTGGATGCTGCAGGTGGAAAGGGTTCTTGTGGTACTTGCATGAGTTTCGATCTACCATCAGATCAAAATACTAATTTTAATTCTGAGGTAGGAGTTACAAAAGGAATTGTTCAAATAACAAATCTTGGAGGCATGGGTGATATTGGAAATGGCTACGGGACAGCCGCGTTTGATTTTTTAGTACCAGGAGGAGGTACTGGAGATTTTACAGGCTGTAGTCAAATGCCAGGTTGGAGTTATGGATCCGACGCAAGTTTCTCCAATCAAATTACGTCATCTTCAGAATGTGATAGTGGGTTTGGTGATGATACTGATGCTGCGGAAGCTTGTAAAAAAGTGTTAATTGATCTAATGGGATCGGGAGGTAGTAAGAATGCCAATACAATATTTAAAAATCTTCAAATTATAGACTGCCCTCAGAAATTAATAAACAAAACAGGTTTAAATGGTGTAAGTAAAGCATCCCCCAATCTTAGTTTTACAGATGTAGGTGGTTTTACACATTATTGGGATTGTTGTAAACCTTCGTGTGCATGGGGAAATACTGAAATAACAGATAATAACACAGATGGGGAAGGCTTGTGCGCGAATGGATATAACACAGCTGTGTATTATAATACATGTTCAACTCCATTACCCGAAGATACTTCGCCAAAAAATTGTTGTTCATACGCCCCTTTTACCGAATGCTGCGCTGACTGTGCTGGTCTTTATGATCAAGGTACGTGTACTGCAGAAAGTGGTACATGGTATTATGAAAATGGAAACCCGTAAAATTAACAGATAAAGTTCTAAGTTCTTATGTGTTAAATAATATTATAAATATATTAATTATTTATAATAAATATATTAATGACACTAAAATCATGGAAAAAGTTTTCACTTGGAGAAAAAATTGCTGCTATAAGCGTGCCATCCGCAGTAGCTCTAATTGCAATATTAGTAATATGGTTAAAGTATAATTGGTTTAATCCGCAACCAGATCCAAAATCACCACCAGAACCGGTATCAGCTCCTAGGTCATCGCCACAACCAGGTCCTACGCCAACACCAGTAGGTCCGACACCGGTACCGGTGTATAGTGAAATGTGTGATAAATCCACAAACGGGTCTTATTCAAAGTGTACTACTGATTCTGATTGCTGTTGTGTTTTTCAAACTTGCCAAGATGGAATGTGCCAAGGTCAGCCAGAAACAGCAGAAAATTATATGACACATTATTGGGACTGTTGTAAACCTTCATGTGCCTATAGCGACAAAGGGGGCTCCAGAGTTTATACATGCGATGCAAGTGGTGAAAACCCAACTGTTGGTTCGGATAGTGTTAATCTTTGTGATAATAACGGCGACGAGGGTATGTGCAAAACACAATATCCATGGATTGAAAATAACATTTTATATGGCTATGTTGCGCTGAGCGGGGATGGGGTGGGTTGTGGAGATTGCTACGAAGTTGAATTTACAAACGCAAGAAACATAGAAAAGGCGATTGTCATGGTCACAAATGGAGGGGATTCTAGCATTGGAAATATGGATTTAGCCGTTCCTGGAGGAGGCTTTGGTGCTAATAATGGATGTGCTTTATACGGTGGGTGGGATGAAGATGAAATTAATAAATGTACCAACAACGAAAACTGTGCAACATATGGCGGTTTTTATACAATAGAACAATGCGCGGAAACCTTTGCGGGTGATGAAAAGGCGGTTAAGGCGTGTGAAGATGTGCTTTTTGGAGTTTTTGGTCAAACAGGTTGCGACCAAGATTCTGGTTATCCTAGTAATATTTTCTTTACATCAAAAACAAAAGTTACTTGCCCTGCTAAATTAACAGACGGAGTTGTAATTTCAAATTGATTTTAAACATTTGTTTTCATTTATTTTTAAATGAAAACTTTCACTATATTGTTAATGTGGTTGATACACACCAAATGCCAAGCCTTTAAAATTAATTATTCACCCAATGTATTGGTAAAAAGCAATACTATTACCCAACAGTGGTCATACAGTGATTTTGTGGGGCGTTTGAAACTACACCAAGTCGAATCTGTAACCCTTTTGGAAAATGCAAAAGGGTTTGTTGCAATTGACAATTTGCACGAATCTGGAGCTGACCCTTCAGGTTTGAATTTACACGCGGTTAATTCTTATCCCGATCTTACAAACAAAGCTGTTGAGCTATTACAGGTAAATTCCGTACCTTTTGATGTGTTAAATCAGGCCGGAGGGCCTGATCCAATTAGTGTATTGTTTAACCTGTTTATTGGATATATATTTCTAAATACTGTGATTAGACAATTGCTAATGCTCAGCCGCCGCGGTGCCGGTGATAATCCTTTTGAAAAACGCAGTTCAGATATTGAAATTACTCAACCGGGCGAAATTGAACAACGATTTTCTGACGTTGCAGGCATTGACGCTATTAAAAATGAAGTTGTTGAAGTTGTTGAATATTTGAAAAACTCTGATAAATATTTGACTATGGGCGTAAAAGTACCAAAAGGTGTGTTGCTTGAAGGTCCTCCAGGTGTAGGAAAAACACTATTGGCGCGTGCCACCGCGGGCGAAGCCGGAGTTCCTTTTATCAGTGTTAGCGGAAGCCAGTTTATTGAAATGTTTGTAGGTGTTGGTGCAAGCAGAGTTCGTAAGGTTTTTGATACTGCGCGTTCATTTGAAAAGTGTATTGTATTTATTGACGAAATTGACGCAGTAGGAAAGCGGCGCGGTGGAAGCGGAATTACTGGCGGTGGAAATGATGAACGTGAACAAACATTGAATCAAATTTTAACAGAAATGGACGGATTCAAGATCTCGTCAGGTATTATTGTAATGGCTGCTACAAACAGAATTGATTTGTTGGACGGCGCACTTGTTCGACCAGGACGATTTGATAGAAAGATTAGTGTGCCTTTGCCGAACGCAGCAGCGCGAAAACAGATTATTAAAACTCTGTTCCCCGCTTATAATTCGGACGACGAAGTTAGTGAGCTAGCGGCGCTTACATATGGATTTTCTGGCGCTTCTATTGCAAATTTGATTAATGAAGCTCTAATATTTGCTATTCGTAATAATAAAACCAGTCCATCGCGAGCTGATTTCTTGGATGCATTTGAAAAGATTCAGATTGGTCTTCCAATAGAAAACGGAAGCCTCGAGTTTGAAACAAAAGAACTGGTTGCATATCATGAAGCCGGACATACATTGATTTTGTTGTATTTTAATAATACATTTACTTTGTCGCGGGCGACAATCAAACCTACTTCTAACGGGGCAGGGGGGTATACATTATTTACACCAAATCAGAAAAGCGCGGATTATCCAAATAAGAAATATTTGCTGGCTCAAATGATTTTAGCAATGGGTGGCAAAGCTGCGGAGGAAATTCTTTATAGAAATAAAAAATCTCAAAGCGAAGATAATATTCTCCAGAAAAATAATAAGGATTTGTTTGTTACAAGCGGCGCTGTTTCAGATTTGCAACAAGTTAATCAGCTTGCAGAAACTTATATTACAAAAGTAGGTTTTGGTAATAATCTAAACGGTTATTCGTCGGACCAATATTTGACAAGTGAATATACTAAAAAACAGATTGATATGGAAAAACAACAGCTTATTAGCTATAGTTATAATAAAGCAGTTGAAATTCTTGAAAACAATTTTGAAAATTT
>Ga0302131_1001114_pt1 | contig 14932 bp, 8 predicted proteins | sample CB9_20m_MG_FD_203105 | JGI IMG/M metagenome (GOLD analysis project Ga0302131, IMG submission 203105) | Marine microbial communities from Western Arctic Ocean, Canada - CB9_20m | ecosystem: Environmental > Aquatic > Marine > Oceanic | place: Canada: Western Arctic Ocean | collected 2017-09-19
CATGAAAATACGTTATATTATTGAAAACAAATACTTTTTAAGCCTAATTAGATATTGTAAAATGAAAAATTGTAAATACACCATACAAGACAATTGATTTATAAAATAATCCTCGGTATTTTGTACGACCCGCTTAGTATAAGTATTCGATACTCGACCGGGGCTTCTAATAATAATTACGACTTAAAAATAAGCACTAGGCATGAAGCCATCCAACGTTCATACACGTGTTAGATGTATGATTAGCAACAACGAAATACAACCTCTGCCCAGTCGATGGTTGAAGGAGTCTTTAAAATGAGTTTATATCATCCTAACGATTCAAAGGATAATTGTGGTTTTGGCTTAATTGCTCACACCAAAGGTGAACCAAGTCACAAATTGGTTAGTACCGCAATTGAAGGTCTCGACCGTATGCAACATCGTGGCGGTATCGCTGCAGATGGCAAAACCGGTGATGGTTGTGGTTTACTTCTACAAAAACCGGACGCATTTTTTCGTGGAATAGCCGAACAGCAAAATTGGAAGTTAGGCAAAAAATATGGTGTCGGTGTGGTTTTTCTTAACCAGAACCAAGCGTTAGCCGAATTAGCTAAGCAAGTCATTACTGAAGAGCTAGAAAAAGAGACCCTAGGCGTTGTTGGCTGGAGAGTCGTGCCAACAGATAAATCAGTCTTAGGTGACCTTGCGTCTTCTTGTGTGCCGCAAATCGAACAAGTGTTTGTCAATGGTCCATCAGGATGGCGCTCTCAAGATTTAGAACGTCGGTTATTTATGGCCCGCAGACGGGCGGAAAAGCGCCTATCAAACGACGAAGATTTTTATATCGCGAGCTTATCCAGTTTAGTCACAATATATAAAGGCCTTGTCATGGCTGGTGACTTACCCAAGTTCTATTTAGATTTAGCTGATGAAAACATGCAGTCGGCTATTTGTGTGTTTCACCAACGTTTCTCAACTAATACATTACCACGCTGGTCGCTAGCTCAACCATTTAGATATTTGGCGCACAATGGTGAAATAAATACTATTCGTGGTAACCGCGATTGGGCACAAGCACGAACGGGTAAGTTCAAGACACCTTTATTGCCTGATCTGGCTGATGCTGCACCCTTTGTAAATGAAGTGGGCTCCGACTCTTCCTCATTAGACAATATGTTAGAGCTGTTTCTAGCTGGCGGCATGGATTTATTCCGTGCTATGCGTCTTTTAGTGCCACCTGCTTATCAAAACAACAAAACCATGGATGAAGATTTAAAGGCTTTTTACGAGTTCAACTCCATGCACATGGAACCTTGGGATGGCCCAGCAGGCATAGTTTTGACTAATGGTCGCCATGCAGCGTGTAATCTTGACCGTAACGGACTTCGTCCCGCACGTTATGTCATAACTAAAGACGGGTTGATTACTTTAGCTTCAGAAGTGGGTATTTGGGACTATAAGCAAGAGGATGTGATTGAAAAAGGGCGTGTCGGACCAGGCGAAATGTTAGCCATAGATACTGAGACGGGGAAATTGTGGCGCTCAAATGAAATAGATGATGATTTAAAAAGTCGACATCCATACAAAGAGTGGTTGGATAAAAGTATTCGGCGTTTAACACCCATTGAAGAATGTGATGCGCCTGAAATCGGCAAACGTATGTTCGATGATAATATGATGAATACTTATTTAAAACAGTTTAATTACAGTTATGAAGAACTTGAACAAGTAGTCAAGGTTTTAGCCAAAGATGGTCAAGAAGCAACAGGTTCGATGGGTGATGATACGCCTATGGCAGTTCTTTCTGGAAGAAGCCGCACTATTTACGATTATTTCAGGCAACAATTTGCTCAGGTAACGAATCCGCCTATTGACTCTTTACGCGAAAATCACGTAATGTCTCTGGCTACTTGTATTGGCCGCGAAAAGTCTGTGTTCACAGAAACATCAGGGTATGCTGATCGCGTACTGTTTGACTCACCTATCATGGTTTATACCGACCTTAAACAATTACGTAACTACGATCCTGAACATTATTATTCTGAAGTAGTCGATCTTAATTTCCCACCAGAAGAAGGGCTTAAGGCAGCAATTAATCGAATATGTAATGAGGTAGAACATTTAGTCTCACACAAACGTGCTGCGTTTGTTATTTTATCAGACCGAGCCATTAAAACCTCACGCATACCTATACCAGCAGCTATGGCTGTGGGTGCAGTGCAGAAACGACTGGTAGACAAAGGCTTACGTTGCGATGCAAATATAGTAGTAGAGACAGCATCGGTCAGAGACTCACATCACTATGCGGTATTGATTGGTCTGGGTGCTACAGCAATATATCCATTCTTGGCATATGAAATTATTGAACAGATGTGTGAGTCTGGACATTTAGATATGACCCCAATGCAAGCGACTGTTAATTATCGTAAAGCGATAAACAAGGGCCTGTACAAAATCATGTCAAAGATGGGAATTTCAACTGTTGCCAGTTACCGTAGCTCAAAATTATTTGAAGCTATTGGTATCAACAAAGCGGTAATGGACATCTGTTTTAAAGGCGTGCCAAGCCGTATTCAAGGTGCTAATTTTGAAGATTTCCAACAAGATCAAGTTAATTTAAATCGTGTCGCTTGGTTAAAACGTAAAAACGTCGACCACGGTGGATTATTAAAATATGTACACGGCGGTGAATATCACTCTTACAACCCTGACGTAGTCACAACCCTACAAAAGGCAGTATTAAGTGGTGATTACCAAGATTACCAAAAATTTAGCGCCTTGGTAAATGAAAGGCCCACTGCTTGTTTACGTGATTTATTAGCTTTATCGCCTAATTCAGAAGCGATATCGATTGATGAAGTTGAACCTGCAGAAAACTTATACCCACGCTTTGACACGGCAGCTATGTCAATTGGTTCTTTAAGTCCTGAAGCTCATGAGTCTTTAGCTATCGCTATGAATCGTTTAGGTGGTAATTCTAACTCAGGTGAAGGTGGCGAAGATCCTAAGCGTTTTGGTAATGAACGTAACTCAAACATCAAACAAATCGCATCAGGTCGTTTTGGGGTAACACCACACTATTTAGTCAATGCTAAAATCTTACAGATAAAAGTTGCTCAAGGTGCTAAACCGGGTGAGGGCGGCCAATTACCCGGTGATAAGGTCAACAAATATATTGCTGAACTGCGGCATTCGGTGCCTGGAGTCACGTTAATATCTCCACCACCACATCATGACATTTATTCTATCGAAGATTTAGCGCAGCTGATTTTCGACTTGAAACAAGTGAACCCAGATGCACTAATTTCAGTAAAATTAGTGTCAGAACCAGGAGTAGGTACCATCGCTTGTGGTGTTGCTAAAGCGTATGCCGACTTAATTACTATTTCGGGTTATGACGGCGGCACAGGTGCCAGTCCATTATCATCAGTTAAGTACGCAGGTAGCCCTTGGGAGTTAGGTCTTGCAGAGACTCAACAAGCCTTAGTGAGCAATGGTTTACGCCATAAAGTACGGGTGCAAACCGATGGTGGTTTAAAAACCGGATTAGACGTTGTAAAAGGGGCCATTCTGGGTGCTGAGAGCTTCGGTTTTGGTACTGGGCCGATGGTTGCTTTAGGCTGTAAATATCTACGTATTTGTCACTTGAATAACTGCGCGACAGGTATCGCCACACAAGATAAAAACCTGCGTGATAATTATTTTTCGGGTTTACCTAATATGGTAATGAACTACTTCAAATTCGTTGCCCAAGAAGTGCGTGAAATTATGGCTTCAATGGGTGTACGTAAATTGGATGATCTCATTGGACGCACTGATTTGTTAAAAATATTAAACGGTGTAACGGCTAAACAGAACAAACTAGACCTTAGTCCTATTTTAGCTAAGCCGTTAGCAGGCGACCACACTAAACTCTTTTGTAGTGAAGGTGCTAATGCGCCAATGGATAAAGGTGACTTGAATCAGTTGCTGTTATCAGACTTAACCACTGCGGTGACAAACAAAAGCGGTGGTGTGTTCAATTATCCTATTCGTAATACTGACAGGTCTGTTGGCGCTATTATCTCTGGTTTAATTGCCAAACATCACGGTAATAAAGGCATGAGTGAAGACCCCATTAAATTGAACTTTACCGGTACCGCTGGGCAAAGTTTTGGTGTCTGGAATGCTGGCGGTTTAGAAATGACCTTAGTGGGTGACGCCAACGATTACGTCGGTAAAGGCATGGCTGACGGTAAACTCGTTATTCATCCGCCTAGAGGTGTTAGCTTTAAATCAAATGAAAGCGTGATAGCTGGTAACACCTGTTTATATGGCGCAACTGGTGGTAAATTATTTGCTGCAGGCCTAGCAGGCGAGCGCTTTGCTGTGCGTAACTCTGGCGCCATAGCCGTTGTCGAAGGCATAGGCGATAACGGATGTGAATATATGACTGGTGGTATTGTGGCAGTGCTTGGGCGTACTGGTGTAAACTTCGGCGCAGGTATGACAGGTGGCTTTGCATATATTTTGGATGAACAAAATGATATCGAGCAACGCGTAAACGGTGAATTAGTAGAGCTTATGTCTATCGAAGACAAAGTGATTTTGATGGAGCACTTACGAGGTCTAATCAATCAACATTATGAAGCAACAGGTAGCGAGCATGCTCACAAAATATTAAGCAATTTTGCCACATATTTACCTAAATTCAGACTGGTAAAGCCAAAAACCAGTGACGTTAAAAATTTACTTGGTCACATAAGTCGGTCTACTGCCGAACTTCGTGTTCAAGTACAGTAAGGAGGTATCATGTCTAAAAATGTATACCAATTTGTTGATGTAGAGCGTATTGATCCACCTAAAAAACCCTCTATCCTCAGACGTGAAGAATTTGCTGAAATATATCAGCCGATGAGTGCGACCCAAGTAGCGGGTCAAGCTGATCGTTGCCTTGATTGTGGTAACCCTTATTGTGAATGGAAATGCCCAGTGCATAACTACATTCCACAATGGTTAGATCTAGCGAATGAAGGACGTATTTTTGAAGCGGCTGAATTATCGAGTAGAACCAATACATTGCCAGAGGTATGTGGACGTGTATGCCCGCAGGACCGATTGTGTGAAGGTGCTTGTACTCTAAATGATGATTTTGGTGCTGTTGCAATTGGTAGCATTGAAAAATACATTACCGACACTGCCTTTAAACAAGGTTGGCGTCCAGATATGTCTAATGTTGTTAAAACCAACAAAAAAGTCGCGATTATTGGTGCAGGCCCAGCTGGTTTAGGTTGTGCAGATATCCTAGTGCGTAACGGTGTAAAACCTGTTATTTTTGATAAATACGAAAAAATCGGTGGTTTATTAACGTTTGGAATTCCGTCTTTTAAGCTAGAAAAAGAAGTCATCGCACTGCGCCATGAAATATTTTCTGAAATGGGAATGGAATTTGTTTTAAATACCGAAATAGGCAAAGATCTTCCTTTCGAAGATTTATTAAAGGGTTACGACGCCGTTTTCCTAGGCATGGGTACTTACAAACCGATGCAAGGTGGTTTTGATAACGAAAAAGCGCCGGGTGTTTATGAAGCTCTGCCTTACCTTATCGCTAACGTTAATCGCCAATTAGGTCTAGAAAAGCTACCCACTGACTTTATTGATATGAAAGATAAAAAAGTATTGGTGCTAGGTGGCGGTGATACCACTATGGACTGTGTCAGAACGGCCCTTCGCCAAGGTGCGCCCGATGTCACCTGTGCTTATCGTCGTGATGAGGAGAGCATGCCTGGCTCACGCCGCGAAGTCGTTAACGCACGTGAAGAAGGTGTAAACTTTAAGTTTAACCTTATGCCACTCGGTATTGAAGTGGATGAAAATGGTAAAGCGATAGGTGTGAAGATGGTTAAGACTGAGATGGGTCAACCTGATGCAGAGGGTCGCCGTCGCCCAGTGAAGGTAGAAGGCTCTGAACACGTACTTGAAGCTGATGCAGTGATTATTGCTTTTGGCTTCCAACCTAGCCCGGCAAGCTGGTTTGGTGACTATGGCATTATATTAGATGAGAAAGGCCGAGTACGTGCCCCTAAACATGGCAAGTTCGCATTCCAAACATCGAACCCTAAAATATTCTCTGGAGGAGATATGGTGCGAGGCTCTGATTTAGTCGTGACTGCCATTGACGAAGGTCGCAGTGCTGCTGAAGGTATATTGGATTATCTAGGCGTCTAAGCGGTTAGATACATAAGGCAAATAGAAAAAAGGGGCTTGCGCCCCTTTTTTGATCTTAGGCGAAAAAAGGAAAAATATTTTAAACCACAGAGGACAAAGAGCGCTTCGCTACACAGAGGAACAGACTTAAAAATTCACTTTTCTTTTCCTCTGTGACCTATTTTTCCTCGGTGGTGAGCAATCTTTTATTTCGTAATGGTCAGGATTTCCACCACTGAGAACACAGAGCGCTGCGCTACACAGAGGAACAGATTTCAAAATTCACTTTTATTTCCTCTGTGGCCTCCGCGCACTTATTGGAATCCTTCAAGACCTATGTCAAAACGCTTCCTGCTGCTTTGTCCTCTGCAAATGCGGCTTCAAAGTCAATTGGTCAATATTTGATGTAACAGCAAGTTATGCAGCTTGCTGTTGCAACTCTAATAATGCGTCTTCAATTTCCTGAGTAATAACAATCTCAAAATCGGTAAAGAGCGCTACAGGCTTTAGGTTTCTTCCTTCCCCTTTTTCGAGACGAACGAACCCCTTATCGCCCAGTGATTTTAAAGTATTTGAAAGGTTGGACTTTTTACGACCAGACAGGTCTGCTAGCGCAGAAACGCTGTCAGGACGTTCAGTAGCGATTAGCCTTAATAGTGCTATATTGTCTGGGTTCAAAATTTGAGAGATAGCATTAAGGGAGGTATACCAAACCTTAGGCTCGTTTTCATGAGGTGTATACTTCCCCTGAACAATAGACAGTACTCTTGTACGTATAAGTTCTTCAGACATGATGCCTATTCTTGCTTTCATCATTTTTTGCTCTCTATTGCTTCAATCGTTGTATCAATGCCACTAAAAAAATCATTCAACAAGGTTGCACAATCTTTAAATTCATAAGGTGTACCCATATCGATGGCTGACTTATGTAGATGATCATAATCATACCGTTTTGCTGCGAAACCTTTCCTTTTAGCTGGCTTCACGGCATGAGCATTGTCTAACCCAAAAACACGCTTATTGTATTTGTTGTGCAGCGTGAGGTTATAGCGAATACCATGAGGTCTTTCCTTGGTTGGTTGCACTTCCCAAGCTTCTATTTTCCACCAATAAGCAACATCTCTATGAGCTTCGGTGCCGAACAGCGCTAAAAGATTGTCTAAGCCAGTATCCAAATGAGGCCTCATTTTTATGGTTATGACCAGACTATAACTATAGTTGACTTATTCGTCCAACAATAATCAATTGTGGTAAAGAATTATTGACTCTATATTCACAATTATTTTCTAGTGAAAGATTTGTTGCTGGTCGTCACACTAGACCAACTTTTTTTACCAACCAATATCTAATAGACAAAACTACTCGGCCAATTGTTTGGCTGAGTAGTTTTCGTATGGTGTGGTGTGGTGAGTTTCGGGATGTTACTAAGCTATAAACATACGAAAGGAGAATGGCTTGGCCGAAAGTTCCTTTTTTGATCTTAGGCGAAAAAAGTAAAAATGTTTTAAACCACAGAGGACAAAGAGCGCTTCGCTACACAGAGAAAAGATACACAACTAAAAAGACTAACTATATTATGCTTTTCCTCTGTGACCTCATTGTCCTCGGTGGTGAGCAATCTTCTATTTTGTAACGGTAATATCTACCCACACTAATCGATGGTCCGATGAACTTTTTCGGTCTTTAATTAAACGAAACAAAGAATCATCTGGCTTAGGCCAAAATACGCCACTCCCCGTCACATTAAGTGAAGTTGAAGGTAATACATAATCAGCTCGCATTGCCCATTCAGCAGTATGTTGTGCCGAATATGGGTTATCAGGCGTATGAACGCTGCCACCTTCACTTTGTGGCACAATTAAGTCATTGACTAGCGAATGCTCAAGTAGCCCTTTTATACCTCCCTTAATGCCATCACCTTCATCTGGCGAGGCATTTAAATCCCCAGCGATAACAAAGTGTTCGCCTTTAAAACCACCTCGTTTTTGATTGTCATCGTAAATATAAGCCGATTGTTCACTGCCAGATAGGTAATCAGTCCAAAAACGTATCTCATCGTGATTACGCTTACCATTACGATTTTCTGGACCATCAAATACTGGTGGTGTGGGGTGACTGGCGAGTATATGAATGGTTTGATTACCAATTTTGATTGGAATGTCCCAATGAGACTTAGAAGACAAACGTAGTATCTGCTGCGCTTGTTGGCTGTAATATGGCTTGCCGTTTTCGTCCTTGATAGTTGCCATTAAATTATCTGGCATATCTTCCCACAGGAAATGTTGAAACGTACGGATTTGGTCAAATTGAATCGGATATTTGCTCAGTACCAACATGCCATAGTGGCCAGGGAATAAACCGAAGCCAAAGGCATCGCTTTTAGTGCCGGAAGCAATACCGTCTTTATCTAGATCCAATCCAGAATCAACGCCTGTATTGACCGGCGCACTATAGAAATAGGGATAATCTATAGGCTTATTATTAGCCTGAGAGAGTATTAGGTAGTGCTTCATAAAGTTTTGTACATCTGCTAATGATTGTTTTGAATAATCAAATTCATTTAACAAAACAATATCAGGTCTTGTTCTCTGAATAATGTCAGTAATATTTATAATTTGTTTATGTGCACCACCGCGTAAGTTGCTCTGCAACTCATCACCTGTTGGCGTCTGCTTTTGTTCAACATAATTTGTAGCTTCCATACTGGCATTAAACGTGGCAATTCGAATACTTTGGCTATTTGACGACATGCTGAACACCGTTAATATAAAGATAATAAATTGATACATCGTTAACCTTTTAAGAATTGCAAAAAAAAGCCGATCATAAAGATCGGCTTTTAAAGTGGCTATGATTAATTAAATAATCATTAAAATTCGTATTTCAAACCAAATTGAATCTGCCAAACAGACTGCTGACGTACTCTTAAGTTCTCAATACTTCTGATACTGTTCAGTCCAAAATACTCGTACTGTCCGCCGACGATCTTAGCCGAAACAACATCGCGCTCGTATTCATATTCAGTAACCTCAACACGACCCCAGTCAGAGTTAAGAAGATTGCCGAAGTTCTCAATATCTAAGAACAAATTGAAGGTGTGATCTTTATTAAAGGCTGGAAGTTCTTGCTTGATACGAATATCCATAATAGTTGACCAAGCAGAGTTGTCATTGTTACGTGGAGCGATGCCACCCGCATACTGTGCTAGCTCTGAACTATTAATGTAATCAAAGAACTCTTGTTGAGCTGCTGCATCTCCCTCGAATGAAGTCGAAGCAAAAAGCGGATCATTCAGACCAGTTGGAACGTAAAGCAAATGACCGGCGTCATCATTACGGCTTTCACGTGAACATCTACCGCCACCTATATCAAGCACACAGGCATTGTTTTCACTGAAAGTATAGCTATAAGGTTGACCGGTACGACGGGTCATGAACATCGATACCTTAGTTTCGTAACCAGCGATGAACTCTTTTGTCCAATTAGCGCGGATCTTAAACAGGTGCTCAGTTTGGAAACTTGACGTACCCACACGTGGGGACTGGCGATCATATGCAGCAAAATCAGAGTAGTTAGATGTCGCTGTTGACGATGTGCCGTAACCGATGTCTTCAACATCTGAATAAGTATAGCTAGAGAACATGTCGAAAGAGCCGTAATCAGTATCCCAATCGTTAGTCGCTGATAGCGCATATAACTTACTATCACCACCGCCGTTAAATGAGCCAACAATGAGGGCTTCAGGCCCATCGCTACAGTCATAGACACCACGTCCATCTGGTGATGTCGCTACTGGATTTTCACAACGTTGGTCATACCAATAAGTCGCATTATCTAGTTTATTATAGAGGAAATCTGCAGAAAACATCCAACCTTCACCTAACACTGGTAGGTCGGCATAGTAAGCTGCGCCAAGACTGATTTTCATTGTGGTTGGAATTTCAAACGATGGATTAAGTGCGTTAACAGATCCATCTGGGGCTTCGTTTGCTAGTGATGCAAGCACATCCTGCGGAATGTACTGACCCGTTGCCGCGTCAGGTGTCGTTGGAACTGTGTAAAACACGCCGTCAGTACCAAAATCGTTAACGGCGTCAGAAATCACACCATCGTTAGAATAGCTGTTTGAAAGCCAAACTCCAGGTGAACCACCAGAAAAGCGACCAATTCCACCACGAACAGTCAGGTCATCTGAAGCCAACCACTCAAACGAAATTCGTGGAAGAAACACATCCAAACCATCGATATCTGTAGTGTTGGAATAACCATAACGGTCGTTAAAGTTTTGATTATCGCGGATTGAACCTTCAGACTCGTACCAATCATAACGGATACCCGCATCAATGCTCAGGTCTGCATTGACATTCCATGAATCCTGTATATAAAAAGAATTTGAATTATAACCCCAAATAGCACGCAGATCGTTTTCGTCGTTGCTGACAGCATTCTGATATAATAAAGCAGAAGCGTTATTGTTGCGAAGATCATCAATACTGTCAAAAAGGTAAGAACCTTCCGAATTTTGAGCGAACAAGTTGTCTACATCCACTTCTTCTCTCTCGAAACCGCCTTTGATTATATGATCGCCGACTGCGTATGTAGCCAAAAATTTGTACTGTAAGAACTCTTGATCGAGTGAATTACCATGGCGATAACGGTCTGGACCGATTGAAAGATAATTTTCATCACCATCAAGTTCACGCAAAAATACTGCAAAATTAGGAAATTCAGCACCATTCAAAGAGTCCTGACCTGTCGCTTGCGTGGTACTTGCGATCTTAATTTGGGTGGAAAAGTTTTCTGTCCAGTCAGAAAATACGTGACCGATAAAACTCTCTACTTTTTCTGAGCGATCATACCAAGTAGAAGATGCACCAAGTCTATTATCTGACGCTAAAAAGTTGTTACCGTTTTGCTCATTAATGGCGTTTCCTTCCGTCCTGAGATAGGTGAACTTTGCACGGTGGTCGGCACTAATGTTCCAATCTATGTTGGCAAGGATTTTTTCATCTTCGGCAGGGCCTATGTTAAAATCACCAATGTCGAAGCCCCAAATATCCGAAACAATTTGACCAACTTGAGCCACATCGTCAAGTGTAATACCTGCTTCTTCGTTAAGAGCTCCTGAACCTACTGGACCATCGTTAAGAGGAGCGACTTCCTCAAACTTGTCGTAAGCAATGAAGAAGAAAAGCTTATCTTTTATTAATGGACCACCAAGGGTTCCAACAAAGGTATCTTCTTCAAAAGTAAGATTGAAATCGTCGTCGCCGTTTTTATCGCCACTCAATGAATCGCTTGTATGATAATAGCCAACTGACCCTTTGAATTCGTTGGTACCAGATTTAGTGACGGCATTGATAGTACCGCCAGTAAAGCCGTTATATTCAACATCAAAAGGTGCAGTTTGGACTGAAAGAGATTCGATGGCATCAAAAGAGATCGGGGAACCCTGGGTTGGATAACCATTTGCATTTAGACCAAAACGGTCGTTCAAAGCAACACCGTCTACCGTTAACGAGTTAAAGCGGCTGTTTGCACCCGCGATCGTTAATGATTTATCTCCATCACTCGAAAAGTCTACTGAAGCAAACGGATTTAGCGCAGCTGCGTCTGTGATATCGCGATCAATCGAAGTCACTTCGCCTAGTGCTTCTATACCAAGATTAGTGCTTAGCCCGTCATTCGAGAAACCGGCCACTGCACTTGCACTGCCCGTTATTTGGATTACTTCCGTATTGCTTGTCGCCTGAACGGTAACAGGAAGGGCGAACGCTTGGTCGAGCGATAGATAAAGGTCATCATATTGCACAGGAGCGAACTCGCCGCCACTGATCATAACTGAGTAAGGACCGCCAACACGCAGGCCGCGTGCAGAAAACACACCATTTGCATTTGTTGTCGCAGTCGACACAGTACCTGATGGTGTATGTGTAATAGTTACAATCGCTCCAGAAAAAATAGTTCCTGTTTCAGTTGCAACATTACCGCGGATAGAAGAAGTAGTTGATTGCGCCATTGCAGCAGACGATAGTCCTACCGACATAGCGACTGCAATCGCGATGCGACTGAGTTTTGTGGTTTTAAACATTTGTGTGTTTCCTAAGTTTATATGTTCTAAATGATTAGTCCGAACTGTTGTCCGTTCAGAATGCAAATTGGCAATGCCAATGGCTTATTTGGTCGATTCAAATCGACTTCTTTTCTGTCAAATGCAATCTTAACAGAATAATTATGACACTTTTATAACAGGCATAGTAGTAACGGCGTAAATTCATCAAATTGTCTCATTTCTGAAGATAAATCATACAACTTATCGACATGTTTTAACAAAAATTTCACAAACCTGACCAACGAGTCATGTATAAAAATCTACATTGAGAACTGACTTTTAGCAAGTTCGCTGGTATCTTTCGTACCAATTAATTTCTTTTTTTAATGGTTTGTTATGTCTACCCCTTTAGTTATTGCCATTTCAGGCGCGTCTGGTTCTGGTAAGTCTTTGTTTACTGAGAATTTATTAAAAGAGTTCTCTGAGGAAGGTAAACCTGTTCAAATTTTACGAGAGGATCATTATTATCGCTCTCAAGACCATTTACCTATGGTTGAACGAGAAAAAAATAATTATGACCATCCAAAAGCTTTTGAACATGAGTTATTAGTTGAACATTTGAAAGCATTGAAAAGCTGGAAGTCTATCGAGTATCCACAGTATTGTTATAAAACACATACTCGACTTGAAAAAACCGAAACGTTAATTTCAGCCCCAGTAATCATTATTGAAGGCATCATGCTGTTGGCTAATGATGCTCTTCAACCCCTGTTTGATATAAAAATATTTGTCGATACACCCCTAGATATCTGTTTATTACGTCGTATGAAAAGAGATATTGCTGAAAGAGGTCGTACCCTAGAGTCTGTGGCCAAACAATACGAGTTGACTGTTAAGCCCATGTATCACCAGTTCATTTCTCCTAGCCGCTTTACTGCTGATGTGATTGTCACGCAAGGCGGTAAAAACCGGATTGCACTTGATGTAATAAAATCTCACATTCAGCAAAGCCTGCTCTAAATCAGCAGAATATTATAGATAACTAATAAAAATAAAAAAGGAAATCATATGGTTAGTCTAATAGGCGTAGCGCTAATGCTAGTTATCGCATTTACGTTTTCGTCCCACAAAAAGTCGATTAACTGGCGTACTGTAGGTGGTGCTTTTGCTATTCAGGCATTAGTCGGTGCATTGGTATTGTATTTCCCCCCAGGAATACAATTTTTGTTAGCATTAACCGGTTATGTCGAAAATATTATTAGCTACAGCCAAGACGGTATTACCTTCATTTTTGGTCCTTTGGGTAACAAGTCGATGGGTTTTATCTTCGCTTTTAATGTGTTGCCGGTGATTGTATTTTTCTCTTCACTGATTACAGTTCTGTATCACCTGAAAATAATGAATGTGATTATTCGTGTAATAGGCGGCTTCTTGCAGTTTTTCTTAAAAACTAGCCGACCAGAGTCAATGTCTGCTGCTGCAAATATTTTTGTTGGCCAAACTGAAGCGCCATTGGTTATTAAACCCTATATTCCTAATCTTACTCGTTCAGAACTTTTTGCTGTCATGGTGGGTGGTTTAGCCTCTATTGCGGGCTCAGTTATGGCTGGGTATGCAAGCATGGGAGTTGAAATAGAATACTTACTGGCAGCTAGTTTTATGGCGGCGCCAGGTGGTTTATTGATGGCTAAAATTATTATCCCTGAAACAGAAGAAGCTAAAAATGAATTAACTGAGCAGGAACAACTAGACAATCAGTACGCCAATATTTTTGATGCCGCGGCAACTGGCGCAGCTAACGGTTTGCACCTGGCATTAAATGTTGGCGCAATGTTATTAGCATTTATTGGATTAATCGCTCTATTGAATGGAATCATTGGCTGGGGTGGCGGCTTGTTTGGAGCAGAAAATTTAAGTTTTGAAGTAATATTAGGCTACGTATTTCAGCCGATTGCTTGGACCTTAGGAGTGCCATGGAATGAAGCCAATGTTGCTGGTAGTTTTCTCGGTCAAAAAATAGTGGTTAACGAGTTTGTCGCATATTTAGATTTCTTAAAATATCAAAGTGAATTATCACCGCAAACACAAGCAATCGTCATATTTGCTCTTTGTGGATTTGCAAACTTTTCGTCTATTGCCATATTAATGGGTGGCATAGGTGCTATGGCACCCACTAGGCGTAAAGAAATTGCTCAATTGGGTTTAAAAACAGTATTAGCGGCTACGTTGGCCAATTTAATGAGTGCAGCTTTAGCAGGGTTCTACCTCAGCCTTTAAACAGAAAGATAAGTAGGGAGAAAATGATGATGGAATTAGTAGCAGTAGATTACAAGGCACCTAATGCAGACAAACTTTTTGTAGAATCTTTGCATAAAACTGGATTTGGTGTATTGAAAAATCACCCCATTAGTCAAGATAGAGTCAGTAGTATTTATGATCGCTGGCAAGCTTTTTTTAATAGCGAAGAAAAAAATCAATTTATCTTCAATAAAGATACACATGACGGATTTTTTTCCACTGAAATATCAGAGACAGCGAAAGGCTTTAAAAAGAAGGATATTAAAGAATATTTTCACTTTTATCCTTGGGGGCGCTGCCCAGAAACGTTAAAACAAGAAATAGCAGATTATTACCGAGATACCAATTCATTGGCTTCAGAGCTGCTCGCATGGGTTGAGAAGTATTCACCCGCAGAAGTGTCAGCAAAATACA
>Ga0302131_1001119_pt1 | contig 14923 bp, 14 predicted proteins | sample CB9_20m_MG_FD_203105 | JGI IMG/M metagenome (GOLD analysis project Ga0302131, IMG submission 203105) | Marine microbial communities from Western Arctic Ocean, Canada - CB9_20m | ecosystem: Environmental > Aquatic > Marine > Oceanic | place: Canada: Western Arctic Ocean | collected 2017-09-19
TCTTCCACCTGACGAAAACTCAATGGATAACGTATGTAATACATAACCGCCAATCGGATGATTTCAGGTGAAGTCTTGAAATATTTAAAGGGGTTTTGTGTTGTCATTCATAAAAGTTAGGTACCAACCAATGGGACGTCAAGTATGTCTGACAACGCCTTTAACTGCGCTGGAACGCAATGGGTTTGTTGAGCAGGACGTCAACACCCGCCAATATCGAATAGGCCTGTCCCCATTCCACCTCGCGCAGATTCGCGAACAGAGCTTTCCGATTGAATCTATAATCATCGCCCACCTCGATGCTTTGGCGGAATCGATAGGTGAAACAGCGCATGGAACAGTGATGGCGGGAAAGGATCCGGTTACTGTCGCGATTAGCTACCCCAATCGTGCTTTATTCGTACATGTACACCCCTCTAGCTCGCTGCCTTGGCACGCTACAGCGTCAGGTATCGCCATCGCGGCATTTCAACCAAATGATGCGCAAAATGAGATTTTAGATCGTTTAACCTTTGAGCCCTTCACTGAAAGTACGCTGACAAGCCGAGAACAAATCAAAGAGGCATGGAAAATGTGCCGCAACGTCGGTTTAGCACGTGCACATTTAACCTTTGAAAAGGACGTCATAGGGACTGCAGCGCCTGTTTTTGGACAATCCGGAACTGCGATAGGATCTATTGCGATCGCTTCAGTTTCACTGCGCATGACCAATGAGCTTGAGAAAGAGATCGAAGCGAAATTGAAGCTAGCAGCGTTTGCGATCACAAAAGAAATAGGTGGAATAGCTCCACGTCTCAATAGTCACTAGATCGACAAGAGCTTTCAACGTTGCCTAAGCGATAATATTGCTCCGTTTCAATTCGGGTTCGGATCAAGGGTTTGTTTACTGATGCCTGCTTCAGGCGTCAGCCATAATATCGATGCGTTCGCAGCAAAGGTCTCCTTTTCGCTAATGCTACCTTTCGCTGTATCAGTTTCATAACAAACGCAGCCGTTGGTTTAGAAGTGGGCAATGTCGGCTTGGTCCGCACAGCAGATCTTTATGCAAACCGCAGCGAAAGTCTGCTCCCCGCCAAACGTGTTGTTCGCTAACACTCATTAGTGTCATGCTGATCCGCAAACTCATCCCGCGACAGCTCATACCACTTTCCTGTGGGCATATCCTTTTTGAGGCGCGGCGTAAGATGGCTGTAATGCCGCTCAATCATGCCTATTGATGTGCCCATCTGTATTGCTAGTGCGTGTATATCCATACCATCGTTTAGCAGGGCAAAGGTCGCGTAAGTGTGGCGCAGACTGTACAGCGTGCGGTTCTGGTTCGTACGCGGGCATGTGATGAGCCCTGTGTCTGTGACGAACTTGCGGAACGTCTGGTGGATGTTTTTAGAGACCGTTCCGTCAGGTAATCTAAACACGGGCAGATCGAGCCGCTGTTTGATTAAGTCGTCAAAGGGGATATTCCTTATGTCTTTGCTGCTTGCGTGGATGCGCTGGAGGTATCGCCGCTCGCGTTTACACTGCGTTTTGAGCCGGCCTTTGCCGCATTTGCAAAGGCGCGATTGCCATCGATGTTTGTGGAATGTCAGATCTGAGTCTGAGCTGAAATTGCCTGTAAATCATCATTGGATCGCACGGACTCCAGGATACGCAGCACGATAGGCTTGGTAGGCGTTATCGAACGCGCTGATATGATCCGGGTTTGGCTGAATCACAGCACTTGTTTCCGGGGCAGTGATGACGTCTGAAGGGTCACAGTCAGTCGATGCAATAAGGGCCAGCCGAGCCGCACCAAGTGCCGCGCCCAATTCGCGGCCCTTTGGAAGCTTCAGTGGCACATTAAAAACTGTTGCCAACAAACTTAGCCAGTAATCGGATGCACTACCGCCACCAATAACGGTCAACGTTTCAACTCTTGCTCCGGTGGATTTCAACGCTTCAAAAGAATCTCGCAGCCCAAAGCTGACACCTTCGAGGACCGCGCGAGTCAAATCCTCTATGGACGTGCTCGTTGAGAGGCCGGTGAAGGCACCCTTTATTTTGGAATCGTTGTGCGGTGTGCGTTCACCAGAGAGATAAGGCAAGAAACGGATGCCCCCCGGAGGTTGCAATTTATCACCTAGGCTTTTTGTGAGAATTGCAGGGCTCTGACCAGTGATGCGGGACAGCCAATTCAGACTGTCAGTTGCAGAGAGCATCACGCCCATCTGATACCAACGGTCAGGTATGGCATGGCAAAACGTATGGACGGCAGTCTCCGGTGCTGGAGCATACTCGTTCCGTGCAATAAGCACGACACCGGAGGTGCCCAGTGATACAAACCCGTCGCCGCTACAAAGTGCGCCTATGCCGCAAGCGGCGGCTGCGTTATCTCCCGCTCCGCCACAGATCACGACATCGCCCGAAATACCCCAGCGTTCGCATAAATTGTCCCGAAGCATGCCAGCTTTTTCGCTACCGGCGACCAATTCAGGCATTTGGTCTCGCCGCATATCACCTGCGTCGAGCAACTCCTGCGACCACGCGCGTGCCCCAACATCCAACCAAGACGTGCCTGCACTGTCCGACATATCAGCCACATATTTACCGGTGAGATAATAATTCAAATAGGCGGCCGGCAAGAGTACTTTGGCAACCTGCGCAAAAACGTCAGGTTCGTTTTTTTTGATCCAGAGAAGCTTAGGCGCGGTGAAGCCCGGAAAAACGATGTTGCCAGACAGCGCACGTACGCCCTCAATTTGATCCAATTCGGCGGCCTCAACTTCAGAGCGCGTGTCATTCCAAAGGATGCAAGGGCGTAGGACTTTACCGGAATCGTTCAACAATGTCGCGCCATGCATGTGCCCCGCCACTCCGATACCGCGAAGTCCCTTGAATGCGCTAAAGCCTTGACTTAACTCCGCCATCGCATCTTCGAGTGCACTGATCCAAGCCGCTGGATCTTGTTCGGACCAACCTGGCGCAGGGTTCGAAACGTCATATGCGCTTTCCGCAGAGCCTATTGGCGATCCCGCCTCATCCACAAGGAGGGCACGCAAACCCGACGTTCCAAGGTCAATACCCAGATAGCTCATGCTACACTTCCTGTTCTTTTACTCGTTTTGGAGACTGGAGATATCTCCTGATGCCCAAGTTCAGCCCGCAAATCTTGTTCTGTTTTCTGCAATGCTTCAAACGCCTTGAAACAAATCGCATGTTTTTTGTGCGTATCTGGAGATGAGGGCGTAAAGACGTGTTTGACGGAGGACATAGTCGACATCGTGTCCCTTAGGCTCGCAAAATGTCCAGAGCTCATGGCCCCCAGCATAGCTGCCCCCAACAGTACAGGTTCGGGTGAGTTGGTAGATAAAACCGTGTAGCCACTGGCGTCGGCCAACATTTGTTTAACGGCATCGCTGCGGCCGGCACCGCCGCTGATGACAATAGACTGAGGCGCGACACCTTGGGCCGCCTGTGCGTTCATAATCTGACGCAATCCGTACCCTACGCCAAATATGCCGGCAACATAGGTCTTGATCAAATCCTCGATATCGCACCGCAAGGATAGACCGGAGATCACAGCTGTGGCTTCCGGGTCTGCATGCGGTGCCCTGTTGCCGAGAAATTCAGGAACGATCAAACGTGTGCCGACCAAATCCACAGCCTCCCTGGGATTAAGGACACGCTCTGAAACTTTAAGGAGCAGATAGTCATGCAATGCCAGTCCTGCATCGGCGGCATGTTCCATCGCCTCGTCATGGGCGGGGTGAGTTTTAATGAGATGAGCAATGGCTTCGCCGGCAGCGGATTGCCCGCCCTCTGACAACCAAAGACCCGGCACCATTGCCGAATAGTACGGCCCCCAAACGCCCGAGACTTTGTGGGGCTGCGCAGAACTGGCCATGGTGCAGGCGGAAGTGCCAAATACATACGCCATGGTCGCAAGCGGCCCCGCCTGCGCATCCGCGCCCACAGTACCAATCCCGCCAGCATGGGCGTCAATCAAAGCGGCCCCCACAGGAATACCTGAGACAAGGCCCATTTGGTCTGCCGCTGCCTGTGTCAGCCCTTGGGCTAGGGGCGTTCCCGGCGGGACAATGCTCTGCCCGATGCGCGAGTAGTTTTCAGTGGCCAGTTCGGCCAACCCGATCTGATGAAAATAACTGTCGTCCCAACGGTCTTCATGGGCGAGGTAGGTCCATTTGCACGTCACGGTACAGGCGGAGCGCGTCAGCGACCCTGTCGCAGCCCACGTCAAAAAATCGGGCAGATCAAAGAACTGCCCGGCACTTGCAAAGATCTCAGGCAGGTTTTCTTTGAGCCAGAGCAGTTTCGGCGTTTGCATTTCCGGTGAAATACGCCCGCCCACATAATCGAGCACCGAGTGGCCTTGGCTATTGATCCGCTCGGCCTGATCTTTAGCACGGTGATCCATCCAAACTATGACATTGCGCTGGCTCGCGTCATCGGTCGTGCTGATACTGAGCGGCTGCATCTGGCGGTCAAGCACCACCATGGAGCAGGCGGCGTCAAATCCAATGCCTTTGATAGCATCGGGCGTGATACCAGCTTGGGTCACCGCGGCTTTGACGCTGGCGCAGACCGCTTGCCATATCCCGCTTGAGGATTGCTCTACGACATCTCCATCGCGCCACATCTGGATGTTATTTGCATGGCTCGCAAGCAAGGTGCCTTTTGTATCAAACACGCCTGCGCGTGCGCTGCCCGTTCCGACATCGACGCCGACAAACAGGCTCATAGGTCGACCGCATTGGGCAGCAAAACCAGATCACGGATGGTCACATTCGCGGGTCGGGTCAGCATGAAGACAATGCAATCCGCGACCTCTTGAGGCTGCATCAAGCTGCCTTCGGCGAGGGCCTGCTCCATCTTCGCCTTTGGCCAATCGTCCAGCAAAGCGGTGACAACCGGACCCGGCTGGATCGCACCCACGCGCACCCCGTATTTAGACATTTGCCGCCGTACCGTATGGGTAAAGGCCTGCACAGCGTGTTTGGACGCCGTATAAATCGGCTCCCAGACCACCGGAACGATGCCTGCAATAGAACTGGTTAGGATCACATCACCTGACCCTTGCTTGGCCATGTGCGGCAGCACAGCCTGTACCGAGCGGAAGGCCGCATTAATGTTGAGGTTCAGCACATGGTCCCACTCGTCCGGATCAGCCTCCAGAACATCACCGCCCACATAGGCACCTGCATTAGCTTGAAACCCGTCAAGACGCCCTGCTTTATCAAGGATTTGCGGCAGCATCTGCGCAACGCTGTCTTTGTCCAACAAATCCGTGACCACAGGCATGGCTGCCGCGCCCAGATCAGCGCAAGCCCGGTCCAATGCAGCGGCGTCGCAGTCGACTAGGGCCACACGCGCACCCGCCTTGATACAAGCACCCGCACAGGCCAGCCCGATGCCGGAAGCAGCTCCGGTAATTGCAATAACCTTGCCAGATAAATCAGCCATGTTTCCCCCTAGATAAGACCGTATTGTTTTGCTTTGCCGCGCAAAAAGGGCAGCCCTTCTGAAATAACCTGATCCGCGCTGTCCGCAACAGGACGCCAAACCGACAAACCATGGGCGATTTCGGGGGGCATATTGATAAAACTCTCCATCGCGAGGCCGCCGTCAAAATTGATTGCAGCAAGGGCCGCAAAAATCTCATCCCAATCGCAGGTTCCCGCACCAGGCGTGCCACGGTCGGATTCTGACAGGTGAATGTAGCGTAGATGCGCGCGCCCATGCAGGACTCCGTTGGCCGCACCCTTTTCCTCAATATTCATATGGTAAGTATCAAGGTGCAAAAACATGTTCTGCGCACCGATCCGTTCAATCATCGCGACCCCTTGGGCAGCTGTGTTGATCAGATGGGTTTCATACCGGTTGACCGGTTCAATCCCAAACAAGAGACCTGCTTCTTTTGCGATCTTCGCAGCCCGTTCTAGGGCGAACGCGACATTGTCCAACTCGGCCTGTGTCGGCGGCAGGCCGCTGCGCTCACCGATGCCTCCGTAGGTCACGCCCGTCAGCGCCTCTGCCCCCAGACCAGCTGCCTTTTCGATGGCCAGAGCCAAAAATTCGACCGCTCCTTCAGGGTTGTGTGAAGCCCAGACCAGTTCGGGCAGGCCAAGCGAACAAACGGCGGGTAATTCAGCTTGCTCCAGCAGCCGCCGTCCAAGTGCAGCATCTGTCGAGGCCGGATCGAGCAAGGCGATTTCAATGAAATCCATGCCAGAAGCTTTGGCCGCCGCAATCGCCCGTGCCGCCCCGTCGGCATCCCATGACATGGTCCACATGCTGGTATGTACGCCAAAACCTTTCATATGCTGGAATAACCCCCTTCGATCATCATCACCGCTCCATTCACCAGATCGGATGCTGGAGAAGCGAGATAGAGCGCCATATCGGCAATCTCGGTTGGTTCACCAAAACGGCCAAGTGGGGTTTTGGCAATCATCGGGTCGCGCTTTTCAGGCGCGGACCAAAGCTCTTTACCCATCTCAGTCAGGACAACCGTTGGGCAAATTGCATTGACCTGCACGTTGTGTGGCGCGGCTTCGGTCATCAAGGATTTCGTCAGCGCGTTTAGACCGCCCTTTGAAGTGGCATAAGCGACATGGTCTTTCAGTGCGATGACCCCAGTCTGGGACGAGATATTGATGATCTTTCCGCGTTTTTGCTCCATCATGGCAGGCAGAAGCGCCTTTGACAGAATGAACGGCGCTGTCAGGTTCACCGCCATGGTGAGCTGCCAATCGGCGAGGTCAAAGCTCACCGCAGGGCCCGTGACGGCAATGCCCGCTGAATTGACCAGAATGTCGATCTGCCCAAAGGCGTTCAGCGCCTGGAGAGCGACGTTTTCGGTGGCTAGCGGATCGGCAAGATCGCCTGTGATCGCAGTAAAGCTGCGTCCTTTGGCGGTCACCCGCTTGCCAATGTCCCCAAGCCGTGTTGCATCACGCCCATGGCCCGCAATATCGGCACCAGCGTCGGCGAAAACCTCGGCGATCGCGGCCCCAATACCAGAGGATGCGCCAGTTATCAGAGCTGTTCTTCCAGCAAGGCTGAAACGGGTTTCCCAAGCCATGAGCTACTCCAGATTGGTGTGGTTGGCGCGCATCGCGTCCGGTGCCACGCCCATGTGATCGCGTAAGTCTAGGACCAGCAGTTCGAAGAACAGAAACATCAACGCTTCATAAAGCGAGCCCATGGGCAGGATGGACGTCGCATGGGCATCAGAGGCCATGGTTTGCGCTGGCAGATGCACGGTGACGTCGGCGGATTGTGGGACGGCTCCATTAGGCTGGGCGGTGAAGCAGATGCACTTTGCGCCCGCGTCTTTAGCCACCCCAACAAGTGCCTCGATCGTCGAAAACTCACCCGGTCCAGCGCTGACCAGCAGCAGATCACCCAAACCAACCGGTGGGGCTGTCATGTCGCCCACTACATGGGCATCACAGCCCAAATGATATAAACGCATCGCTAGCGCCTTCATCATCAACCCTTCGCGGCCCATGCCGTGACACAAAATGCGCTGAGCCTGCGCCAAGTATTTGACCAAAGGGGCAATTTGCGCCAGAACTGGATCAGACAGGCCCGGACGTAATTCATCAAGAATTTGATCGGCGCGGTTCATGTCATCTTTATCTGAATTTTGACATCATCGGGGCGCGCATCCACGGCGCGGTCAAAGGCCTTGATGCTGTCCTCAAAGGCAAAAGTCTCAGAGATCAGAGGTTTCAGGTCCACCTTGCCCGATCCAAGCAACGCAATGGCGCGGTCGTACATATTGGCGTAGCGAAATACAGTTTCCATGCGAATTTCCTTCGACTGCGCCAGCACGATATCCACCGTAACCGGGTCGACAGGCATGCCCACCCAAACCACGCAGCCTGCGGGGGCCACCACATCAAGCGCGGTTTGGACTGAGGCTGCAGCACCCGCACATTCGAACACCACATCTGCCCCCCAACCGCAGGTCGCGTCGAACAAGGTCTGCGCCGGATCATCGCGCGGGATCAGCACGGGTTCGATGTTGTCATAGGTTGCGGCGACAGCGAGTTTGGCCTCAACCAGATCGGCGATGTAGACCTTGGCACATCCCCCCGCCAATGCCGCAAGTGCCACCATGATACCAATCGGCCCAGCACCAGTCACGAAGGCCACATCGCCCGGTTTGATCTTGGCCTTTGCCACAGCCTGCATGCCGATGGCGAAGGGTTCGACCATCGCGCCTTCGGAAAAGCTGACGTGATCGGGAATGGGATAAGTAAAGGCTGCCGGATGCACCACCGAAGGAGTCAGGCAACCGTGGACGGGCGGCGTGGCCCAGAACCGAACGGAAGGGTCGACATTATAGACCCCCAGCTTTGTTGCCTTGGAGGTCATGTTGGGAATCCCCGGTTCCATACAGACCCGATCGCCTGTCTTGAGGTGTGTGACATTCGCTCCGACTTCACTCACAACGCCTGCGGCCTCATGACCCAGAACCATCGGATCATTCACAACGAACGGCCCGATCTTGCCATGGGTGTAGTAGTGTACATCGCTGCCGCACACGCCGACCGTATCAATGGCGATGCGTACATCATTCGGGCCGATAGTGTCCGAGATATCAATGTCCCTCATCGAGAGCTTGCGCGCTTCCTCGAGTACCAGTGCTATCGCCATTGTATCCCTCCTTCTATGCTATGGTTGTTCAAGCAGGGCCTGTGCCGTGTTTTCATCTGTGACCAAGGTATCAACGAAACCGCGCTTCAACGCGGCCCCGATCACCGGGACTTTGTGAATGCCACCTGCCGCCAAAATGACGTTCTTGATCTGCGCCATTTCATCCAATGTCAGGCCAATCACCTGACGGTTCAGCGGGTGATCGAGCAATTCGCCTGCCGCATTTAAAATATGCCCAGTAATGTCTCCAACGCCCCCCATGGCCATCAATTCGGCAGGCTCGACCGTTTTAGGCAGTGCATCACGTACCAAGAGCGACGTGTGCAAATCACCGGTCGCAAGTGCAATGGCATCGCAGGACCGTATCTTTGTCAGCATTTCGGCAATCACGTCCTGTTCCATAAACAGGGCTTGGCTTTCAGGGCTACCGGCATAAAGTGGTGCAGGAAACAGGCTGTGCTGCGCGTTGCATAGGTCAGCCAGACGGGTTGTAATTTCAAAACCATTCACATCCGACCCACGTGACACCCCACCCATCATCGAAACAACTTCAAGATCAGGCCGGTCCAAGGGTTGCATGTGTCGTGTCGCAAGGTTCAGTGTATTGCCCCAGGACATCCCAAAGCGCGTGACCGTTTTGCCCTTCAAAAGGTCGCCCAAATGCGCACCCAGACCTGCGGCCACCAGAGGTGTCACTGAGGTGCTAACTTGGGGAGACGGCACTACGATCACGCGCATGAGGCGGAATTTATGCTCAAGTTCCCATTCCAGCGGGGCAGCTGCGGCAAAAACAGAATCAACACTGACCCGCAAGATGCCACGCCGGCGTGCTTCAGCAAGCGCCTTATTCACCCGCAATCGCGTGACGCCATAGCGTTTGGCAGCCTCAGATTGCGTCATCCCCTCGACCTCACAGGCCCATGCAAGACGGACCAGAAGTTGCTCTTCCAGGTCGATCCTATCGAGTTTTATATAGCGTGACATCGTCCCTCCGTTCAGTTGGCATTGTTTATCGGCTTGCGGAACATAAGAACAGGGGGAAGCAAGATCACTTGACCGCGCCCATTGTCAGGCCGCGCACCAATTGCTTGGACGCAAGCAACGCAAAGATAAGTACTGGGATCACGATCAAGGTCGAGGTGGCCATGATCTTACCATAAGGCAAATTATAACCTTCCATAAAGGACACGGCCATCGCAGGTGCCGTCTTGGCCTCCGATCGGGTGAGGATCAGGCCAAACATCAACTCATTCCACGAAAAGATGAACGAGAATATCGCGGAGACCGCTACACCAGGCATCGCCAGCGGCAAGCAAATCTTGCGCATTATGGTAAACTGACTGGCCCCCTCAAGGCGGGCGGCTTCATCCAGTTCATAGGGAATGCCTCTGAATTGATCCGTCACGATCCAGATCACAATCGGTAGGTTAAAGGTCAGATAAATTAGGATCAAAGTAATGTGCTTGTCGAGAATACCAAGATTTTTCGCAATGAGAAAAAACGGCAGTGCCAGCACAATCGGGCTGACCATGCGGTTGGTGATGAACCAGAACCAAAGGTCTTTTTTGCCGCGAAACTCGAAACGCGCCAGTGCAAAGGCTGCGGGCACACCAAGTATTAGTGCAAGGAATGTCGTGCTGACAGCGATGATCAACGAGTTGACAAGCGTGCGCAGCACTCCGTCTTCGAACAGTGCTTCACGGTAGTTGTTCAGGGTCGGTTCAAAAATCCAGACTGGCGGCGCTTGAAGTGCTACAATTTGTGTTTTGAGCGAGGTTGTCACCATCCAGTAGAATGGAAAGACGCAGATCGCGATGATAATAAAAAGGAGTGCAATCTGAGAGAAAAAAGAACGGTTTGTCGTCATCGCTCAAACCTCCTTATAAAAGACGCGGATATAGATCTGCGCCAAAATGATGGTGATGATCAGCAGGATGATTGCCTGTGCGGATGCCAACCCTTGGTCAAAGCCGCGGAAACCGACGCGTTGGATCATCAGGGAGATGAATTCCGTCGCGGCGCCGGGTCCACCGCGTGTCAGGGTGAAAACCATATCAAACAATTTCAGCGTATCAGCTGTCCGCAGGATCAGGACTGCTACCAACCCCGGTAGCAGAAAGGGCAGTTGGACATAGCGCAGCACTTTCCACGCGCTTTTCGTTTCCAGTCGTGCCGCCTCCTCGACCTCACCGGGAACCATGGTCAGACCAGCCAACAGTACCAGCGCAACGAAGGGCGTCCACTGCCAAACATCCCAAAAGATGATCATGACAAAAGCATTGGTCGGATCGCCGATCCAGTTGATGTTGGCACCGCCAAGAAGCTGGTTAACGACGCCAAACTTCTGGTTGAACATCACCTGACCAAGCAAGCCCACAACTGCATAGGTCGTAGCCATGGGCAGCACCAAGGACAGACGCGCCAGGGTCTTGAGTATCGTCAATCCCGGCTTGTGCAGGACAAGGGCGATCCCCAAACCGAATGCCAACTGCAATGGGAGCGCAGTGCAGAGCAGGAAAAACGTCCGCCCCATTGCCTGCCAGAAAACTTCGTCGGTCAAAACGGTCCAATAGTTGTCCAGACCGATGAACTTGACCTGCCTTAGCTTGATCAAATTGAAAAAATGTAGCGACGTCCATCCAGCATAGAGCAGTGGCGCGATGCCTACGATCGCAAGACCGAAAACCGCCGGACCAATAAAGGCGAAAATGGTGCGTTTGGAAACTTGGCCACGCATATCAATGCTCCCGGAAGTCGGCGAAAGGTGAGGAGCGGCGCGTGCTGCGCCGCCCCTATTGATGTTAAGATTATTGAGCGAGCGGCTTGTCGCCCGAATAGTAACCAGCAGTCTCAAGAACGGCCTCCATACGCGTACCGATTTCCTGCGCGCCTTCTTCGGTGGTAACTTCGCCCAGCATCATCTTCGTGCCCCACTCTTGCACGATCTCAGTGATTTCGGGCCACTCAGCGAAACGAGGACGGAACTCAGGCACACCGTCCTGCCAGCTTTCAACCAGCGCGGGGATATACTTGAAGGTCTCGGCAAGCGTCGGATCTTGGTAGGCCGACTGGCGCGCACTTACGCCACCACGCTCGACATACTCGACAGCGTTGGCTTTGGATGTCGCCCACTGGATGAACAGATAGGCTGCAGCCTGTTCTGCTTCATCTGCCTGACTTGCCACCGCCATAGAGAACCCACCGAGTGCAGGCTTGCGACCCGCAGGACCCATTGGCTCAGGTGCGATCTCGACGCAATCCGCTACTGTGGAGGTTTCCGGAGATACGACACCAGAATAGAAGGCAGACCATTCAGTGATGATGGCGATATCGCCCTGTGCGAAACCGTTTACGACTTCGGCATGGTCATAGGCCACGATGCCGTCTGGCATGTATTGCATCAGATCCTGACGGAACTGAAGGCCGGCTTGCGATTCCGGCGAGTTCAGATTGGACCGGAAGTTTTCATCCAAGAATGACCCGCCAAATGGCCAGATCATCCGCGCAAAACTGTCGGCGGACTGTGTCTCGTTACGCTTGGATTGCAGCGCAAAGGCGTATTGGCCGTCACCCGTCAACGCCGGACCATAGACGTCCTTCAATTCCGCCCATGTTGCAGGCGGGCCGTCAAAGCCTGCCTCTTCCAGCATACAGCGGTTGTAGAACATCAGACCGGAATAATTGTCGACCGGCAGTCCATAGATTGTGTCGTTCCACCCACCAAAGGCGTTCAGCACCAGCGGAAAGAAATCGTCGATATCCAAGTCAGGATCAACAGCATCAGGGAACTTCGCTTGCACATCGGCAAGTGGTAAGACCCACTCATTTTCGGCAAAGTTGCCCATCCAGACAAGGTCAATCAACGCCACATCAAGATCACCATCGGATACGAAATCGCGGACTTGTTCGCCCAACGCGTTTTCATAAGGGTGCTTGATGATGTTGACTGTAATGCCGGTCTCTTCCTCAAAGGCCGGAAGCATGGCTTCGATCGCATCATAACCAGGACGCAACAAGAACACGACATCTACTGTCGTGCCTGCATAAGGTGCTGCAGCATCGCTCAAGCTCCACCCATGGCCGTCCGCTAGGGCTCCTGTCGCCAGAATGCTGGCGGTCGCCGCTGTTCCAAATAATTTTCTGATGGTATTCATTCTCGTCTATCCTCCCAGGATTGTCTGGTGCGAAAACATTTGCACTAGTATCGATACAAAAGAATTTTTCATCTTGTTTGTCAATACATTTGTTAATATCAATGATACAAATATATGAATCTCGAAAACACTTATTGGAGGCGTCAACATGGCTGGCATCAAAATTGAGGGGCTGAATAAGTTTTACGGTGACGTTCAGGCGTTGTTCGATGTCAGCCTTGATATCAAAGATGGGGAATTCGCCGTGTTTGTTGGGCCTTCGGGCTGTGGCAAATCCACTTTGTTGCGCACGCTCGCAGGTCTTGAGAGCATGGATACCGGCCGAATTATGATCGATGGCCGGGACGTGACATCGGCGGAACCCGCGGACCGTGAGCTTGCCATGGTGTTTCAATCCTATGCACTTTATCCGCATATGAACGTGCGTGAGAACATGGATTTCGGAATGAAAGTGAACGGCTACGATGCCACAACGCGCAAAGAACGCATTGCGCAAGCCGCGCGAATCCTGCAGCTTGAGGACTATCTGGACCGCAAACCTGGACAATTATCGGGGGGGCAGCGCCAACGCGTCGCGATCGGGCGTGCCATCGTTAAGAATCCCAAAGTGTTCTTGTTCGACGAACCGTTGTCCAATCTGGATGCCAAGCTGCGTGTTCAAATGCGGGTAGAACTTGAAGGTCTGCACAAACAACTGTCGGCTACGATGATTTATGTCACGCACGATCAGGTCGAAGCTATGACGATGGCCGATAGGATTGTGGTTTTAAACGCTGGCCGAGTTGAGCAGGTCGGAACTCCGATGGATTTGTATCATAAGCCGGTGTCACGATTCGTTGCCGAATTCATCGGATCCCCCGCAATGAATGTCTTTGCCGCCAGCAACGGAATGCGCGACCTTACGTTACCAGACAATGCGGCCTTTATCGGCTGCCGCCCAGAACATTTCGATGTGCTGTCCAGCGGAGAGGGCCATACGGATGCGACGGTGAAGGTTAAGGAACAGCTTGGCGGAGAAAGCCTTTTATATCTGGCCTTGCAAAGTGGGGACGAAGTTGTGGCTCGTGTCGACGGTGAAGATCAAACAGCTGTCGGTCAAACAGTCGGACTGCGCATTCCCGACAACAGGCTGCACCAGTTTGATACAAATGGCAGCGCCATTTAGCGCGGTCCAAAATATGAACCGATATGGCAACCTCAGGAACCATGAGGCAAGAACTTTCCATGACTTGCTCAACGCAGCAAGCTTGGTCGTTCTTGACTTCGACGGTGTCATTGCCGACAGTGAGGTAATTTCTCTGTCCACCTTGCAGACATCTTTGCATGATTTCGGCATCCAACTCACCCTTGATGAGGCCCGAGCAGCGTTTCTGGGCACATCGCTTAAGACCATTCTTAGCTATGTCCGTGCGCATGGGACTGGCGACATGGAGAGGTTTGCAGAACATTGGGAACACAGGCTGTTTGACCAGTTCCGGGTCGCGCTAGCGCCTGTCGCATCAGTGCTGGACCTGCTTGAGACGCTCAATATCAGCGGCGTTCCATATTGCATCGCGTCCAGTGGGACTTTTCGCCGGATCCGCATCGCATTGGACGCAATGAAACTGACAAACCGCTTCAAACACATTTACAGCTCTGAACAAGTTGTGCGGGGCAAACCGGCCCCCGATCTATTTGAACTTGCTGCAAGGGATATGGGCAGTGCAGCGAAGGCCTGCCTTGTGATTGAGGATTCACCTTATGGTGTGCGTGCTGCAAAAACAGCGGGAATGCGCTGCGTAGGTTTTACTGGTGGGCAACATTTGAACGATTTAAAATCGGAACATGGCAGCTTGTTGTTAGAAGAAGGGGCCGATATGGTTTTGTCATCCTATGACCAGCTTGCCCTTTGAAGGATAGAGACTTCATTTAGGGAGTTTCACGAACGAGCTTTCAAGATTTTGCGCAGAAACTAAGGTGGGTGTTGTCAGACAAAGTCTAACAGGTATTGAGCCTCCCCCTTTGAAGTGGTCCGACCCTATAGTTAGGAAAACGGAGGACCAGAGATGGCCATTAAGAGACCCAAGCCTGAAGAGATTGTCGTGAAGTTATGGCAGGTTGAAGTTCTG
>Ga0302131_1001123_pt1 | contig 14896 bp, 8 predicted proteins | sample CB9_20m_MG_FD_203105 | JGI IMG/M metagenome (GOLD analysis project Ga0302131, IMG submission 203105) | Marine microbial communities from Western Arctic Ocean, Canada - CB9_20m | ecosystem: Environmental > Aquatic > Marine > Oceanic | place: Canada: Western Arctic Ocean | collected 2017-09-19
TGGTGCGCGAGTTTTCCTTCGCCGTGACCGACGCTTCGGCGGCGGAGTTCGCTACGTCAGAGAAGGACTTCAATTTGTTGAAAACCGTGCTGGAGGATGCGGAAGGGACGCAGGAGGAGAAAATTTCTTTGTTCGCGTCCGAGCTTGAGGACAGGATCAAGGAGGTTAACCGGGAAGCCCGGGAGCTCGTGAAGGCGGCGAGCGACGAGACTATTTTGGACCCGGACTCGGGGCGCGAAAAGGTTGAGAAGTTGTTGCGTGACTTGACCTTAAGAGCGGAGAGTACCACGGCGGAGTCACAAAAAATAAACACCATCCAGGTAACCTTCGGTTCGTGCGAAACCGTGTTTGACGTGCTAAAGGAAGCCGCGGCGGACGTGGCGTTGAAGGTCGCGGCGTGGGCGGGCGACGGCGCCTTCGACGCGGACGTGTTGGTTTGGGCGAAGACCGTTTTCGACAAAATCGACGTACCGCGGATGACGGACAAGATGGGTGGGTACGTCAAGCTCAGCGCGCGGCTTGAAAAGGGGCTGGCGCCGAACAAGATGGCCCAGCGATTCGCGGCGAAGGTTGAGGACTACAAGAACTTGCTCCCCGTCATAAACGCGCTTTTAAACACGTCCATGAAGCAGAGGCACTGGGACAAAGTCGCGGCGCTCATCGGTGTGCCTATTGTGAGGGACGATTTCTTCACGCTGCAGAAGATTCTGGATTTGAAAGCCCCCGCGCACGGCGAGGCTATTGGCCTGGTGTCCACCGAAGCCACCCAGGAACAAGCCTTGGAGGAGATGCTGCACAAAGTCGTCGCGAAGTGGGCGGACGTGTGTTTCCAAGGTGCGGGTTTTTCCCAATCACCACGTTCCGCCGACTGTTTACTGTATACCCTTTCCAATCCCTCATATACATTACGAGAGACTGACACTTTCTTTTTTATCTCAAGTCGTGCCTTACAAGGAATCGAAAGACACGTTTATGCTCGGGGGCATCGAGGAGATTTCAATCGCCCTGGAGGACAGCATGGTCACCATGTCAACAATAATGTCCTCCCGGTTCGTCAAGGGCATCCGGGAAACCGTGGAGAAGGTGGAGGTGCAGCTTTCGTTGTTTGGCGAGACCCTGGACGAGTGGCTCGCGGTGCAGAAAAACTGGATGTACCTGGAAACCATTTTCAGCGCGCCCGATATTCAGCGACAACTCCCGAACGAGGCGAAACAGTTCTTCGCGGTGGATAAGCAGTTCCGCGACGTGATGCGGAAAACTAGGGAAAACGACAACGCCCTGCGCGCGGGTACCACCCCGGGGTACCTCCAGAGTTTCCAAAACGCAAACGAAGGTACTTATTGGGCCTTTCCCAAATCCCAATACTGTTTGCCCATACAATACTGACACTTTCTTTTATTTATCTCAGCGCTTGACAAGATCCAAAAGAACCTGGAGGAGTATTTGGAAACCAAGCGGATGGCGTTTCCGCGTTTTTACTTCCTGTCAAACGACGAGCTCCTTGAAATACTGGCGCAAACCAAGAAAGTCCAGGCCGTGCAGCCGCACATGAGCAAGTGTTTCGACGGCATCAAGGCGTTGGATTTCGGGAGCGACCCGAAGTCGGTGGATATCTTCGCCATGGTATCGCCGGAGGGCGAGACGGTCGGGCTCGGTAAAAACCTGAAAGCGCGCGGGAACGTGGAGCAGTGGCTGTGCGCCGTGGAAACCGCGATGATCGATTCGTTACGTAAACAAAGCAAAACGAGTTACCTTAGCTATCCAAAGGAAACGCGCACGGAGTGGGTTTTGAATCAACCCGCGCAGGTCGTGATTATGGTGTCGCAGATTTACTGGTGCAGGGGCGTGGTCGCGGCGCTCGGGGCGAAGGACGTGACTGGCGCGATGTCCACCTACCTCGCCAAAAACCGAGCTGACTTGAAAGACATGACCGTCGTGGTGCGAGGCCAGCTCACCGGGCTGCACCGCAAAATAATAGCCGCCCTGATCACCATCGACGTCCACGCCCGCGACATCGTGGAGGAGCTTTTCACCGAAAAAACGCAAAGCGCAAACGACTTCAAATGGCAAATGCAGCTGCGGTACTACTGGGACGAGGAGATCGATTTGTGTTCCGTGTCGCAGACGAACTCGAGTTTCGAATACGCGTACGAGTACTTGGGCGCGCAGAGCAGGTTGGTGGTGACGCCGATGACGGACCGGTGCTACATGACGCTAACGGGCGCGATGCATTTGAAACTTGGGGGCGCGCCCGCCGGGCCGGCGGGTACTGGTAAGACCGAGTCCACGAAAGACTTGGGGAAAGCGCTTGGGGTGCAGTGCGTGGTGTTCAACTGCGGGGATAACCTCGATTACAAGTTCATGGGTAAGTTCTTCGCCGGCCTTGCGCAGTGCGGAGCCTGGGCGTGTTTCGACGAGTTCAACCGGATCGACATCGAGGTGCTGTCCGTGGTGGCGCAGCAGCTCCTGACGATTCAAAACGCGATGAAAAGCGGGGTTTCCAAGTTTGTTTTTGAAGGCCGTGAAATGCGGTTGCAGCACTCGTTCGCGGTGTTCATCACCATGAACCCGGGGTACGCGGGACGCACGGAGCTCCCCGATAACCTGAAAGCGCTGTTCCGCCCGATGGCGATGATGATTCCCGACTACGCGCTAGTCGCGGAGGTGATGTTGTTCTCGGAGGGTTTCGAAACCAGCAAAGACTTGTCGCGGAAGATGGTCAAGCTTTACAAGCTATCGAGCGAACAGCTGTCGCAGCAGGACCACTACGATTTCGGCATGCGGGCGTTGAAGTCGGTGCTTGTGATGGCCGGGAGTTTAAAAAGAGGCTCGCCCGATTTGGACGAACAGGTCGTCCTCATAAGGGCGATGCGGGATAGCAACCTCCCCAAGTTCCTATCCGAGGACGCCGAGTTGTTCGAAGCCATCGTGAGCGACTTGTTTCCGGGCGTGGAGGTGCCTGAGGTTGAACAAGGCATCCTCGCAAGGGCGATCATCGAGGCGTTGGAAGAACAGAACCTGCAATGTGTGGACAAATTCGTGTTAAAAATCGTGCAGATGTTCGAAACCTTCAACGTCCGGTTCGGGGCGATGCTCGTGGGCCCCACGGGGGGCGGGAAAACCACGGTGTACAAAACGCTACAGCGCGCGCTTTCGAAGGTACGTGAATAATTTCCCAAATCCCGCCTCCCTGTCTGCCCATACAGTACTAACACTTTCTTTTATTGGTATCAGTTGCGCGAAGGGAACCACTTAAACCCGGAGTTTCAAAAAATACACACCTACGTGTTGAACCCCAAGTGTATCACCATGGGCGAGCTTTACGGCGAGTACAGCCAGATGACGAACGAGTGGTGCGACGGGCTGGGGTCTACCTTAATCAGGAACGCGGTGGCGGACACCACCCTGGACAAGAAGTGGGTCGTGTTCGACGGCCCGGTGGACGCGATTTGGATCGAAAACATGAACACCGTGCTTGACGATAACTGTGCGTACAGGGCGTTTCCCGAATCCTGCCTCTGCGTTTTGCCGATTGTCCGGAGTAATTACTCATACACGTTACGAAAGACTGACCTTTTTTTTCACAATCGCAGGTACGCTGTGCCTTCCCAACGGCGAGCGCATCAAGCTAAACCCAAACACGATGCGGATGCTTTTCGAGGTCCAAGACCTGGCGGTGGCGTCCCCGGCCACGGTCTCCCGGTGCGGCATGGTGTACGTCCCCCCCGAAGAACTGGGGTGGAGGCCGTTTGTGCGAACGTTTTGCGCGACACAGCTCCCGGCCGCGGCTACGCCCGAAATTCGGGACTGGATTTTTTCTCTCTTCGACAAATGTGTCGACGGCGGGTTAAAGTTTTTGCGGAAACACTTGAAGGAGGGCATCACCTCGGTGGACATTAACCTAGTGACCTCGCTGGCGATGCTTTTCAAGACCCTAACCTTGCCGAGCCGGGGGATCGTTTTCGGAAGCGAAAACGTTAAGGCCCTGAAAGCCGTGCTCGCCAAGGTTTTCGTGTTTTCCTTCACCTGGAGCGTGGGCGGTAACGTCGATTCCACGCATCATGACAAGTTCGACGAGTTCGCGCGCGAGTTCCTCACCGTGAACGTGGAAGCCATTGGTAACCTGCCCAACAAAAACACCGTTTACGACTATTTCGTCACCACGAACACCAAAGAAGAGCCTAAAGGCCGGTGGACGCTTTGGGACGACCTGGTCACCAAGTTCTCCTACAACCCGGCCACGCCGTACTTCGAAGGTGCGGCCTTGGGCGTTTCCCAACTCAGGAGCCTCCCTGTTTTATCTCTAACGCTGGTGACTGTTGTCCATACATCGCGATATACAATACTGACGCTTTCTTTTCCCCATCGTAAGTCCTCGTGCCGAACGTGGACACCGCGCGGTTCGGGTTTTTGCTGGACAAGCTGTTGGACGTAAACAAAAGCGTGTTGCTAACTGGAAGCACTGGGGTGGGTAAGTCCGTGATCATCACCGACTACTTGCAACGGGAAAGCGAACGCAAAGACCTGGTACCGGTCTGGATTAACTTCTCAGCTCAGACCCCCGCGTACGACACGCAGGTTTTGATTGAGGCGAAACTCGAAAAGAAACGCAAAACGAAATTCGGCGCGCCTCCGAATAAAAAAATAATCCTCTTCGTGGATGACGTCAACATGCCCGCCAGGGAGACGTACGGAGCGCAGCCCCCGGTGGAGCTTTTAAGGCAGTTCCAAGACCACGCCGGTTTTTACGACCGGAAGAAACTGTTCTGGAAAGACGTGGAGGACACTACCTTGATTTGCGCGTGCGCGCCGCCCGGTGGCGGGCGCCAGGAAGTCACGCCCCGTTTTTTCCGACACTTCAACATGCTCAACGTCCCGCCTCCCAGCGACGCGTCCATGAGCACGATTCTTTCGAGTATTTACGGCGGGTTTTTATCCACCGCGGCCTCGGGGTTTCCGAACGACTTCGCCGAGTGCGTCAAGCCGGTTGTTGACTCGTCAGTGGAGGTGTACCGCCGCATGTCCGAAGAGCTGCTGCCGACGCCCGCGAAGGCGCACTACACGTTTAACCTTCGCGATTTATCAAAAGTGCTTCAAGGGATTTTGCTCATCACGAGCGAGCAGTGCAAGACGAAAGACGTGATGACCCGGCTGTGGGTGCACGAAAGCATGCGCGTGTTCCATGACCGGCTGATTTCCGTGGAGGACAAGGTGTACTACAAAAACATGGTCGCGCAGGTTGTGAAGAAACACTTTCCCGATCCGCCGACGTTCGAGTCGCTTTTCGTGGATCGCAGCATACTGTTCGGCGATTTCCTAGGCGGCTCGAACGAACCAGTCGAGGAGCGCGCGTATAAAGAAATCACGAGCGTGGACAAGATGGTCGCAATGATGGAGGAGTACTTGGAGGAGTACAACGCGGGGAGTACGAACGCGATGAATTTGGTGTTTTTCCTTGACGCGGCGGAGCACGCGGCGCGGTTGACTCGAATTTTGCGGCAACCGAGGGGGAACGCGATGCTGGTTGGTGTGGGTGGCAGCGGCAAGCAATCGCTAACCAGGTTCGCCTCGTTCGTCGCGGGGTTCAAGTGTTTCTCAATCGAGCTGAGCCGCGGGTACGGGCTTAGCGAGTTCAGGGACGACTTGAAAAACCTGTACCAGCAAACCGGCGTCGACGGCGTGCCGACCGTGTTTCTGTTTACCGATACGCAAATCGTGTCCGAGAGTTTCGTGGAGGATATCAACAACATCCTGAACAGTGGCGAGGTCCCCGCGCTTTTCGACCAAACCGAAAAAGACCGGATGTGTTCCGACATCAGGGAGTACGCCGAAACCCTTGGCGTGAGGTGCGGAGCTTCCCCAATCACCGCGTTCCGCCTCTGCGATTGCCCATACTCGTCCTGCGAAGGGATTATTACGACCAGAAGGGCGCATTCCCTCGGACTGTTACCCTGACTGTTTACTCATACCAATCCCTCATACACATGGCCGAGAGACTGACACTTTCTTTTTTATCGGGCCAGCATGTCCAAAGACTCCCTGTACAACACCTTCATCAACCGCGTCCGGGATAACCTGCACATCATCCTGTGCATGTCCCCTGTGGGTGAGGCGTTCCGGAGCCGGTGCCGGCAGTTCCCCAGCCTGATCAACTGCTGCACGATCGACTGGTACATGGAGTGGCCCGCGGAGGCGTTGAACTCGGTGAGCGAGCGGTTTCTGTCGGGAATCGAGTTGGGCAGCGACGACGTGCGGCAGGCGGTGGCGTCCATGTGCGTTGATATTCACGTCAGCGTCACGAAAACCAGCGAGGCGTTTTACAACGAACTGCGGCGACGCTTCTACGTCACCCCGAAGTCGTACCTGGATTTGATCCACCTGTACACGAGCCTGCTTGATGAGAAACGAACCGAGCTGGGCGGCGCGCGCGACCGGCTGTTGAACGGGTTGCAAAAGCTGGACGAAACAAACGCCCTCGTTGCGGCTATGAAAATAGAACTCGGCGAGCTGCAACCCGTTTTGAAGGAAAAAGCCGCGGCGACGGAGATACTCCTGGTGCAAGTCGCCGGGGACAAGGAAGAGGCGGCGCTTGTGGAAACCGCGGTCGCGGCGGAGGAAGCCGTGGCGACGAAACAGGCGGAGGAAACGAAACTCATCGCGGCGTCCGCGCAGGCGGATCTCGACGAAGCCATGCCCGCGCTTGAAAGCGCGGTGAAATCGCTGAACGCGCTGAACAAAGCAGACATCGTAGAGGTGAAGGGGTTCCCCAAACCCCCTCCGCTGGTGCAGATGACCATGGAGGCGGTTTGTTTGCTGTTGGGGGAAAAAACGGACTGGGACACGGCGAAGAAGGTGTTGGGCAAAAGCGACTTCATGAGTTTGCTGTTCGAGTACGACAAGGACCACATCAAACCGAAGATTGTCAAAGCCCTTACGAAGTACGTGGATAACCCCGAGTACACCCCGGAACATGTGGCGCGGCAATCCAAAGCCGCCATGAGTCTGTGCATGTGGACCAGGGCGATGCACACGTACTCGCGCGTGGCGAAGGTTGTCAAGCCGAAGCGCGCGGCGCTGAAAGCCGCGGAGGACGCGCTCGCGGACACCATGGCGCAGCTCAGGGCGGCGCAGGACAAGCTGCGTTCGGTGAAGGACAACGTCGCGGCGCTTGAACAGCAGCTCACGCAGGCCATGGATGACCAGCAGAGTCTGAAGGACCTGGCGGAGCTCACGGTGCGGCGGTTGGCGCGCGCCGAGAAACTCACAAGCGGTTTGGCGGATGAGCAGGTGCGTTTCGTGTTTCCCAAATCCAGGCATTCTGTTTACCGCCCGTGATCCAGAGCGGTACATCGCGTGACGTGTACCAGTACTAGCAAGTGCACATGCATCACGAGCGCGCTGTTTCTCCACGCAGGACACCCGTACGCGCCGACTCGGGACTGACACTTTTTTTTACCCTCACAGGTGCGTTGGAAAGACACCGCGGATGAGATCGGGCACCAGACCAGTTTGCTTGTCGGTGACGTGTTCCTCAGCGCGGCGTGCATCGCGTACTTTGGCGCGTTCACTGGTGCGTACCGCGAGGCGCTTGTTGAGGGGTGGGTGGGTCGGTGTCAGGAGCTTGAGATTCCGGTTTCTTACGACTGCTCGCTGCGCGGGACCCTGGCGAGCGCGGTGGAGGTCCGGGATTGGAACATGTGGGGGTTGCCGACGGACAACGTGAGTGTTGATAACGGGATTTTAGTCACGAGAGGTAAGCGGTGGCCGTTGATGATCGACCCGCAGAACCAGGCGAACCAGTGGGTCAAGGCGATGGAAACCAAAAACGCGTTGAAGGTTATTAAGCTCACGGACGGCGATTATTTGCGAACCCTGGAGTCGTCCATACGCATCGGCAACCCCGTGTTAGTGGAGGACATCGGCGAGGTGTTGGACCCTGCGTTGGAGCCCGTGTTACAGAAAGCGGTGTTCAAGCAGAACGGCCGGTTACTGATCCGCCTCGGCGACACCGACGTGGATTACGACCCCAACTTCAAGTTCTACCTCACAACCAAAATGCCGAACCCGCATTATTTACCCGAGGTGTGTATTAAAGTCACCGTGATCAACTTCACGGTGACGATCAAGGGCTTGGAGGACCAGCTCCTCGGCGACGTGGTGCGGAAGGAAAGGCCAGACTTGGAAGAAGCCAAGGACAGGCTTGTGGTGAGCATTTCAAACGACAAGAAACAACTGAAAGAGCTCCAGGATAAGATTCTCAACATGTTAAAGGAAAGCGAGGGGAACATTCTGGACGACGAAGTGCTGATTTCCACGCTGCACACTTCGAAAATAACCAGCGCCATGATCGCCGGCCGTTTAGAGGAAGCGGAAACCACGGAGACGCAGATCAACACCACACGGGAGACGTACCGCGCCGCCGCGGTCCGGGGGTCCATTCTTTACTTCGTCATCGCGGACCTCGCCCTGATCGGCCCGATGTACCAGTACAGTTTAAACTTCTTCATGCGCATGTTCAACGACTGCGTGGTTAACTCGCGGGTTGGCGGGGGTGGCGAAACCTCCGACGCCGACGGCGCGAAAAAACGCGACGGAAGCGACGTCGACGAATCGGAAAACGAAACCTCCGAAACCAAGAACTCGGATGACAACGAGTCTGGTGACGAGTCCTCCGATGATGAGGACGTCAAGCAAGAGAAACTCGCCAAGGCGCTTACTCAAAGACTTGAGACGTTAATGGAGTACACCACGCGGTTCATGTTTAAAAACGTGTGCCGCGGTTTGTTCGAAGTAAGTATTTCCCAATCACCACATTCCGCCTCCCTGATTGCCCATACGAGACTGACACTTTCTTTTTTATCTCTCAGGAGCACAAGTTGTTGTACTCGTTTCTGCTGTGCACGTCGATTCTGCGCGCCGAGGAATCAATCGAGCCGAAAGAGTGGAGCGCGTTTCTACGCGGCACGCCGTTGAACTACGTCGCGCCTGCGAAACCCACGACTACCGGTTCCGACGGCGAGGAAAACAAGGACGCCCTGGCCTGGCTGTCCGACCAGACCTGGCGCAACGTGTGTTACCTGGAGCAGGAGCTCCCGGTTTCGTTGCAGGGGTTTTGCGCGGCAATCGCGGGTAACCCGTCTACGCACCAGGCTTGGGCAACAAGCGACTCGCCGTTCGAGGAAGACCTACCAGGAGACACGGAGGCCCGGGTTTCGCCTTTCGTGAAGCTGACGCTGGTGAAAGTGTTCCGGGAAGAGAAAGCGGTGACGGCGGCGCAGCAGTACGTCGGGATTGAGCTGGGCGAGACCTTCACAGAGGCGCCGCCGTGGACGCTTGACGACGTGTTCCCCGACACGGACTGCCGGACCCCGGTTGTTTTCATCCTGTCCACAGGCGCGGACCCGTCCGCGATGTTGCAGCGGTTCGCCACGAAGAAGGGGTGGCTTCCTGGTGAGCGGTTACACATCGTGTCGTTGGGTCAAGGGCAAGGCCCCGTCGCTGAGGCGCTGGTGGAGAAAGGGCAGGTATCGGGGGATTGGGTGTGCCTGCAGAACTGCCACCTCGCGAAGAGTTGGATGCTGTCGCTTGAAAAGATGGTGGAGCGCATCGGCAGTGCGGCATCCGAGACGCACGACGACTTCCGTTTGTGGCTCACATCAATGCCCGCGGAGATCTTTCCCACGTTGGTGCTTCAAAACGGCATTAAACTCACGAACGAACCCCCGAAAGGCGTCCGGGCGAACATGAAGCGCGCGTTCAACGACTTGAGTCCGGAGCAGTTCGAGAGTTGTTCGAAACCGGGGCCGTACAAGAAGCTGATTTTCGCGCTAAGCACGTTCCACGCCGTGGCGCAGGAACGCAGGAAGTTCGGCCCACTGGGGTGGAACATCCGGTACGAGTTCAACGCCAGCGACGTGGAGTGTTCCATGCTGACGCTGAAGATGTTCCTGGAAGAACAACCGGAAGTTCCGTGGGCGGCGCTTGTTTACGTCACCGGGCAAATCAACTACGGCGGCAGAGTCACTGACGACCTGGACAGGAGGTGCTTGATGAGTATTCTGAAGAAGTACTACACCGAAAACGTGCTCAGTGATCATTACAAGTTCACGCCGAGCGGCGCGTACTACGCCCCACCCGAAGGCGACCTTGCCTCGTTTCGCGAGCACATCAACACCCTGCCCCTCACGGAAGCCCCCGAGGTGTTCGGCATGCACCCGAACGCGGACATCACGTTCCAGATGCAGGAAACGCGGCGGATGATGGATGTGGTTCTTTCAATTCAACCAAGAGCCACGTCTGGCGAGGGGGGCACGTCCCCCGACGACATCGTGTCTACGCTCGCGGCCGAGATAGAGGCGCAGGTTTTGCCCGCGATGGACGTGGACGACGCGGTCGACGGGTTGTTCGACCGGACCAACTCGGGCCAACTAAAGTCCCTCTCCGTGGTGTTGGGCCAGGAAATCGAGAGGTTCAACACGCTGACGCGAACCCTGATTGTCTCCCTTGCCTCGCTACGGTCCGCGATTAAAGGAACAATCGTGATGACCGGGGACCTGGAAACAATGCACGCCGCGCTGTTAAACAACCGCGTTCCCGAAATCTGGCAAAAATCTGGCTATCCGAGTTTAAAACCCCTCGGCGGGTGGATGCTCGATTACCAGCTCCGAATTAAAATGATGTCCACGTGGCTGAAAAATGGCGAACCGAAAACCTTCTGGCTCCCCGGGTTCTTCTTCCCGCAAGGGTTCATGACCGGTGTGCTGCAGACGCACGCCAGGAAGTACGCCACTGCTATTGATTCGCTGAACTTCAACTTCGAAGTGCTGGTTGGAAAAGAAGTCGCGCGCGACGTTGTCGAGTCGCCAACCGACGGCGTTTTCATCGACGGCTTGTTCGTGGACAACGCCATGTGGAACCGGCAAGGCGGGTATCTGGATGAATCCAAACCAGGGGTGATGCAAAGCCCTCTTCCCGTGATTCACTTCAAACCGGTGGAGGGGTACGCCCCGCCCGCGCTGCTTGCGGAGGCGGATGAAAACGAGTACCAGTGTCCGCTTTACAAAACGAGCGTGCGCGCCGGGATTTTGTCCACCACCGGTCAGTCCACGAACTTCGTGCTTTGCGTGGGACTGCCTATCAAGAAAGGCACGGATAGCGACTTTTGGGTGCTACAGGGCGTCGCGCTGCTGTGCGCGCTTAACGAGTAGTTGTATTGGTTGAATGGTGGATACCAAGATCAAACGAGATTAGATAGACCATTGTGAAATTATTATTTTTAGACTTTTTTGACCTTTTCAAAACAATCATCGATGTGTCATCAGTCTCTCCCACGCGCCGGACCCGGGATGGCTCCCTCGGAGCCAACTCCGTCTCGTGTTTTGGTCACGCTGATCGACGGCGACTGCGCGCTGTGCTCTCGGTACGCCCGTTTGGTGTCGTGGCTGGACACCAAAGGCGTGGTGTACTTCGAGACGCAGCAAAGCGCGGTTGGAAAAAAGGTGCTTCGAAACGCGAAGCAGCCCGTTGATTTATCAACCATAGTCGTCGTTGAGGTCGCGAACGGCACCGCGGTTGGGTACACCAAGTCAACCGCGGTGTTGCGCACGTTCGCGGCGCTCGGTGTGCCTTGGTCGGTTGCGGGGGTGTTACTTTTCGTGCCCACCGTGGTGCGGGATGGGGTGTACACATTCGTGGCGAAACATCGATTAAAAGTTTTCGGCGCAAACGGCGGATCCTGCGCGCTTCCGGACGCCGTCGCGCGACGGCGCGTGGGACTTGGTTTGCCGAAACAACTGCTCTTGTCGGGGGGTGATTGAGGAGTGTGTTGTTTGGTGTTGACCATCGCGAAATGCGCGCCTTCGCGGAGACGCGAGCTTAAGATTCCAGAAAAGAAGATTAGAAGGACATGTACAGTTTATTTTACAATTCTTGCGCCGTCGTCACTCCGACGCCGGCGGCGTGCCCACGCGCATCTTTGCTACGGGTGAGGTCAGGGCGTCGCCTGCCTGTCGTTTCCCGACCCCACTGTCCCTGCCTCCCGTCCCAGAAGGTGACCCCCCGGGTGGATTCATCAACGTTGATTTCGTCTCGAAACGCAACCGGCGTCGCGCGGAATCGGTCTCGTTTGATGGGGACAGAAACACGCGCGACACCGTGGGGTTTGTTTTTTGAGGCGCCGCGGGGGGCGTATTCGGCGCGGCGTTCAGGTTTGTTCCGTTAGCACTGGTCGTCGATGGAGGTGTCGTAGCCATCGGACGTATCATCACGTGTCGTTTTTTGGCACGAACGATACGTGACGTGGTCGCGTTCGACGCACGCGCGGCGTGACAATCCGGTAATCCGCTTCGGCGGGACCTTGCCTTGTGTGGCCCGTCCCGAGATTTTCCCGACCCCCCGTCTCGTCCCGACACACGCCAAGAAACCCGAGTCCCGTCGCCCTTCGCGTTTCCGCGTTTCCGTGGGAAGTCTTAGGTCGTGTATAATCCGCGGCGAAAGCGAGGTACCCTTAACGCGCGAGCGCGACACGAGGGCGTGGAAGGGGACGCGAGATGTGCCCCATTCAGATGGCTCGTTTCGGAGAAGCCAAAAACGGGACTGTTTGGGGCCAGAATCTCCTTCGTGGGGCAAATCCCCAGGCTATCTAATTGCCCAGGGAGGTGCCGTCTTGAGTTGCGAACAAACTCCCGGCGGCGGTTTTGTCTTTCTCTTTGGGCGGATGGATATCTCCCGCCCGATCGCCTTCCGCGCGCCACAAGAAGGTTCGGCGGTGAGTCGAACGCTTTGCGTTTCGCAGCGGCCGTACGGTTCGGCACGCATACCCACCCCGCACAAACCAAATGAGCGTCATGGCCGCTGTCGCGCCCACGCGCGCGCACGCCGCCGTGTTCTCGGGCAAGGCTCGTGTGCAGCATCGCGCGCGCGCGGTGCGAAGAGCGCCCGCGTGCAAAGCCGTCGCGGAACCCTCCGCGGTCGCGCTGGCGAACAAAGCCGAGTGGAAAACCCTCGGTTCCGTGTGCGCCGTGCTCGGCTCACAGTGGGGCGACGAAGGCAAGGGCAAGCTCGTTGATATCCTGGCGCACGTACGTCCCCGAATCCCAATAATCGCCATCGCAACGACGCGTTCGTTCTGAACGCGTCCCCTTGGTGTTTCCGTCCGCGGCTTGGGTTGGGTTTTCCGCGGAACACACGGAGACTCGCCTCGTCCGTGCCTCGCGAGGCACACCACTCCGCGCGATCCGGGAATCGCGCCACCCGGGGGGGATCGGGCGGCGCCCCACGGGGACGCCCGCGCACCCCAAACGAACAGACCCCAAAAAAAAATACACACAAACACAAAACAGTGACTAACAACGCACACGATTTCTTTGGGAACACCTCACTCAGGAATACGACATGGTCACTCGGTGCCAAGGCGGCGCCAACGCAGGCCACACGATTTACGACGACAACGGTGTTAAGTACGCTTTGCACTTGGTGCCTTCCGGTATCCTGAACCCCGAGTGCCTCTGCGTGGTGGGCAACGGCGTGGTGGTGCACATCCCGAGCATGTTCAACGAACTCGAAGCGCTTGAAAAAGTAAGGAACTTTCCCAATCACCACGTTCCGCCTCCCTGATTGCCCATACTCGTACCAGAAGGGACTACTTACTACCTCTGACTATTTACTCATACACATTACGAGAGACTGACACTTTCTTGTTAATCGTATCAAGGCGGGCGTCAAGGTTACCCCCGACCGCCTCGTGATCAGCGACCGCGCGCACATGTTGTTCGACCTGCACAAAGAGGTTGACGGCTTACGCGAAGAAGAGCTTTCGGGGAACAAAATCGGAACCACCAAGCGAGGGATCGGGCCCGCGTACGCCTCGAAGGCCACGCGCAACGGCGTGCGCGTGGGGGACATCCGGAACCCTATTAAGTTCGCGGAGGGCCTAAGGGCGCTTGCGAAAGACGCCGCCGCGCGTTTCCCCAACTTCGAGTACGACGTGGAAGCCGAGATTGAGATGTACAAAGTGTTCGCGGAGAAAGTAACCCCGTACATCCAGGACACCGTGGCGCTCGTGAACAAGGAGCACAAAGCGGGCAAGCGCGTGTTGGTGGAGGGCGCCAACGCCACTATGCTCGATTTGGATTTCGGAACGTACCCGTTCGTCACGTCCTCCAACCCTTCCCTGGGCGGGGTCTGCGCCGGTTTAGGATTAGCGCCCAACAAGTTCGAAACCGTCATTGGCGTGGCGAAGGCGTACACCACGAGGGTAGGCTCCGGCCCGTACCCCACCGAGTTGTTCGGCGACCTGGCGGATGAGCTGCGCGAAAAAGGCTTCGAGTACGGCACCACCACGGGCCGCCCGCGTCGTATCGGGTGGCTCGATATCGTCGCCCTGAACTACGCCTCCATGATCAACGGGTTCACGCACATCAACCTCACTAAGCTCGATGTGTTGTCCGGTCTCGCGGAACTCAAAGTCGGCGTGGCGTACAAACTCCCAAACGGCGAGGTCACCACGGATTTCCCCTCAGACACCGACACCGTCGGCCTGGTGGAGGTCGTGTACGAAACCTTCCCCGGCTGGGACGAGGATATTTCAGGCGCCAGAGTGTGGGACGACCTCCCCAAAGCCTGCCAGACCTACGTCCTGAAAGTCGAAGAGCTGTGCGGGGTGGAGTGCAGGTACCTGGGCGTCGGGCCGGGCCGGGACGCCATCGTGATCAAGCCGTGAGTACGTTTTTTCAAATCAGCGCCGGCGGCGCACTTTTTACGTCACCCTTAATACATAGTTTACGGAACAAAAGTTTTGCGGTGAGGTGGTGAGGCACGTGATGCACGTGAGACAGGACTCGGGGGTAGTTTCCTTTTGAATATTAATACGCTGTTTGCGGTTGACGCGCGCCGCGGT
>Ga0302131_1001127_pt1 | contig 14859 bp, 15 predicted proteins | sample CB9_20m_MG_FD_203105 | JGI IMG/M metagenome (GOLD analysis project Ga0302131, IMG submission 203105) | Marine microbial communities from Western Arctic Ocean, Canada - CB9_20m | ecosystem: Environmental > Aquatic > Marine > Oceanic | place: Canada: Western Arctic Ocean | collected 2017-09-19
CATAAACTTCATCTAGTGTCATACTAGTTAACGGTAGAATTTGACCTTCGACTCTTACTGGATCTACTGAATCATCTCCATAACGGAATTGCACAATTTTATTTTTATTATTACGAACTGTCATATCATAATCTACCTTTAAATCTTCCAATCCTTTAACAAGTCGGCGTTGTATATAACCAGTTTGACTGGTTTTAACTGCTGTATCAATTAAGCCTACTCGACCACCTTGTGCATGAAAGAATAGTTCTGTTGGAGAAAGCCCGTCAATAAATGAACTTTCGACAAAGCCTCTGGCGCCAGGTGAATCATCGTATTTATTAAAATGTGGTAATGTCCTTGACTCAAATCCATACGGGATCCGTTTACCGTCTACATTTTGTTGACCTAATGACGCAATCATTTGTGATATATTAAGATCGCTACCTTTAGAACCAGCATTCACCATAATTACAAATCTATTGTCTTTATGTAATGATTGTCTACCAATCTTACCTGCATCACTTGCGGCTTTATTCAGAATACTATTCACTTGTGTTTCGAATTCTTCTTCGTTACTTTTTCCAGATTTATTTTCAAATACACCTAGATGAGTTTGATCTATAAGAGATTTAACTTCCTTTTTTTTTGTTGTAATAGTTTCAACTATTTTATCATTTGTTACCTTGTCAGCTATAAGGTCGCTGATACCAACACTATAACCACTAATTTTCATATATTCATTTACAATATTCTGTAAATTATCTATAAAATCAGAAGCAACCATATTTCCGAAATCATTACAAATTCTTTGAAGTATACCTTTACTTAGAGAACCAAGTACTTTTTTTTCAAACCTTCCCCTGAGTAATTTACCATTTTTAATATCTAACACATTATTTGATGTAGCCATATCTTCATCTTTATCAAACAGTTTTGTTTTATATTTCATGGTTAAAGCTGGGAAAATTTGTGATAATATTTCAAAACTACTTATATTTGTCTTATCATTTAATTTAAATAGTTCCAGCTCGTTAATTTTATCAAATGTCATTAATATATTCATCGCGGTGCGTCTATCGAATTGTATATTTGGTCTTGTAAGTAGATTGATACCCAATAAAGAATCTTGAAAAATACCTACAATAGATTCATTATTTGCTGGAGAAATAATCTGATATGGTACAGCAGCAAGATTTCTTAGTTCTATCTCAGATATTACATCCTGTGGCATATGAAGATTCATTTCATCACCATCAAAATCAGCATTGTAAGGTTTTGTATCCCCTACATTCATTCTGAACGTATTACCTACGCTCATAATTTTTGCTATATGACACATCATACTCATTCGATGTAGGGTAGGTTGACGATTGAAAAGAACCGCGTCACCATCTATCATATGACGATGTACTTTATCACCGAATTCTAATTTAAGAGAATCTCTATCTACATATCTTAGTGATATACTCTCGCCTGTTTTTTTTTCTAGAATTTTTGCACCTGGATGAATATCAGGTCCATTTTTCATTAATTTGGTTAAATAACCAATATTTGATTTATTTACAACGATAGGTTTTGTTATATTTTTCGCTATTTTTAACGGAACACCTAACTCGCGAATAGATACATTTGGATCAGGAGTTATTACGGACCTAGCTGAAAAATCTACACGTTTTCCCATAAGATTACCTCTAACACGCCCCGTTTTACCATTTAACCGTTCTTTAATCGATTTTAAAGGTCTTCCAGATCGTTGAGCTACAGCTGCAACACCAGGTATTTTATTATCAACTTGTGTTGCAACATAATATTGTAGAACCATTGTCCAATCGTCTATTACGTGACCTGGAGCATTAGCTGCAATTTTTTCTTGTAGTGTTTTATTAGTTTTTAAAATACTTACTATTATATGACTAATATCATCTTCACTTCTTTGTTGAGCGTGTTTTACTGAAGGTCTTACTGCAGGAGGAGGAATTGCCAATACTTGACATACCATCCAATCAGGACGAGCAAATGTGGCACTAAATCCCATAAAAGTTACGTCCTCATCGGAAATTCTGTGGAACATTTTTATAACCATTTCTGGAGTATATTTCACAGATAATGATTTTTCTTTGTCTGCACCAGAAGACTCTGTATTTTCCCATTCACCAATTAACGTAGCTAAGCCTTCCTTTCTAATTTTTATAGGTTGTTTGCAACTACATCCATCATCAGAATCTTCACCACATCTTTTAATTTTACTTGCGAGTTTGAAAACAGCATCCCATCTGGCTTCACCTTTAAGATTGTCAATTATCTTTTTATATTTTTCTTTTGAAATTAATATTTTACTACATTTATAACATATCGATCTTAATATTTTAATTATAGTATTTAAATATTGAATATAATATACAGGTCTAGCAAGTTCTATATGTCCAAAATATCCAGGTGTATTCATGTAATCATGTCCGTCTGTCGGACATATTAATCCGGGTTCCAAAACACCCATTCTTGGATCAAATAATCCATTGATAACCGGTTTATTATTTACATATGTATCCCTGGAAGTAATTTCAGCTACACTATTATTCCTAATCTCTTCAGGTGATAAAATACTAAATTGAATACCAATTATTTTAGATATATTATCTCGATTCATGCTTTTTGAATTAGACATGTTCTTTTTATATTAACGTTATAATATTAAGAATTAATTTCTTTAATTCAATTTTATAATAATTAATTATAAAATTGAATTAAATTAAATATATTATTATTCATGCCTAAAGATATTTTTAATAATATAATATGGAATATAAAACTATAACTAAACATAAAAACAAAACTAAAATTAATATATCTAATATAATAAAAAAACAACAACAACACAATAAGAATGAGTTAATTAATAGTTTTTCAAAATATAAATATATTCTTACACAATACGAATATTCAGATTCTGAATCAGAATATGAATCAGATTATGAGTATTCTGAGTATGAGTTTTCGAGATCATGCGAAAATATATTCGCGTTAAACATATAATAATTATATTTTATATTTTATATTTTATATTTTATTAATATATATTGTACAATTATAATGAAACTTAGATCTATACATTTATTTGGTATATTATTAACTGTACTAATATTATCATCTTTTTTTGGTACCACAATTGAATCAATGACAGAAGGTCCTGTTGACCCTGACCCTAACCCTAACCCTAACCCTAATAATCAGGGTATACCTTATAATGATATACCTAAAGGTAGTGAAGATTTATATATTCTTAAATCTCAAATAGTTACTCCGACATGTCCTATTGGAGTCGGCAGTGGCGGTCCTACAATGAAGTCAAATTCAGAAAATAAAACATGTCCATCTTGTCCACCGTGTGGAAGATGTCCTGAATCAGCTTTTGAATGTAAAAAGGTTCCGAATTATAAATCAAAAAATGATAAATATTTACCAACCCCATTATTAAACGATTTTAGTAGATTTTAGTATATTTTAGTATATTTTAGTATATTTTAGTATATTTTATATAAAATTGAACACTATATTACAAGAATATGTAATATAAATCAAATATAAAACATGAAGATAATATTTTATATTTTCACTATATTATATAGTGCAATATATGTAAAAGGAATTAACAATTATAATTATAAATATAAACATAAATATAATGTAAAACAGTTATTGCAAAAATTATGTGATTTGGAAAAATCGTATTATTTAATTGATAAGAGTTTTTCACATGATATAATAAAATGTTTCAGTTATTATCGAGAATATGTAGATAATATTAATAATATACCAGAGGATTATACTATTAACATAATAGACAATACAATTGTATATAAATCAATTATATCTCCATCCAATATTATTAATAGCTTACAAATAGATGGTGAAGATTGGAGTTATTTTAGATTATTAAAATCAATAGAGAAACAAAAGGTTATTGGTATATCTATTAGTATATGTTGTACATATTTAATAGTGATTGATAATATAGAACTAATATCATCTAAAAATTTACATCGGGTAAATATTATTCCATCTATATTGTATAGTCTCATTAATAAACTATACAGTAATAATATTTGCTTTGATGTTTTATAATGTAAAAATATGTATAAGTTGTACAGTATATATTTATTTTTTTAATTTTTTTAATTTTTTTAATTTTTAAATAATAATTTATCTATTGTCGTTCTTTATATGCTACTGGTTTTCTACAATTAATATTTATATTTACATCAGTTAATTAATAATCCTTACTTTTACGAGTATTCATTATTATAATATATATTATTTATAAAAAAAGGAGTTAATATTATATATATATATTAGGTTATATATATATTATGTTAATAAAAAATATTATGTCTAAAAAAAGTTTATTATATATTAGGAATAATATTTCTGCGTCATATCACAATAATGTAATTGATCATTTTGATAATCCACGAAATGTTGGTAAATTTAATAAAAAAAATATAGATGTTGGGACAGGAATAGTTGGTGCACCAGCATGCGGTGATGTAATGCAACTGCAAATTAAAGTAAATAATGATGGAATTATTGAAAAAGCAGTTTTCAAAACCTTTGGATGTGGTAGTGCCATCGCTTCTGCATCATTTACAACAGAACTCATACATGGAATGCGTATTGATAAAGCGACATCAATCAAAAATACTGATATAGCTCACCATTTAAATTTGCCTCCCGTTAAACTTCACTGTTCAATGTTAGCAGAAGACTCAATTAAATCGGCAGTTGCAAATTATAAACAAAAAAATAAAAGTTCAAAGGATGAATAATAATTTTTTACTTATTGTTTGAATCTAAATTTTTTACAGCAAAACTACTTCCACATCCACACGCACTTTCTTCAATATTATTTCTGTAACCATAAAACCACTTTTAATAATATCAGACACATAATCTATAGTACTTCCCTGTAAAAGAAGAATTTAAATATAGAAACTATTTATGTTGCGGCATGGACATGATTATTTTTCAGTTTAATCAGTGTATGATGGATATTTAAAAAATAAATTATTTAATTTTTGTTTTTATACATTTTTTATCTACAGTAAAAGTTTTACATCTTTCATTTATAGGTACAATTTTTATTATACATTTAGATTTTTGTCCATATAAAGGTTCTGTACATCCAGACTCTTTTTTTTTCCGTGTTTTATTTAACTTAATTTTTATTGTTTTGATTGGTTTTTTTGTTGTACATCTAGACCTAAAATGTTCGTATAGTTCTCTAACATCACAATAGGTTAATCCTGATTTTTTGTTTAACATTTTATTTACAACCTCGTGTAAGTTATATACATATTTAGAATAATTAGTCCTATTTAATAGGTGACATGCATTTAAAGGAATTACTTTAAAATTATTTTTTAAATTGTCCCTGCAATGTTTACAAGGTAGAGTATGAACTAAATCTGTCAATACATTTTTATAATAAATTTTATCTTTTTTAGTTGGATTTACTGGGTAATTAAAACTCATAGTATGTAAATAGTGCCATAAAGATGGACCCCAAATAGTTGTTAACATACCATCTCCACTGATATAGTTTTTTCTTGTAAAAACATATTTAGATTTACTAATAGATTTCTTACTACTACGATTACTTATATTTTTTCGTTTCATTAACATATTGAGAGAAAAGTATTTTTAATTAATTAATTATTATTTAGCTATAATTAATTTAATATCGTTTTATTCTCTATCTTATTATATATATATTGTTTATATTATGATTAATGAAACAATAAAAACCTTGAAAGATAATATGTCTAAAATACAAATTAGTTGGAGATTTGGATTAATATTGTTAGCTATTGTTCTACTTATTGTAACCATAATTTATGTCTATATGAAACATGTAGCACCTAAAATGAAACCAAAATATGTTCAAAACGAAGAATTTGTAGACGACGATTCAAAATATGCTTATATGTATTTATTTTCAGCTGAATGGTGTCCTCACTGTAATAATTTAAAAAAAACTGGTGTATGGGAAAAATTTACAGAACAATATAATAATACTAAAATAAACGGTTATATATTAAACATCCAAGATATTGATTGTTCTGATGATACTAATCAGGAAAATAAGGACATGCTTAATAAATATGAAATAGAAGGATACCCTTCAATTATAATTGTTAAAGACGGCGATGACCCCTCAAAAGCTATTAAATTTGACGCAAAACCAACTACAGATAGTTTAAATCAGTTCGTGAATTCTGTATTATAAATGTTATTAATACTTATTATTATGATTTATATTTTAAAAATAATTCGGCGTATTCTTCACCTGTAGATATCAGCTGTTTTCTAAAATCAGGTTTATTTAAAAAGTCAGTCCAAAATTCTCCGTTTATTACAGTTTTAAATTGAACATGAATTATATTTGATATTTTTGGGACACCATTTATAAAATCTTGATCTGAACGCCCAGCCAATTTTATAAGAACCTGTGATAAATATTCTATTATAGTCGATTCTTCATTTAAAGACCCGTAAATCGGATCTAAATATTCGACTTTGAATCCTAATATATCAGTTTCATTTTTAGCAATTTCCAAACATTGTTTTATTGGATTGTTTGCTAACATACCTCCATCAGCATAATATTTATTGTTATAAAATACAGGCTGAATTAACGGTGGAATAGCAGAACTCATTTGAATAGCAGTTATTAATTTTAAATCTGGAAATGATATATGATTTAAATCGCATATAATCATATCTGTGAAATTGGTCGCAATTATATGAAAAAATATTTTTGTTTTATTATAAAACTCTAATAATGTTATATCAATTGATATATCTACAGCTCTAAAAAAAGGTTCTACTCCAGTACAAAAATGATTTAAATCGATAATTCCTTTTTTCTTATATGCCATCAAAAACATTTCTGGATTTAATGTATAAACTTTCTCCCACGGACGATTAATAATATATTTATCTATATCGTCCCAATCTAATCCAATCTTCGTCAATAATACTAGTAAAGCAACTAAGCTACCACAGGATACGCCGTGTATAGATTCAATATCATCTATTTTCCAAAAATTACTCATGTTCAGCTGTTTAATAGCCCCATATAATATAGCAAAATTTGGTCCACCACCAGGCAATACTATATGTTTTATCATTAATTATTTATAATATTATATTAAGTTAATATTTTATATTTTTTTCTCAAATAATATTATATTATAAATGACTCATATTTTTAATCTTGGTGAATTAGATAATTTCAACGAACGAATAGATTTAGATGATTTGTATGAAACTAAACGTATTAATGACTTATCTAAATTAGAAATTTTTAATAAATTACTTGGAAGAATTCATAATAAAATAAAAATTACTTCTAGACAAAGGAAAAATGAACAATTTTGTTGGTTTTTAGTACCTGAAATTATGATAGGTGTCCCTAGGTACGACCAATCTGCTTGTATATCTTTTCTTATGGACAAATTAAATAAAAACGGCTTTAATACTAAATACACACATCCTAATCTAATATTAATTAGTTGGAAACATTATATACCATCGTATGTTAGATATGAAATTAAGAAAAAAACGGGAATTAATGTTGATGGTTATGGTAACGTAATTAATACACAGCATACTGAAAAATCTAACCCTACGGATCTTAACGAATTGGTATTTAAGACTGAAAAGACCGAAAATACCGATAAGACTTATAAGAAAGAATTCAAATCAATTAAAGATTATTCTGCTTCTGGTAATCTAATTTATACAAAAGATATATTAGAAAAGATGCAAGATAAAATGTATTAATTTATTGTTTTCTAATCATATTAGGCATAATATTAATCCATGATATGTTTTCATAAAATGTTGGTTGATCATTTAAATTAGGTTCATTAATTATAACATTATTGTTAATAATATTAGGATTATATATTTTATAATCTTGAATACCATTTAATATTTGTTTAATAGATTCATCTGTATTCATTTTACCGTATCCACAACACATCGATGTAAATAATATATCAACATCATCTATATTTTGATTATGATTAATTAAAATATTATATAAAATTGCGATTGTAGAATAATATGCGTTTTGTGTATTAGAAACATCGTGCGGTAATAACATAGTAGGCGCAACTATTAAACTATTATTATTTTCACTATTATTAATAATAATAGAACTACCAATAGGTAAATATTTTTGATGTATTTTATTTAATTTACCATATTTTTGAATTGATTTTTTTACTTCTTTTTCGATATTAGGGAACACGATTCGCGATAAACTTAAATCAATTCCGCCATCCATAAAACCTAATGAATTAGCAGGACTAACATAATACGTTTTTCTAATAGGTATATAATCTTCAATTTTCATACAATAACTATTATATTTATTAATATACATTTTATCAATAAATTCTTTATTAAGACTAATAAATTTAATAGGCATTTATATAATTATTAAATTTATATTTAAGTTAAAATATTTATATTTAAGTTAAAATATTAATATTTTGTTCCTGTTAATTCACTGATACGATCGAATGGGTTTACTCCCGATATATTTTCTGTTCCTAAATTATTAGTACGCATGTAGGAAGCACTTCCCCCACGTCTTCTACTTCCACCACGTCTTCTACTTCCACCACGTCTTCTACTTCCACCACCACGTATACTAGCACTTCCACCTCGTCTTCTACTTCCACCTCGTCTTCTACTTCCACCACGTATACTAGCACTTCCACCTAGTCTTCTTCCACCACGTATACTAGCACTTCCACCTAGTCTTCTTCCACCACGTATACTAGCACTTCCACCTCGTCTTCTCCCACCACGTATACTAGCGCTTCCACCACGTCGTCTTCCGACATTTGCTAAAGAATGAGTTCCTCCACCTCGTCTACCTCCGCAACCAGTACTTCCTCCTCGACGTCTCGTTTTATTTCCAAGACTACGAACAAAAGCGGGTTGTTTTTGTGTTTTATGCATATATATATTATTGTTAGATAAAAACATTTCACTATTATTTAAATTGATATCAAATTTAATATAACGCGTAAATATCATCTTCTAAATTATTTATCTGACTCTGTGTAACATCGAGATGTTGTTTTTCTACTATTGCTTCAAAAATGGATAATCCTTTAATAAAATCATTTTCACATGTTATGTAACAATCTATAATCAATTTACGTGTTTCAGAAACAATTTCATCCAATTTATTATCTGTTAAACTATGATTAATGATATACGTTTGTTTATTCGGAATAGGAATAAACAATTGGTCTAATATTTCAACGAGTAATGTTTGGTTTTTTTTTGATCTTCTCAACATATCTTTAATATGTTCTGCATACTGTATAAATAATGGATTTTTAACGGACCCTTTGTATGGAACTCTATATATACTGTCTGTTTTACATGCATCAGATGTAGCAAAATCTCGTATACGTATATCTCCGAATTTTTTTATATTGGATGGTTTTTCTGACATACCAGTAAAGGTTTTATAGAAAAGTTCTAAATCGTTATTATATACCCTCTTCATTTTATTTGATATTGTATTATATTTACCGTCTTTGTAATCATATACATCTCTATATAATAATTCTAATTCTGGTATTCCAGGTTCAGTATCTAGCTTTTGATTGTTTAGGTCACAAAATAGTGGCTTTATTGATATAGTTTGTGACCCACCTAAGTCGAGGTTTGAATTATTAATTAATGCGTTTACACGTTCACTACATATATTTATATTATTACTGAACATATTTGAAGAAAATTTATTATGTTTGTTTACATACTCTTTATATGAATATGTTGGATGAATAGTTGTGACTATTGCACCAAATATATGAGCTATTTTAATATATTGTTTGGCTATACCAATACATAATCGCTTCTTAGTCTGTGATACATTATTCTTAGAGTCCAACGATTTAAAATCATCAGGTTTAATCCATAATACATCAGTTTTTGAAAATTTATCAACTTTACTTCCATTAATCATATGTTCATGTAAATATTCAATTTCTGCCATATGAAGATTTTCATTAATAATTTTAGAAGTCAATACTACTAAATTATTACAATATTTTTCGTTACGTAGATTAATCATATCTTGAAATGATTGTTTTAAAATAAACTCTGTAGCAATATTATTTGTTTCATCTATTATATTTCTATCTTTTTTAATGATAGATTGTTTGGCGCCCATAATATATATATATATATATATTATGATATTATGATATTATGATTATGATTTATTTATTTGAAATAAAATTGATTTAAAAAAACAATTAAAAATAAGTTTTAAACAGTTATGTCATATATTAAAAATACTAACTCGAATTCGACCAAAAAAAAAAAATATAAAATAGATAAAATAGATAAAAAACAACTATGGAAAACTTTTAACAATGAAATCAATCCGAAAGACAATATAGAATGTATTTATGATACTAATTTAGATAAAGATAATACTTGTGGATTATGCGATTCGTCATTATCAATAACTGAGGAAGGCTTTTTAGGTTGTACAAATATAGAATGCGGTTTAATATATAAAGATATGATTGACCAATCAGCTGAATGGAGATTTTATGGAGCTGATGACAATAATTCTAGTGACCCTACTCGATGTGGTATGCCTGAAAATCCATTATTAAAAGAATCTTCAATTGGATGTAAAGTTATATGTGAAGGACGAACAAGTTATGAAATGAGAAAAATAAGACGTTATACCGAATGGGATAGTATGCCTTACAAAGAGAAATCACAATATGATGAATTTCAGAGAATATCAGTCATGGCTTTGCATGCGGGAATCCCAAAATTAATTATTGATTATGCTACAAGATATCACAAAACTATTTCCGAACAAAAAACATTTAGAGGGCTAAACCGAGATGGAATTATTGCTGCATCTATATATGTATCTTGTCGAATTAATAATTTTCCTAGAACCCCAAAAGAAATAGCTACAATGTTTAAGTTAGATAATACTAGCGCTACCAAAGGTTGTAAAAATGCATTACAAATATTGAATACATTCGAATCACAAATGGAAAATAATGAAAAAACTATGCTTTGTAAAACAAAACCAATATCGTTTATAGAGAGATATTGTAGTAAATTATATATTAATTCTGAACTTACTAAAGTGTGTTCCTTTATAGCTATTAGGATAGATAATAACAATTTAATTCCTGAAAATACACCACAATCGCTGGCTTCAGGTATAGTATATTTTATTACTCAAGTATGTAATTTAAATATTACTAAAAAAGACGTTAATAACATTACAGGGACAAGTGAAGTAACTATAAATAAATGTTATAAAAAGTTAGATGAAATACGTACACAATTAATACCGAGAATTATTTTGGATAAATATACATAATATACATAATATACATAATATACATATCTTTAAATTAAAAAACCATGTCCTAAAAGTGATTTGTCTGTTGTTGTCCATACTAAATCTAAATGATGTCTATGAATTTTATACATATTACCATTAGAAAAATGAACAACGATACCTTCAAACATATTACAGTTATTTATAAACCATACAAGAAATTTATCAAAGTCGAAATCAATTGGATAGCCTTCAAACTTAAATAAACCATGCTGTATTACACAATTATTACCTATTTGATGAGGATCGTTTTGTATTTTTGTACCTACTAATTCAACAGTCTCACCTTCTAATGTGTCTATTGGTATTTCTTTTACAACAACAATATTATTTTCAATTACCATGGTTTTTATATATGTTCCATTAATAACTGATAGATGCTGTTTATCTCCTCGTTCTAATTCCATAAAACCAATCCAATGACCAGTAACTATATCACGTTTCGAAGTTTCTATCCAACTATAAGGTGGTTCCTTTCCTTTTTTTACATCTCGTCTTTTCAATAATTGTCCCGAATTAATATAACAACAAGTTCCATCAACTTTTCCAGTAACCTCTAGAGTAAGATGTGAGTTATTCAAATCATTTTGAAAATCAGGATTTAATTGTTTTGTTGCTAAATATTGTACAGACCTACCGTTTTTTTTAGATGGTTCATTTGTGTGCATACATTGATATATAGGTGAAATTTTACTGAGTACTGGCATTATATAAATATAATATTACTTACTATCACAATACAAATAAATAATTCAATTTTATTATTTATTATCCTACATTTGATAATTATAACTAAAACTAATAATAATAGTAAATAATTTAAACGAATGTTTACTATAATTACAATATATGATAACTACGGAAATTATGGGAGGGTTGGGAAACCAATTATTCCAGATATTTAATTTAATATCTTATGCATTAACTAACAAAATACCATTTTATTTTGAAAATAAAACAAATATTAGAGAAGATAGACCATTCTATTGGTCTAATTTTTTTTCGGCCTTAAAACCTTTCCTGAGGGATTCACACAGTAAAATACCTTTTTATAAAGAACGCGGGCATAATTTTAATGAACTTGTTTCGTTTAATGAAATAGGAGCACCATTTAAATTTGTCGGGTATTTTCAATCTTATAAATATTTTCAAGATAATGTTAAAGATATTTTCAAATATATTAAACTTAATGAACAGAAAGATATAGTAATAAACAAATATAATAATATATACAAATTAAATCAGTCGATTTCATTACATTTCCGTCTGGGGGATTATAAAAATCTACAAGGTTTCCATCCTGTATTGAATATTTCATATTATGTGTCAGCAATATCTAATATTATAAATAGGACGGAGATAAACAATTGGAATATATTATATTTTTACGAGCATGAAGATGAAAACGTTATAAAAGCAAATATAAATATGTTACAACATAGATTTAAACAAATTAAATTTATTCCTATAGATACAGAAATAGTTGATTATGAACAAATGTTAATAATGTCATTATGTCAGCATAATATTATAGCAAACAGTAGTTTTAGTTGGTGGGGGGCATATATAAACACCAACCCTGATAAAATTATATGTTATCCTGATATTAAACATTGGTTCGGTCCAAGACTGCGTCAAAACGATCTGGATGATATGTTTCCAAAAGAATGGGTTCAAATACAAATAAATCAAATGTAACTAATTTAATATAATTTAAAGTGATGTTTTGAAATATAAAATATATTATACAACGAAATAATATAAATATTATATATTTATAAATGTAAAGTAAAAATTAATGTTATTAGTATGTGGAGCATCTGGATTAGTCGGAACTGAAATATGCAGATTTTTTGACGAAAACGGTATACGTTATATTGGGACATACAATAATAACGAAATATATAAACCAAATATGTTCAAAATTAGCTATACTAACCCAATAGAGTTTGAACGTTTTTTATTAGAACATAGTATTACTTGTTGTATTAATTTGATTGTAGAAAGACATACTAATATATGCGAAAATAATTGGGAAATAATAAAAGAGGTAAATGTAGATTTGGTTCAAAACATTTCATATTTGTGTAATAAAAATTATATTAAATTAATTCATTTGTCTACAGATTATGTATTTGATGGCTTAACTCAACCGAATTATCCTGACAGTGTAACAAATCCTTTACAAAATTATGGTATTTCAAAATTATTATCAGAACATCGTGTAATAAAAATAAATAAAAATTATTGTATTATCAGAACTCCTGTTTTATATTCTGATTCAACTGAACTTCATAGAAATGCTGTATGTTTAATTGGTAAAAAGGTAATGGATTTAAGAAAACTTCGAACAGTAATATCAGAAGATAATTACAATATTAGAAGACCATTATATATAGCAGATTTATGTAAATTTATTTATAAATGTGTCGGTAATGAATATAATGGTATATACCATTACTACAATCCTTATAATAAGTTTACAAAATTAGATATTTGTAAAAAAATAGGGAAATGTTTAAATATTTCCACCGACCATATTGTACCAAATAATTTTAATAATATATATAATGTTTCGCTCGCATCATCTCCATACGATACTATGTTACAAGATAAGAGATTACAAAAATACATAAGCGATAGTTCTTTCGCTAGTTTCGATGAAACTATAGAAAAATGTTTCAATAAATTTAACCACCCATCTATTAACATACAAAATAAGAATCAAATATTTATTTGCTTAGATATGGATGAAACTATCATTTATACGAGTTTATCACTTTATAATGCTTACAAACGTGCTGTAGAAATGTGCGGATATACCTTTATATCTATGAATGAATGGAATTATATTATCAAAAACGATAATATAGATAATTATTTAAAGACTAAATATAATAAACAAACTATACTCTATATAAAACAACAAAAAATAGAATATATTAAAACTTTACCGATTAAATTTACAAGAAATGCTGATTTTTTTTTGAAATATCTAATATATAATAATTTTAATTTTTGTATAGTTACGAATTCAAACAAAGAAACTGTTGATATTTATAAAGAAAAAAATCCTTTATTGAAACAAATTAAACAATGGATAGTTAGAGAGGATTATAATTTACCTAAACCGAATAGTGACTGTTATTTAAAAGCCAAACAATACTATTATAAAAATGAACTATATATAATTGGATTTGAAGATAGTATGATAGGATATAAAGCATTGAAGCCTGTAACTAATATAATTTATATATATGAAAATAATGAGCTTTATGTCAAACGCGATTGTTATTTATTTAATGATTATAAATCTATATTATCATTAGTATAATTCTTATTTATGTAGATAATAATTTAGTAATATAAGTATCGTCGTCATCTAATAACCAGCTAATATTTTTATT
>Ga0302131_1001139_pt1 | contig 14772 bp, 10 predicted proteins | sample CB9_20m_MG_FD_203105 | JGI IMG/M metagenome (GOLD analysis project Ga0302131, IMG submission 203105) | Marine microbial communities from Western Arctic Ocean, Canada - CB9_20m | ecosystem: Environmental > Aquatic > Marine > Oceanic | place: Canada: Western Arctic Ocean | collected 2017-09-19
AAATTTAAGCAGAATTTTAAAAGTAAAAACATTAGAAGAAGAGCTCGAAGGGACTTTGGTGCAAGCAGATGAAGATAAAATTGTTTTAAACTGGAAAGCAAGAGAGCCAAAACCAATTGGTAAAGGAAAAGTTACTGTGCAAAAAACAGCAACTATAGAGTATAAGGATATTAAGGAAGCAAAAGTGAAGATTGTATTTTAAGCAAAAATGTAATGGAAAATATAGCGTTAATTGATTCGTTTTCAGAATTTAAAGATAATAAAAGTATAGACAGAGTAACTTTAATGTCTATTTTAGAGGAAGTATTTAGAGCTACTTTAAAACGTAAGTTTGGTTCTGATGATAATTTTGATATTATTATTAACCCGGATAAAGGAGATTTAGAAATTTGGAGAAATAGAGTTGTAGTTGCAGATGGTTTTTCTGAGGACGATAATGAAGAAATTGAATTAGCCGAAGCAAGACTAATCGAGCCGGATTTCGAAATTGGTGAAGATGTATCTGAAGAGGTGAAATTAATAGATTTAGGAAGAAGAGCTATTTTAGCGTTACGTCAAAATTTAATTTCTAAGATTTATGAGCATGATAGCACTAATATTTTTAAGCATTTTAAAGACTTAGAAGGCGAATTGTATACTGCAGAAGTGCATCATATCCGTCACAATGCAATTATTTTGTTAGATGACGATGGTAATGAAATAGTATTACCAAAGAGCGAACAAATTCGATCAGATTTCTTTAGAAAGGGAGATTCTGTTAGAGGTGTCATAAAGACAGTAGAATTAAGAGGGAATAAGCCAGCAATTATTTTATCTAGAACTGCACCAGCATTTTTAAATAAATTGTTTGAACAAGAAATCCCTGAAGTTTTTGACGGTTTAATTACTGTTGAAGGTGTAGCAAGGATTCCGGGTGAAAAAGCAAAAGTAGCGGTCGATTCTTATGATGATAGAATTGATCCTGTTGGAGCTTGTGTTGGAGTGAAAGGTTCAAGAATTCATGGGATTGTACGCGAGTTAGGTAATGAAAACATTGATGTTATTAATTATACTAAAAACGAACAATTATTTATTTCGAGAGCATTGAGCCCTGCAAAAGTGACCTCAATGGAAATAGAGATGTATGACGAAGAAAGAAATGGTAAGAAAGGACGTGTAAGTGTTCTTTTAAAGCCAGAGGAGGTCTCTAAGGCAATTGGAAGAGGTGGTGTTAATATTCGTTTAGCAAGTGAATTAACAGGCTACGAAATAGACGTTAAAAGAGAAGGGCTAGAGGAAGATGTAGAGTTAACGGAATTTGTAGACGAAATTGAGGACTGGGTTATTACTGAGTTTAAAAAGATTGGTTTAGATACAGCAAGGAGCGTTTTAGAAACTAGTGTTGCTGAGTTGGTAAAAAGAACTGATTTAGAAGAAGAAACTATATTAGATGTTCAGAGAATTTTGAAAGAAGAATTCGAAGAATAATTAATGATATAAAATTAAAGTAAAAAGTATATTTTTACAGAATTAAAGGCTAAAAAATAATATATGTCTGAAGGCAAAACAATGAGGCTTAATAAAGTACTAAGAGAACTAAACATTTCTCTGGATAGAGCTGTAGAATATTTAGCAAAAAAAGGTCATGAAATAGATTCAAGACCAACAACTAAAATTTCTAGTGATATCTATCAAGTTTTACAAGATGGCTTTGAAACAGATGCAAACAAGAAAGCTGCATCCAAAGAAGTCGGTGAAGAAAAACGAAAAGAGAAAGAGGCAATCCGTGTAGAACTTGAAGCTAAGTTAGAGAAGAAAAGAGCAGAAGAAGCTAAAAAAGATGAAGTCTTAAAAGCCAAAGCAGATAAATTAAAATTTAAAACTGTAGGTAAAATAGATATTGATAGCGTTGGAAAGAAGGCTGTTGCTAAAAAAGAGGAAGTTGTTGTTGAGCCTGTCGCGAAAGAAGAACTTACCGCTGAGCCAATAGCAAAAGAAGAGGTTGTTGTTATTCCATCAGAAGTTAAAGAGGAGATTGTTGCAGCTAAAGTAGAACAGACGAAGTTAGAGGAACCTGTTTTAGTTCAGCCTAAATTGGAGGAGCCTGTTGCAGAAAAGTTTAAAGTCAAAAAGACGTTTTCTGAAATAGAGAAAGAAGCTTCAAAGACGATAGAAAAAAAAGTTTCTAAAAGAGACGCTTCGAAACCAGAGGTAAAAGCAGAAGAGGTAACTATAGAGAATGCAGAAGCTATAAAAACCCAATATAAAAAATTAGATGGTCCTAATTTTACAGGTAAGAAAATTGATTTAAAACAATTTGAAAGACCAAAAAAGAAAAAGCCTGAGGTTAAAAAGGATGCAAGTGCAGACGCTAAAAAGAAGCGTAAACGTATTGTTAAACCAGCGAATCAAGGTAATAGAGCTAGCCCAGCTAATAGAAGTACTCAAAATAGAGGAGGTCCAGGAAATAATAGACCAGCCTTTAGACCAAGAGGAGCGCAAAGACCAGCAGTGGTTAAAAAAGCAGAGCCAACAGAAGCTGATATTCAAAAGCAAGTTAGAGAAACGCTAGAAAAGCTTCAAGGAAAATCTAGTAGAGGGAAAGGTGCAAAATATCGTAGAAATAAAAGAGATGCTCATAGAGAACATACTGAAGCAGAATTAGAAGCACAAGCATTAGACAACAAGATATTAAAAGTAACAGAGTTTGTTACCGTAAGTGAAGTTGCAACAATGATGGATGTGCCGGTAACAAATATCATTTCGGCATGTATGTCCTTAGGGATGATGGTAACCATGAATCAGCGTTTGGATGCAGAAACATTAGTTATTGTAGCAGAAGAGTTTAATCACAAAGTAGAGTTTGTTGGTGCAGAGGTAGAAGAATCTGTAGAAGGAGTAGAAGATAAACCAGAAGATTTAGAACTACGAGCACCAATTATTACAGTAATGGGTCACGTAGATCATGGTAAAACCTCATTACTAGATTATATTAGAAAAGCAAATGTAATCGATGGTGAAAGTGGAGGGATTACACAACATATTGGAGCTTATTCAGTAAAAGTTGGTGATCAAAAAATTGCATTTTTAGATACTCCTGGTCACGAAGCCTTTACGGCAATGCGAGCACGTGGGGCTCAAGTAACGGATTTAGTTATTGTTGTTGTTGCAGCAGATGATGATGTAATGCCACAAACAAAAGAAGCAATTTCTCATGCACAAGCGGCAGGAGTTCCTATCATTTTTGCAATCAATAAAATTGACAAACCAAATGCAAATCCAGACAATGTAAAAACCCAATTATCTTCAATGAATTTATTAATTGAAGAATGGGGAGGAAACATTCAGTCTCAGGATATTTCAGCAAAAGTAGGAACGGGAGTTCCAGAACTGTTAGAGAAAGTATTGCTTGAAGCTGAAATTTTAGAATTAAAAGCAAATCCAAACAAGAATGCAGTTGGTGCCGTAGTAGAAGCATTGTTGGATAAAGGTAGAGGTTACGTTTCTACAATTTTAGTGCAAGCAGGAACTTTAAAAATTGGAGATTACTTGTTAGCAGGTAAGCACAGTGGTAAAGTAAGGGCGATGTTCGATGATCAGGGAAATAACTTAAAAGTAGCTGGCCCATCAATGCCAGTATCTATTTTAGGGTTAGATGGAGCGCCACAGGCAGGAGATAAATTTGTGGTTTTTGATGATGAAAGAGAAGCAAAGCAAATTGCATCTAAACGTTCTCAATTACAACGTGAGCAATCTGTGAGGACTCAAAAAACACTTACTCTAGCTGAAATTGGACGTCGAATTGCACTTGGAGATTTCAAAGAATTAAATATTATCTTAAAAGGAGATGTAGATGGTTCTGTAGAAGCTTTAACAGATTCGTTCCAGAAACTATCAACGGAAGAAATTCAAGTTAATATTTTACATAAAGGAGTTGGAGCTATTACAGAAAGTGATGTATTATTAGCAACGGCATCTGATGCAATTATTGTTGGTTTTAATGTGCGTCCGCAAGGAAATGCAAGAACCATTGCAGATAGAGAAGAAGTTGATATTAGAACGTATTCTATTATTTATGATGCTATCAATGACTTGAAAGATGCTATGGAGGGTATGTTATCTCCAGAGATGAAAGAAGAGGTTTCGGGTAATGTAGAAATTAGAGAGGTTTATAAGATTTCTAAAGTAGGTAACATTGCAGGGTGTATGGTAGTGTCAGGTAAAATCTTTAGAGATTCTCAAATTCGAATTATTAGAGAAGGTATTGTTGTTCACGATGGCGTATTGTCTTCTTTAAAGCGTTTTAAAGATGATGTTAAAGAAGTAACAAAAGGGTTTGATTGTGGTCTTCAACTTAAAAATTATAACGATATTTTAGAAGGAGATGTAATTGAAGCATATAAAGAAGTAGCGGTAAAAAAGAAGTTAAAATAAATTGACGTTTATATAAATAAAAAACGCCAAAATCAATTGTGATTTTGGCGTTTTTTATTTATCTTTTTTTATTCTATTTCCCTAACGGAATGACAATTAATCCAGAAAATTCCTCGGAAAAATTAACCAGAGCTCTATCAGCTTCTAATTTTGTTTGGTAATTTCCAACTTGTACTTTCCAATAGGGTTGATTGTAGGCAAGTTTTGTATATACTTCAGGATAATTAAGGCTGAATTTACTTTGTAAAGTGCGTGCTTTAGTTTCATCACCATAGTATATTTGAACTCTAAAACCATAGCCATATTCTTGGTTAAAAGCTCTTTTTTTGGCAATCAATTGTTTGATGTCTTTACTAGTATTTGTCTTGTTTTGTGCAGAAAATGAAATGCAACCTGCAATGAATACAAAGAAAAACACGTTGAAATAAGATTTATTTTTCATTCAAAATTTGTTTTCACAAAAGTAATGAGTTGTCTTAGAATATATTCACAAAAATGTTATTTAGAATTGTTATAAATTAATAGTTAACACTCCTTTAGTTTTTATAATTTTAGGAAGAAGTAGTACTTTTGTCGGGGTGTTCAAAAAGCGGTTTTTTGATCTATTTTATACACAATACTAAAAATAGTTTGTAAATATGAAGAGTGCAGCATTACACAGTAAACTAACCAAAGTACTACTAAAGAGTTTTACATTCGTTCTGTTTTTTGCATTTAGCTTGTCGTCTTATGCGCAGGATGTAGATGAAGTACGACAAAAAGAAGGAAGAAAATTATTTAGATCTTTATGTGCGTCTTGTCACAAATTAGATAAAAAGTTAGTGGGTCCTGCTTTAGGAAAAGTTGAGGAACGTAGAGAAAATGATTGGTTAAAATTATGGATTAAAAACAATGCTGAGTTCAGAGCTTCTGGCGATAGAGATGCCATTGAAATTTTTGAGGAATACAATGGTTCCTCAATGAATGCTTTTCCTCAGTTAAGTGATAAAAATATTGATGATATTTTGTATTACACAACTGTGGGTGAAATTAAAAAAACAGTAGCTCCTGGCGATGTTTTAGTTGGTGGCCAAACTTTAGTAAAAACAGGTGCTCCCGATTGGTTAGTTTATTTTTTAGCGGCAGCAATTGTTGTTGCGTTTTTAATGATTGCTAGCTTATTAAAGCAAGTAAACGAATTAAAAGGAAAGAAAAAACCAGAAATTCAATCAAACTTAAAAAGAGATTTACAGGAATTATGGGCAGGTGTTAAGAAGAATACGTTTTTAAAAGCCTTAGCGACCATATTCCTTATACTCATTGGTATTTATTTCTTTTTTGGGACATTAATGACAGTGGGTATTGATCAAGGCTATCAACCAATTCAGCCAATTGCATTTTCACATAAAATTCATTCAGGTGAAAATAAAATTGATTGTCAATACTGTCATTCATCAGCAAAGCATAGTAAGCATTCAGGAATTCCTTCGGTAAATGTTTGTATGAACTGTCACATGGCAATTGCTGAAGTTGCAGAAGGAACTGAGATTCAATGGAACGGACAAACGTATGGTAAAAAGCAATTAGATAAAGAAATTGCAAAGGTCTACGATGCTGCAGGTTGGGATCCAGAGGAATTAGAATATACAGGTAACGAAAAACCAGTAAAATGGATTCGTATTCATAATCTTCCGGACTTTGTGTATTATAACCACGCACAACACGTTACTGTTGCAGGGTTGAAATGTCAGAAATGTCATGGTCCAGTTGAAGAAATGGATGAGATGTATCAATATTCTCCATTAACAATGGGTTGGTGTATTGACTGTCACAGAGAAACGAATGTTGACCTAAAAGGAAATGAATATTATGCAAAAATTCATGAAGAGCTAGCAAAGAAATACGGTGTAGAAAAAGTTACAATTGCTCAGTTAGGTGGATTAGAGTGTGGTAAGTGTCATTATTAATTAAAGATTCAAATATTAAAAGAGATATAGAATTGATATTTTCAATTCGTTAAATCTTTCAATCATTAAATAAAAAAGTACAGATGGCTTCGAACAAAAAATACTGGAAAAGTGTTGAAGAACTAAAAGGTAGTTCTGTTGTTGAAACGCTACAGAAAAATGAATTTGTAGAAAATATTCCTACAGATGATTTTTTAGGTGATAAGGAAACACTTGAGAATTCCTCTACGACACGTAGAGATTTTTTAAAGTATGTTGGCTTTACAACGGCAGCAGCTTCATTGGCAGCGTGTGAAGGACCGGTGGTTAAATCCATTCCTTACGTTGTAAAACCAAACGATATTATTGCAGGTGTTGCGGACTGGTATGCTACTTCTATGGCGGATGGTTATGACTTTGCAAATGTTTTAGTTAAAACACGCGAAGGTCGTCCGATTCAAATAATGCCAAATAAACAGGCAAACGGAACAACAAGTGCAAGAGTTCAGGCAGCTGTTCTTTCTTTGTATGATGATCAATTGCGTTTAAAAGAGCCAACGAAAAGTGGTGAAGTAATTTCTTGGAGTGATGTAGATGCAGAAATTGGACAAAAATTAGTTGATTTAAAAGAAGCAGATAAGCAAGTTGTTTTATTAACTGGGACAATGGCAAGTCCATCTACGGATAAAATTATAAGTGAATTTTTAATCACGTATCCAAATATAAAACATGTCACTTATGATGCAATTTCTGAATCTCCTGCAGTAGATGCATTTGAAGCAATGTACGGCAGAAGAGCATTACCTAATTATAGGTTAGAAAATGCTGAAACAATCGTTTCTTTTGGTGCTGATTTCTTAGGGGATTTTCACGGAGGTTTTGAACAAGCTTTTGTTAATGGTAGAAAGCCAGAGACTGGCAAAATGTCTTACCATGTTCAGATAGAAAGTAATATGTCTCTTACAGGGGCAAACGCAGATAAACGTTTGGGTGCAAAACCATCTGACGTTGTTTTTGCTTTATTGAATTTATATAAAGAAATTACAGGGGTTTCTGTAGCGTCTAATGCAACTCCTATTGATGGAGAAATAAAAAAATTAGCAAAAACACTTAAACAAGCAGGCTCTAAGGGAGTCGTAATGACTGGTGTTAATGATGTAAATGCACAGTTAATATCGCTAGCCATTAATGAAGCTTTAAATAGTGAAATTATAGATACCAAGAATTCTTTAAATATTCGTCAAGGAAATTTTGAACAAGTTCAAAACGTAATTACAAATATGAAGGCTGGGAAAGTTGACGGTATTTTTACGGTGAATGTAGACCCTTCTTATTCCTTGCCAAATGCCCTTGAATTTAAAGAAGCATTAAATAATGTTGACTTAAAAGTTGCTATATCTGTAGAGAATAATGAGACTGTAGATGCAATGGAATATGCATTGCCAGCGCCACATTTTTTGGAGTCTTGGGGAGATACTCAGTTTTCAGAAGGTAATTATGGTCTAATTCAACCTACAATTCAACCTTTATTTAACACGCGTCAGCTTCAAGATACTTTCTTACAATGGTCTGGAAGCTCAACTTCATATTATGATTATTTAAAATCTTTTTGGTCAACCGAAGTTTTAGATGGTTCTTCATGGAATAAAGCCCTGCACAACGGATTTCATAATAAGACGATAGTGAATGTTGAGCAAGTCTTAAATAAAGTGTTAATTGAGGAGGTCGCAGCTAAATTAAAGAAAAGTACTATGGCTTCAGGGATGGAGTTGAGTTTATATACCAAAACTGGTTTAGGAGATGGTAAGCAAGCAAACAATCCTTGGTTGCAAGAATTTCCAGATCCTATTACAAGAACTTCTTGGGATAATTACTTAACTATGTCTATGGCAGATGCCAATGATTTAGGTTTCGAAAACCCTGTAAAAGATAACGGAGCTATTGATGGTGATTATGCGAAAGTAACTGTAAATGGCATAGAGGTTATAGTTCCAGTAATGGTGCAACCGGGTCAGGCAAAAGGTTCTGTCGGTTTATCTTTAGGTTTCGGTAAAACTTTTGGCTTAAAGGAAGAAATGAAGGTGGGTGTTAATGCATATCCGCTATATATAGGAGGTAATAACGTTCAGTATAATGTTGGAATAGATAAAGTATCAGGAACGCATCAATTTGCTTGTACGCAGGTTCAAAAAACGATTGCAGGGCGTCATGACATTCTTAAAGTAGCTACATTAAAGGAATACAATAATGTGGCACCCAAAGATCATGAACATGGATGGAATAAGCCTGCATATGTTTCTTACGATCATAAAGAGGTTGAGGCAAAAACAATTGATTTATGGGATGAGCATAATAGAGATATTGGTCATCACTTTAATCTATCAATAGATTTAACATCTTGTACTGGCTGTGGAGCTTGTGTGGTTGCATGTCATGCAGAAAATAATGTGCCTGTTGTAGGTAAAAACGAAGTAAGAGTTGGTAGAGATATGCATTGGTTGCGTATTGATAGATATTATTCTTCCGAAGTTGAAACCAGAGAGGATGCGAAAGAATTAGGTTTAGGTATCGCTGCGACTTACGAAGCATTGGAAACAGAAGCTGAGAATCCAGAAGTTACTTTTCAACCAATGATGTGTCAACATTGTAATCACGCTCCTTGTGAGACTGTTTGCCCTGTTGCAGCAACAACACATGGTCGTCAAGGACAGAATCAAATGACATATAATAGATGTGTGGGAACAAGATATTGTGCAAACAATTGTCCATATAGGGTTCGTCGTTTTAACTGGTTTAGATATTCAGATAACAACGAGTTCGATTTTCATATGAACAATGAGTATGGGAAAATGGTATTGAATCCAGACGTTGTGGTTCGTTCAAGAGGTGTGATGGAGAAATGTTCTATGTGTATACAAATGACACAAGCAACAATTCTAAAAGCAAAGAAAGAAGGAAGACCCGTAGATACGGACGAATTTGAAACAGCCTGTTCATCTGCTTGTACAACAGGAGCTATGGTTTTTGGAGATGTAAATAAAGAAGAAGATAAAGTTGCTGCATTAGCAGAAGATAAAAGGGCGTACAACGTGTTGGATTATTTACAGACAAAGCCGAATGTAATTTATCAAGTAAAAGTTAAGAATACAAACGAAGCATAAGAGAGTAGAAAGACGCAAAATTACATAGTGACAAGGAAATAATAAAAACTTTGAAACTTTGTATTTTTGAAACTAAAATAAAAACTAAGTAATAAAAATATGTCTCATTACGAAGCACCTATAAGGGAACCTTTAGTATTAGGTGATAAAAGTTATCACGATATTACCGAGGACATTGCACGGCCTATAGAAGGTGCTGCAAATAAGAATTGGTTCATTGCATTTTATATTTCATTAGCAGCAATGCTTTGGGGTTTCGGTTGTATTTTCTATACAGTAGGAACGGGTATTGGAGTTTGGGGATTGAATAAGAACATTGGATGGGCTTGGGATATTACAAATTTTGTTTGGTGGGTTGGTATTGGGCATGCAGGAACTTTAATATCTGCGGTACTTTTATTATTTCGCCAAAAGTGGAGAATGGCAATTAATCGTTCAGCTGAAGCAATGACGATCTTTGCAGTTTTTCAAGCAGGGTTGTTCCCAATTATTCACATGGGACGTCCATGGAATGCATATTGGGTATTACCGCTTCCAAACCAATTTGGATCTTTGTGGGTGAATTTTAATTCACCTTTATTATGGGATGTTTTTGCAATTTCAACTTATTTATCAGTTTCTTTAGTTTTTTGGTGGACAGGTTTATTACCTGATTTTGCAATGATACGTGACAGAGCTGTTAAACCTTTTCAAAAGAAAATATATGCTCTATTGTCGTTTGGTTGGTCGGGTCGAGCAAAGGATTGGCAACGTTTTGAAGAAGTGTCTTTGGTGTTAGCTGGTTTAGCAACTCCTTTAGTGCTTTCTGTACACACTATTGTATCTATGGATTTTGCAACATCGATTAATCCGGGTTGGCATTCAACAATATTTCCACCTTATTTTGTTGCGGGAGCAATCTTTTCGGGTTTTGCAATGGTACAAACTTTGTTAGGTATTATGCGAAAGGTTACAAACCTTGAGGACTATATTACACGTATGCACATAGAGTATATGAATATTGTAATTATATTAACTGGAGGGATCGTAGCGGTAGCCTATGCAACCGAATTTTTCATTGCATGGTATACAGGTTCGCCTTATGAAAACTATACATATCTTTCCGTAGGTGCCGCAACAGGTCCTTATAAATGGGCATTTTGGTCACTAATAATATTTAATATTATTACTCCTCAGTTATTATGGATTAAAAAATTTAGAAGAAGTTTCATTATTACTTTCATCATTTCAATAGCGATTAACATTGGAATGTGGTTTGAACGATTTGATATCATTGCAATCGTATTGAGTAAGGGGCATTTACCTTCTACTTGGTGGCGTTTTGAGCCAACGTTTGTAGATGTCGGTATCTTTATTGGTACAATAGGTTTTTTCTTTGTATTATTCCTTTTGTATGCAAGAACTTTCCCAGTGATAGCACAAGCGGAAGTAAAAACGATATTAAAGTCTTCGGGTGAGTTTTACAAGAAGAGAAGTGAACAAGGAATTCCTACCAAACCTGCAATCATTGTTTTGAGTACAGGGGGTAAAAATGGAGATTCAGAAAACAATTTAAACGGATAATTATGGAAGGATCAAAAGTTATTCACGCGTTCTATACTGATGACGAAGTTTTAGTAGATGCAGTAAAGGTTGTAAAGGCCGATCACCATCATATCGAAGAAGTATTTTGTCCATTTCCGGTCCATGGTTTAGACAAGGCTATGGGTCTAGCACCGACTAAAATAGCAATTACTGCTTTCTTTTATGGTATAACAGGCCTGTCATTCGCTATTTGGATGACGAATTATATGATGATTGAGGACTGGCCTATGGATATTGGTGGTAAACCAAGTTTTTCATGGATAGAAAACATGCCGGCATTCGTGCCAATCATGTTTGAATTAACAGTCTTTTTTGCAGCTCATTTAATGGTAATTACCTTTTATATGAGAAGTAGAATATGGCCCTTTAAGGATGCAGAAAATCCAGATCCTAGAACTACTGATGATCATTTTTTAATGGAAATTCCGGTTCATAATAATGAAGAAGCATTAATTGCTTTGCTATCAAAGACTGGAGCTGTAGAAATCAATATCGTAGAAAAAAACTAATATATAGATAATGAAGAAGTTTAAATTAATTATCGCTTTAGTAATTTTTGCAAGCATTATTTCTTGCAACGATAAAACGAAAAGACAAGTGCAGTACATGCCGGATATGTATGAATCAATTCCTTATAAAGCTGACGGAGCTAAGGGTTTAGGTGGACGTCCTGTGAATAGTAAACCAGTATCAGGTACTATTCCAAGATTTGGGACCCCAGCATACGATATACCGGATACCTATGAGGGTTATGAAGAGGCAAAAATAGCATTAAAGTCGCCCTTAGATATTAATGAAAAAAATTTAGAAAATGGCAAGAAGATGTATACAATATATTGTATTTCTTGTCACGGTGCAAAAGGAGATGGTAATGGTTATTTATCAACTTCAGAGAAGTTTGCCGGAATTCCAAATTATAAGGATAGAGATATAACTGAGGGAACTATTTACCATGTTTTAATTCACGGTAAAAATTTAATGGGTTCTCATTCATCTCAATTGACGTATAAAGAGCGATGGCAAATCGTTCAACATGTAGAAGTATTACGAGCAGATTTGTTAAAATAAAGTACAAAAAGAAAGAATACGAAAGATATGTATCAATTCTCAGGTAAAATAAAAAAATTCTCATTGGCACTTATGGTAATTGGTGTTTTAGGAATTGGATTCAGTTTTTATAGCGGTTCACAAAGGACCCTTGAAGACGCAAAACAGGTGATAGAAAATTCGCACAATGATGGTCATGGTGGTTCTCACGGGAGCGCCGTGAACGAACTGGAAGACACCCATGGTGAGCATGGCTTAAAAAATGAAGATCATTCAACAAGTACTGCAGACGTTTCTGCTGTTGAGGATGAACACGCTGTCCACGTTTTACATCAAATGCAAAATAGACCTTGGTCGGCTTTTTATGTCGCGTTATTTTTCTCTTTAGGAATAACATTATTAGTTTTAGCGTTCTATGCGATACAGAGAGTGGCGCAAGTAGGTTGGTCAGTTGTTATTTTAAGAGTAATGGAAGCAATTACTGCAAATCTATTACCGGTATCAATTATTATGATAATAGTTATTGTTGCCTCGGTAATGCATTTAAATCATTTGTTTCCATGGATGGTAGAGGGCACTTTTGATCCAACAAGTGACAAATATGATCCAATTGTAGATGGGAAATCTTGGTGGATAAATTCAACAGGTTTTGTGCTAAGAAGTATTGGTTACCTTTTGGTTTGGAATGCCTACAGATTTTTTATTAGAAAGAATTCGATTAAAGAGGATACTGCAAACGACGGTAATAAAACGTACAAGAAAAATTATAACGCTTCAGTTATTTTCTTATTCTTATTTATGGTTTCGGAGTCTATGATGTCATGGGATTGGATTATGGGTTTAGACCCACATTGGTTTTCAACACTATTCGGTTGGTATGTTTTAGCTACTTTATTAGTAAGTGCACTTACGGTAATCGCCTTTTTTACAATTTATCTGCGGTCAAAAGGTGCTTTACCTTTAGTAAATGATAGTCATATTCATGATTTAGCTAAATTTATGTTCGGATTTTCAGTATTTTGGACTTACTTATGGTTTTCGCAGTTTATGTTAATTTGGTATGCAGATATTCCTGAAGAAACTACTTATTTCGTTGCAAGATTTACAGAGTATAAACTTCCATTTCTAGGAATGGTCGTTATGAATTTCGTTTTTCCGATATTGTTACTTCTAAATAGTGATTTTAAGAGTAAGCCATGGTTTGTGCTTATTGGTGGATCCGTAATTTTAGTTGGACACTATATTGATGTGTTTATCATGATAATGCCGTCAACAGTCGGAGGGCAATGGTATTTCGGAATACCCGAAATAAGTTCTTTGTGTTTGTTTATAGGCTTGTTGATTTATACAACGTTAAATGCATTTTCAAAAGCGAACCCAGTGCCTACAGGAAACCCTTTCTTAGAGGAAAGTAAACAGTTCCATTATTACAACATTGAGCACTCAGGAGAAGAATCAGTAGATCATTAACAAATAATTGAATTATAATAATTAAGACAAGATAAATATGCTAGCTCTATTTTACATTTTTATAGGTGTTGCAATCGGTGTAAGTTTTTGGCAGATTACTAGAATCATGAATTTTAGAAGTTCTATAGCTGACGATAAAGACAATACAAAACAAGGAAAGTATGCCTTATACTTTTTGGCATTCTTCTACGCAATGATGATTTATTGTTTAATCTTCATGAATGTTATTATGTTACCAGAATCGGCTTCGATAGAAGGAGAGCATGATGATGTTCTGTTTAACATTACTTTTTGGTTAATAGGAATTGTACAATTTTTTATGCAATTTTTAATTTTCTACTTTACTTTTAAGTACAAAGGGAGTAAGGATAAAAAAGCAAAATTTTATGCAGATAGTCACAAATTAGAAGCAATTTGGACAATAGTACCGGCACTAGTTTTAGTGGTCTTAATCGGTTATGGTCTTTGGCAATGGAATAATGTAATGGATTTATCGGATTCTGAAGATGCTATTGTAATAGAGGTTTATTCTCAACAATTTAGATGGGACGCACGATATTCAGGTGAAGATAATACTTTAGGTAGAGGAAATGTAAATTATATCAAAGGGATGAACACAATGGGTGTAGACATGTCAGATATAAATGCATTGGATGATAAACAAGTAACTGAGCTGTATTTGCCAAAAGGAAGAAAGATTCACTTTAGATTTCGTTCGCAAGATGTATTACATTCGGCTTATATGCCCCATTTCAGGGCACAAATGAATTGTGTACCAGGTATGGTAACAGAGTTTGGTTTTACTCCTAAGTACACAACAGACGAAATGAGGCAGCAATCTGAAGTCATCGCAAAGACTAATGGAATTAATAAAATTAGAAAGGCGAAAGGTGAGGAAGAGCTTTATGAGTTTAATTACTTATTATTATGTAATAAAATCTGTGGAGCTTCACATTACAATATGCAAATGAAGATTACTGTTGTAGATCAAGAGGATTATGACGAGTGGATTGCTGAACAGCCAACATTATCAACAATTATTAACTAAATTAAGATACTACAAATAAATAGATTATGTCAGAACATCATCATAAAGAAACATTTGTAACTAAATATATTTTTACTCAGGATCATAAAATGATTTCTAAGCAATTTTTGGTAACAGGAATGTT
>Ga0302131_1001150_pt1 | contig 14662 bp, 12 predicted proteins | sample CB9_20m_MG_FD_203105 | JGI IMG/M metagenome (GOLD analysis project Ga0302131, IMG submission 203105) | Marine microbial communities from Western Arctic Ocean, Canada - CB9_20m | ecosystem: Environmental > Aquatic > Marine > Oceanic | place: Canada: Western Arctic Ocean | collected 2017-09-19
ATTTCGGGAATGATTCTCAACTTCCATATGACGCAGAAATGTTGAGTATCATATCCGCTCCCCCGCAACTGATAGATACGTCGGCGACTATTTCACTACCGCCATCAAATAATGCGTCTTCAAATCAATACAATTCTTTTAATTCGGACCCCGGTGTTCAATCATCTGCTATTCAAGCGTTTGACCAGCAAGCTGATAATTATGGGAAGAAAATAAAACATTCCAAAATAGGCAAAAAATTGCAGAGCGAGACGAGACGCAAAAAATGGCAGAGCGAGACGATACGCAGACTAAATCTGCATACTAAGAGCTCTAAAATGTCAGCAGGTTCAACTAAACAACGAAAACGCCGAACCCGGCGGAAACGAAAATAAAATAACCCATCTCAGTAATACGGGGCGGGAAAAAGTAGAAATATTTATAAAATACTTATAAATGTATCATTATGTGATACCTGAAATATGAATATGCAAAATAATATCTGCTTTTTTTGAAATGTCGTAAATATTGTAACTATTTATAGATGATATCCCTTGGTTGTTCCACTCCCATGTCTGTTCAGTCTGTAATTTCAGACGGTTCGGATAAAACAAAAGGCGTTTCCTGCCGAAAAAGATCTCCATACACTTATCTTCAATGACACAATCCCAAAGTTCGTACAATGTATATTCAACTTTTTGGTGGAGATTATTATCTTCGTCAATCCAATAATTCTTCGAAGGTAATTTGGGAATAACTTTAAAGATTAATTCCTCTTCTGCGTTTTCGTAAACCAGTTCATGATGCCAAAGAGGTATCAGGTATGTTTCTTCTTTGAAAAAACACTTGTAAACGTTTTCCGTCATGACATCATCTAATAAAGGGTTTATAATGATTGTTTGTGAATTGCTGGTATCTTCAACCACATCCTTTTCCTTTTCGTAAAAATACGTCAACTCCCACTCGGAGTCATAATGTGTTGCATATTTTTTCGTGGAGCTGAGTGAATCCTCATTAAATATATACTGTCCGTCTAATTCGCTTAAATGTCGTTTTTTCAGGTTTCCCTGACTGAACCAATAAATATTTTTTTTTTCCATAAAATCGTAAAATGTCTGCGAGAAATGCAGAAACTGCTTGTACTTTTTAATTATATTATATATTTTACGGAAAGTTTCAGAGTCTAGCTCCTGAATAATCTGAGTGGATTGTTGTTCGCATATGATGATTAAATAACCAAGATACGTACGCGGATTCTGATAGGAGGATGTCAGTTCATCGTATTTTTCCAAATACTGATATGCAGAGCTGATTTCTTTGAAAACGTCGTCGTTGTATTTTTCGTCAGTATTTCTGTCGGGGTGAAATTGTAAAGCTTTTATTTTATATTTTTTTTTCAAGATGCGTCGCCAATTATTTTCTGACGGGTTTATATCCAGTATGTCACACGCAGTTATAAAATTCATAGAGTACTGAAACTATGACGTAAATTTTATATATCTTTCTTTATGAATCTTATTAATAATGAAAAAAATAATATTCTCTAAATGATAGATAGGCCTGTAGTTATTATTATAGTATTTGAAAAATGTAACTGTTTCTTTTAATATCGCGTGAATATCCTCGCTCACGACGGTCTTATTTTCAATAATATAAAATATAATATGGCATATGAAATCGGAGACATTAATATCGTAAATAAGAATATCATAAATATCGTTTCTGAAACCCTGTATATGTATAGTTTCAGGTTTGTACATTTTCTGTATTATTTTGTCAACAACGACATTAAAAATATCTGTCGGTATTTCGTTTTTTTCCTTTCTTTTCAAACCATGCAATTCTTTCAGATTTGTCAAGCAATCTACTCCAAAATATTGAAGGTTTGTTTGTAAAGTCTGGTTAAACTGTGAATACGAAACACTACTTTTATTTTCTCCTATTAATGCATGGTTATTTATATTAGTTATATTTACACAAGTGTCAAATTCTGGCCGTTTCACATGTACCATTTGAAAGCACTGTTGAATATTTTCCGGTAAAAACCCAACATGTTCGGTAAGCAACACGAAATGAATATTTACGTTAAACTGCTGTAATGGGTTATTGAGAAAACTATAAAACACATCCAACAAGTCGCTGTAGATGTTATGAAAATTTCGGCACAAGATAATACCTACCTTATCCTGTTTCGCAGAGACGATGTCTACGATTTTAAAAAATATATCGTGCCAAAGTGTTTTCGAATTACAACCTAAAATAGACATGTCAACTTCGTAATGTATGTCACTAATGCGATTCACGAACTCTAAGCGTTTTATGGTGGGAGTTTTCGTTTTTTCAGTGCGCGCTTCTTTTTTCTTCTCGTATTTATCAGTGTTTATGAATAATTTCCGTTCGTATTTAAGATTTTGTTTGCTGTACCTTTTAATTATATTCAAAGCCTGAGTGTATTTACCCACCCCAGAAGGGCCGTATAAAATTAAATTCTTGAATTGCGATATATCTGTCGGCAACGCGTTAAAAAAAGGGTCTAATTCCGGATGGATATTTAGTTTTGATGAAGAGAGAATATAATCGTCGAAGGAAGTTTCATAATATTTCATTTTATAATATGAACCAGTAATAATATTTATGTAACTTTTTCATACTTTAATTTTTTCAAATTGTTTATACTTCATGTAATTTCTATAGGAAAATATGAATTGGACTAAGGCCAAGACAACCAATGCGAAAGGTGTGACGTAGACCAGTAAAAGTTGCATGATTGTTTTTATCAATTCGTAAATCCCCAAACTTACCTTGTATTTCGTATTAATGGCCGTGAATAATGAAAATGCCATTGTAACCAAAGTAACGATAAACATTTGCATCGATTTACCATTGGCATTACTGACCCATTTTTGATACACGCCTAATCCAAACATCGTAAATAACAAACCCGTGAATATAAAAATCGCCGAATATAACAACCTTCCGTTAAAATTCAAAGTTGTTGAAAATAATTCTAATAATAACTGCACACCAGCTAATACTACCGGCGTCCCAACCATCGCAAATATAGCGGATAAGAAAAAAAATATCAAGTTTTTGACGGAAACTGCATCAGGAAATAATTCTTTTCGTTTTCCTAAAAAACCACCCAAAAATACTGCTAACCCAATAAAAGACGACCCGATAACAATGTTATTAGGCATCTTCAAGGCGAACATAATAATAGTCGCGAAACATAAACTGACAATCAAAGACAAAATGAAAACACTAAAACTTCGGTATTTATCCAAATTTCTTAAAAAAAAGGCCGGAAAGATATGGCCCATATTCACTATATTAAATCTGTCGATGGCATTATGTTGACGTGGATGTTTGAAGTTTGGTATACGCACAAACAGACCAAATAATGTTACAATAAAAGTAAGACAATACATACCAAATGCCTTTACCAGTGGAGAAACATGTATGCGATCCATGAAATTGTGCCAGGCGATCTCAAAATTATGAATAAACTGATAAGGTTGATTAAGCAGCCATCGAATTGTCTCGAATAAAGGAGAATCCGTAGAGTCTGTCTTAATAATGTTGTTATCTGAAAAAGCGACTCCAATAACTCCCCAGATAAGAGTAGTAATAGTGACAAAAATAATGGCAATGATCCTATCTGCTTTTTCAGTTCCTTCGTCATTTGTGTTCAAGTTTTCCGTTTTTTGGCGATTATTATTTTCATTGATAGATAGTATTTTCATTTTTCGAACGTTTTCGTTTTTAAGGAGTACGAAAAACAGACTTATAAATTGCAAAGAAAGAGCTACCACTACTCCGATATTCCTGTATACAACCAATCTGTGTGCGAATAAGTTTTCTGAATCAATAGACAAGAGATCTTTGATCCAAATGAAAGGGAATATTGTATTCATGCAAAATATGAATATGAAAATAATGTATTCAGAAGGCAAGTGTTTCATAAATAAAAAATAAAAACTAATACAGTACATGGCGACCGACACCATATAAAACAAAAATGTTTTGTCGGGGTTAAGACTACCTGATTTCAACTTTGTCCAATCTAACAAAGTATTATCCCAATTAACCCTTTCCATTTATTCTTCTATATGTTTTCTTTTTATTTTATTCAATCGTCAAATTCGTTTTGATCCACTGACATACTTTTTCTGAATCGTCTTCAAGAACATGATACGGACAGTTATTAAGATTAATGAATGACGGTTTTTTCATATCGGTAGTTTTATAAAAAATATAATTCCCGAATTTTCCTTTTCTGACGCTCGAATGTTCTGACAAAACCCTCAGGATTGAATTTTTTGTGTTTTTATTTTTAGTGATGATTTTTTCGACGTCGTTCATGGTGATTTGTTCAATGGTGGTATCTTTCGTGACCAATGTTTTTATGGAGAGGTTTGACTTCCCATGGGTAATATACGGTCCGTATTTACCATTTTTCAAGAATACATCCTCGTCCTCGAACTTACCTAAACACTCGTTCTTTCTTTCTAAAATGTCTTCTAGGGAATATTCTTTGTTTTCTAATTTTCCGAAATCTAAGTCAAGTGATTTTTTTACGGTCTTGTATGATTTTTCTTCGCCTTCTCTATGATACTGGACAACCAGTCCATATTTCCCAAAAATTAACGAATGAAATTCGTCAATCTCATACTTTTTTTTTAGTTTAAATTGTAATGGAGTAAGACATGCGGATATCATGTCTTCACATGTTTTACAAACTTTCTTCCAATCTTTGTTTGGGTTTTCGACAATTTCATCCAATTCTTGTTCCATGAGGCTCGTATATGAGTAATCGAAAATAGATGCGAATCCATCCAGTTTGCGAATAACCTGTACGCCTAAATCTTGGATACTTAGTTTGTTTTTAGAAGCGCCGAATACCTTTTGTACCTCTCTCGTTTCTAAATGTTTATCTTCATGTAATGTGTATTCTGTTCCCGAAATATCGTTTCCATCTATGTTTTTTTTTACCACATATTTTCTTTCCTGAATTGTGTCGGTTAGCATGGAAAAAGTGGACGGTCGGCCGATCCCCAGGGTTTCCAATTTTTGTATTAAGGTCGCCTCGTTATAATATCTATCGCACTCAACCATATGCAGAACCCCCTCAACTTTTGCGAAATGTACTGGTTTATCCTGAAACCTCTTCCAGAATTGAATATCATTTGATAGTTTGACCTGCGTCTCAATCATTTCTTCCGTTTTTTTGGAAAAACGTTTCCATCCTAGGAAAGTAGGTACTTCTATTGGGGCTGAATATTTATAGTCTGAAGGGGCAGAGAATTCTATTTTATAATGGTCATACTGGAAATCATTCATGCAACTTTCGAGGGTTCGTTTTCGAATCAAATTGTAAATATCGTTTATTTTCTGGTCATCATACACTGTAATGATGGTTGTCAAATCTGTGACGCGTATAGCTTCATGTGGGTTATTGTTGTCAGTATTTTCCAAACAGTCTAATTTTCCGACATAAGACAATCCATATTCTTGCTCGACGAAATTTTTGCATTGGGCCAGAAAACCTTTCGCATATGTCTTGCTTTCAGTACGCATATATGTAATTTTACCGTCCTGGTATAAAGTTTGGCAGGCGTCCATCACATATTTTGGGGACAAATGCAATATGGAATTTGCAGTTTGTAATAAAAGCGATGTTTTAAAAGGGGGCGGGGGCGGTTTGACTTTCGGGATTTTACCATCCATTTGGAAAACATGTTTATGATATTTCGAGTCTTCCATAAACGTCTCTACCTCGGTATGACTTTTGATACACTTGTTTAGAACTGCAGTTATGTTGCTGGGACGCGGAAAAAAACTTCCCGATATTTTATACTCAACTGAGTCGGTTGCCTTGTTATCATTTTCAACTTTTCGATCATAAATAAGCTTCAATGTAGGTGTCTGACATCTTCCAGCCGACAAAAAGTTGGACTGTTCATGACTTACCAATCTGGATAGTACAGGACTTATTCGAAAACCAATCATGCGGTCTATTATTTGTCTGGCTTGTTGCGCAATGACAATGTTCATACGGATAAATAACGGGTTCGCTACTGCGTGTTTCAATGCGGATTCAGTCACTTCGTGGAATAGAATACGTTGCGTGAGTTTTTCTGATAATCCGCACACTTTGCAAATATGCCACGCGATTGCTTCCCCTTCTCTATCATCATCTGTTCCCAGAAAAATATTTTCGGGACAGAACTGAGCGACAATTTGTTTCATCCATTTCACGTGATTCGTCTTTTCTTCTATGATTTCAAACTGGGGGGTATATTCTTTTCCGATTTTTTTAAGTTCTTGAATATGTCCTTTCGATGCGATACATTTATATTGGAATCCGAGGAAGGATTCTATTTTTTTGCATTTAGAGGGGGATTCTACTATGATTAAAAAAGGTGTATTAAGTATATTCACGTGGGTATTATATTCAGTCGTTTTATGAACTTCTTTCTTCTTCTTATAAGCGCGTGTTTTCATTTTTACACCCCTTGGTAATTTAAAACGGAACAAACTATTTAAGTCGTTTCAAATTTATTACCAACTGGAAAATAAACAATAAAACAAGATGGAGGAGATAAAGATATTGTTATTTCCCTTACCAAAGATGTATTACCATTTTATTATTCCGTTGATTTGCATTTTTCAAATTTGTAAATGCGTTTCAAATTTGTAATTTATTCATCCGAAACATTTTTGGTGTACAATTTGCGGTCCACCTTCTTCATATTCTTCTCTCGTTATCCAATTGGATTGGAACGTATTGAGTGAAGCGAGGATGGACCCGCCAATCCAAACCGAATATTTTCGTTCAGGAGGAGCTATTACTCTTACTGCGACCGAATCCGGGGTCAGTCTGACTAATTCTTTATCTATCCTGTCCGCGATGCCCGGGAACATGGTCGTGCCCCCGGATAAAACAATATTATTGAAAAGGTCTCTCTGTAAATCAATATCGCAAGATGTAATTGAGTCGAAAATCTGCAGATGTATTCCTTGTGTTTCTTTACCAATAAGACTGGGTTGAAACAATACTTCCGGACATCTGAATATTTCATTGCCCACAGCAATTACTTTTCCGTCAGGAAGTTCATATGTTTTCTCTACCCTCCCCTCTTTCGATACTTGCATTTCCTCGTCGAAATCTAACGCGACATAGGTCAACTGTTCTTTTATATCTCTTACGATTTCTCTCTCAGCACTGTTTATAAAGTTATATCCTCTTTCCTTTAATAATTTCATAAGATAGTCTGTTAAATCTCTCCCCGCCAAATCTAATCTCCTTATTGCGTGTGGTAATGAATACCCCTCGAAAATAGGAACAGTATGAGATACCCCGTCCCCACAATCGAAAATACACCCGGTTGTACGACCAGATGCATATAGAGCCAATACTGCTTGTATCGATACATATACCGAAGACACGTTGAATGTCTCAAACATCATTTGCGTCATTCTTTCTCTGTTGGCTTTTGGATTTAATGGCGCTTCAGTAAGCATAACTGCGTGATCTTCAGGGTTAACCCGCAAGTCGCTGTAAAACGCATAGTGCCAAATTTTTTCCATATCTTCCCAATTGGTTACTATCCCATGCTCAATCGGATATCTTATCGTCAATATACCGCGTCTGACTTGTGCTTCGTCGCCGACGAACGCATCTTGATAATCCATGCCGACCATAATTTCCGGGTTCTTAGGTCTACCTACGATACTTGGGAAAATAGATATTGGCGCGTCGTCTCCTGCGAAGCCTGCTTTGCACATACCTGAGCCGTTATCGATTACTACGGGTTGCAACTCATATTGTTCAATGTCCATTGAATTATACATGGCCGATATATTTTTTTAGGAAAAGATGAACGAACGCGAAACCTTTTCAATGATACATACATACAACAAATGAATTGTGTACTAAAATGTATGGGGTTCAAGAACCATGAGTTGTCCTTAAACCAGGCATTGGTGAATGACGAAGATAAGGGATTGCATACATATACAGATAAGTTTTTTTATTGGTATTTTTTCCATACTTATTAAAACTCGAAGTGGATGTTTTTTTTTATAATGGAATACTATAATGCAAAAATATTTAGCAGAATTTTTAGGAACTCTTTTTGTGGTGTACGTTATCTTGGCAACTGGTAATCCGTTGGCAATTGGTGCGGCAGTCACGATTGCCATATTTTTATCGGCTGGATTATCGGGAGGGCATTTGAACCCGGCTATAAGTGTAGTCATGGCAGCAAAGGGCCGCCTAAGTACAACTGACTTGATTCCATACATTATCGCTCAAATCGGAGGAGGTTTAGTTGCGCTGGAGGTTTACAAGAAATGGAAACCTTGATTCGATACAACATGTTTTACAAATGTTTATGCAAAACATATTATTTTCGTTTTGAGTCATTAAGTAGTCTGTAAACGATGTACAACCCGATAAGTGAAATCGCTCCAAAAAATACTTGCGCTACAATCGGTAACTTCTTCTTTTTGGAGGACACAAAGAGAGGTGGCTGATCTGGTACATGCGGTAATTTCAAAAAATGGTTGGTTCCTGAGTCGGGGTGGTCTCCCTTGTATATGTTATAAACATTTTCGTTCGATATGTCCATTTGTTCTATATACTAAGCATTAGAAGAAGTTTTCATGAAAATAAAATTCAAATAGTCGTCAACCACTTCGTTGCCATATTTGAACACCTCTAAAGGCTTCGGTTTGAGAATTAAATACATTCCCGCGCTTCTGTATGTATAATAATGTTCGGAATGCTGGATTTCACGAATAAACAGATTATCGATATAGCTGTAGACGTTGTTGCTGTTGTTCTGAATTAACAAGGTTTTCACAAAATCTTTTTTCTTGAGCATTTTTTGTATTTGGTCGATCTCGTCAATCCGTTTATCAGTCAGTTCATTTTTATCGGTAAAGTTTTTATCTAGGTCCCATTTGAACATAACGTATCTGATATTATTTTTGATGTCTTTGTAATCCATGATGAGTTTTTTTTTATGGTGGTCTATTTTTGAGATAAACGAAAAAATATTGATATTCGATATAACAGGATTCATTAGCTGGACTTCATATGGGATGATATTGTCGTTATAATTATTTTGAATTGTCATTATTTTTTTTTCGGTATCGCTCATTTTGTCCAGCATCAACTTGTTTTTTTCGTCTCCGTCCTCGACAAAAAGATAATGGTTTCTCGTCATCTCCACGGAAATCCCTAATTTATCATATTGATTCGAAATACTTAAGTAAATCGCAGCTCTGGCTTGAAATTTCATGAAATTATTTATGGTAATAATAACGGTGAGAAGTGCATTCAATACTGAAAATACGTATCCACTCCAACCTATCGCGTTCATGAAAGGTGCGACAAGCGTCATTGTCCCGGTGATGAAGATTGCAGGAATCATCAGGAAATTAAATTTTTGTTCTGTAACTCTGCTGGCCTGTTTAAATATATGTTTTTGCCCTTTTAAATAAGTCAGTAAAATATCTATCTCGCTTGAGAGTTGCATGTCTTTTGTATAGTATTTGTTCAATGATTCATCTACTTCCTGATAAGTAATTTTTTTGAAGTTTATTTTTTTCGACAAAACCTCTATGCTGTCATCATAATCGGAGTTACCCTTGGATGAACATAACGACATTGTGAGAGGGCTATTACTGAAATACTTATCTTCCGACCCATCCTCGTTCGCTCTCTGTTTCGATGAGTTACGTTCTTGTTGATTCTTTATGTGTTCTAATTCTAATTCTAATTTAGTGGCGAAATGGTCATTCGTTCTATCCAGCTTATACACGTCGCCGATGGACATAGATTCTGACCCTAAAGAAGTTTTTTTTCCGAAATCCTCGGTTTCTTCTTCTACTGACTTTTGCACTAGTGCCCCATCGATTTCCCCTTTTTCAATGTCCAGAAACACTTCCGAATAACAATCATCGTCTGCAATACTTTTTACTTCTGTGTTCTCTGTCATATATAATTATATATGATAGATTTATTATAACCTATACTTCTAACGGGCTCTATACACTATTTCCACAAATTCTTAATTTGATGGTTCAGGATAGCCCCCCATCGACATTTATTTTTTCGACCATACAATACAATCCATCAAACGTTCCAAAGTATTGTTTCTCGAGCAATATAAGCATTATTATTATATTATACGACTATTATTTTTGTTAATACGATGGTAAGTCCAAAATCGGTGTTGCTATCATGTTTCATTGAAATACGACTAAAAGGCGGCTGTGAAGTCGAAAACATCTCCATCCATTTCTTTGTTCGCTAAAGCATAGGCGGAATTCGTCCGTTCGAAGAAATTCACTTTTTGGTCAATACTAATCAATTCCATGAAATCGAAAGGATTGGCCGCGCCGAATATTTTATCGTATCCGAGTTGCAAACACAATCTGTCTCCTACAAATTCAATATATTGGTTCATCATTTTCGAATTCATACCTATTAACCGACAAGGCAAAGAATCAGTTATAAATGATTGCTCGATCTGTACCGCCTCTTTAATAATGGTATGTATTTGCGTTTGCGATAATTTATGGTCTAACTTGGAATATAATAGAATTGCGAATTCGGTGTGGAGCGCTTCGTCTCTCGAAATCAATTCATTCGAGAAAGTTAACCCTGGTAAAAGTCCTCTTTTTTTGATCCAATATATGGACGCGAATGAACTGCTAAAAAATATTCCTTCCACACAAGCGAATGCGACCAATCGAGTGGCAAAATTACTATTTGTGTCTTGAGTCCATTTTATAGCCCAATCTGCCTTTTGGCTGATACATTTTACAGTCTCTATTGCCTTGAATAATCTATTCTTTTCAGTCGAGTCTTGTATAAATGTATCAATCAAAATACTGTACATTTCGCTGTGAATGTTCTCCATTGCTATTTGGAATCCATAGAAAGCACGGGCTTCCGACAACTGAACATCTGACATAAACCTGACGGCTAAATTTTCCAAAACGATTCCATCACTCGCCGCGAAAAAAGCCAAAATCATGGAAATGAAATACTTTTCATCTTTGTTGAGTGTTCCCCAGTCCATCAAGTCTTTCGATAAATCGACCTCTTCTGCTCTCCAAAAGCAATCCACTTGCTTTTTATACATTTTCCAAACCGAGTCATCTTGTATAGGGAACATCACGTATCTGTCGGTTGAAACTTGTAACAATGGTTCGTTCTGGTAGATATGAGTATGAGTACTCATACTAAAAGTTCCTAAATAAAATGGAATGATATTTTTATATTCTTTTCAGGAGGGTTCAATATATTTGTGCCTTAGAATATCCAACAAAGGTGTAGTTGTAGGGAATTCTTTTTCTCCATATATGTCTTGTAGCAACAACCACTCGAAAAGCCCGCCGGTATAAACATATACGTCTTTCACACCCAACTCCTTTAGTTGAGAGACTTTTCTATACGGTGTTTCGTCTTGAGAGTTTTTACCATAGACGATGATTTTTTTGTCTGGACTGGTCGAGTTCTGAAGCATTTCATTTAAGGTCGGCTCTTCTTTTTCTGCGCGAACTGTTCCCGAAATCAAACAATCTTGTTCTTGGAGTGATAAAGTATTTATGATGAAGTATTCAGCCATGTTTTTTCGGGCAAATTGTATGGTTTCAAAATTCACCTTTTCAACTTTCGTAGTAGAAAAAATCCACGGAATCATTTATTTATATTTACATTGCAAAATTGAAAACCCAAACAAACATGTTTACACACATATTATAAGCCCGAACGAATCTTCAATGGATTTCTTGAATCAAAATAAGTTAATTAAAAGTGAATGGGAGACATTAGAAGTTCCTGTTCCTGAAAATGAAAAAAAAATCCTGCTTCTCATCCGTGATGGATACGCAGATACAAGCATCGTGAAAAACTACACCAAAACTATGATGCATTTTTCAAAACTCCAGGTCAGTGCGGAAATGCATTATTATATTTATACAAAGTATTTTCAATCGACAATAGAAGGATTGGTAGGTAAATATTCGCTGGATTTCCAGGTAAGACCAATGCAGATTAAAAAACTGAAGACTGCCGACTTGATCAGAGTTAAAAATGTGAATCAAACGATAGAGACAAATCAAGAAAGCATTTTCGAGTATTCATGCATGAACTTGTGCAAGGAAATCTTAAAAAAAACAGAAAAACAAAAAGATTACTCGATTGAACTGTACACCTTGCTCCAATGGAAACTCGCGACCATTCCTAGCACAAACACGTTCGTATTGGAGTTTATAGAGTGTATTATCTCGGCCGGTAAAAAGAGAATCTCCATCGAGACGGTTATTAAAAACTCTCCGCGGATCATAGAGAAAAACGTCGACCTTCATAAATACGAAGACTTGACCTTGTTTCCCCACCAAAAACAGATATTCTCTCTATGCAAGTTCGACAGAGATATTCCCAAGTTGATCATGTATGCCGCACCTACTGGCACTGGTAAAACTCTGACTCCATTGGGGTTGTCATCTGGCTATAAGATTGTATTTGTGTGTGTAGCGAGACACATCGGCCTGGCACTGGCGAAAAGCGCAATAAGTATAGGGAAAAAAATCGCGTTTGCATTTGGATGCCAAACCGCCAGCGATATTCGACTTCATTACTTTTCGGCGGTGGATTTTGATAAAAACAAACGTTCAGGAGGAATCGGTAAGGTGGACAACAGTAACGGAAGTGCCATCGAGATAATGATTTGTGACGTTCAGTCTTATTTGATTGCAATGTATTACATGCAATCATTCAATGACCCGAATAATCTGTTATTCTACTGGGACGAGCCAACGATGACTTTAGACCACAAAACTGACCCCTTACACGAAACCATCCATGAATTATGGACCAAAAACACAATCCCAAATGTTGTTCTTTCGTGTGCAACCTTGCCGAATGAAGATGATATCCAAGACTGCCTCCAAGATTTCCGCCAACAGTTTATTAATGCGGCGGTACACACGATTACGTCGTATGACTGTAAAAAGTCGATCCCTATAATAAACTCGGATGGGTTCTGTTTTATGCCACATATTCACTGCGATTCCATAGTAGCCCTCCGAGAATATGCTTCTTTCTGTGAAAAAAATAAAACCCTGTTGCGGTATTTTGATCTACATGAAATTGTGACATTTATCGATGCTATCCACGTGAACCTTTCTCCAGAATTCAACAATTACCACATGGACAATTATTTCGAGGACGTATCCGATATAACCATGAACAGTCTGAAACTATATTATCTTGTATTGATTTCGCAAATAGACGAGACGCAATGGTTGCGTATAAAGAACTCACTTCGCCTTTCACAGAAACCGAAATTTGCTGTTACAGCCGGCTCAAAAAAAAGCGAGTCTGGCCTGTCAGATTTCACGAAAACGACGCAGGATATCTTGTCCGGGATATTGTTGACAACAAAAGACTCTTATACCCTGACCGACGGGCCGACTATATACTTGGCAGACAATCTTCTAAATCTGGCCAAATTTTACATCAAAAAAAGCGAGATTCCGGATTTCATTTTAAATCAACTTTGGGATATCATCAACTCCAACGAAAAATTATTCGAGTCACTTCAGACCCTGGAAGAGAAGTTGGCGGAAAAACTGAAAGTAAAAGATAACGCAGACACGGAAAATACTAATAAAGCGCAGGGGGTGAAGGCTAAAAAAAATACCAACGAGAAGAAGGGTATAGACGAACCAACGAACATCTTAAAAGAGAACATTGAACAGATAAGAAAACAGATTGTTCATCTGTCTTTAAACCCGGAATACATTCCGAATCGGCCGGAACATCAGAAAAAGTGGACTCGAACGACGGAGACGCAGAATAACTTATTCACGCAGAGCGTCGGCGAATCAACCGTCAAAGAAATCATGGAACTGGAAATTCCTACCCATTATAAACTCTTGGTTTTGATGGGGATTGGAGTCTTGATAAAACAGGACAACCATAAATACGAGGAAATTGTGAAAAGGTTGGCGCAGGAACAGAAGCTGTTTTTGATATTGGCATCTTCCGATTTTATTTACGGGACTAATTACCAATTTTGCCATGGGTTTATCGGGAAGGACCTCGTTGATATGACATCGAATAAGATTTTACAAACGATGGGGAGAATAGGGAGAAATTCTTGTAATCAAGATTATAGCGTGCGTTTCCGTAACGACGAAATGATCCATACATTATTTCAGACTCCTCTCGTCAATCGAGAGGCAATAAACATGAATAAATTACTCTCTCGGTAAAAGTCATAGTATCGTATTTAGGGCCATATGATTACACCCTTGAAGATTTAAAAAACATTTTTTTTGATTTTGCTTAGGATTTTATCATGTGAAGCATTGACAATTAGGGGAGATGTAAAAATGATGAATATCAATGGGTCGAGGGAAACGTAAGTTATTCCGACTATATTCCATATTTTTATTTTATAGATAACAGAAATATTGTATATAAATATAAAAAGAACATTTATCTCTGTCTCTACCCCAGAAAGACGTCGTTGCCTACATTGTGAAGGTTCTTGAATGTGGCTGACATGGCGTCAACGTAGCTGCGCTGATCATATGCCAGTCCGTGCTTAGCGAACAGCGCTTGCACTCGGAGTGATGTGGCGGGGTGACGGAATTG
>Ga0302131_1001155_pt1 | contig 14639 bp, 7 predicted proteins | sample CB9_20m_MG_FD_203105 | JGI IMG/M metagenome (GOLD analysis project Ga0302131, IMG submission 203105) | Marine microbial communities from Western Arctic Ocean, Canada - CB9_20m | ecosystem: Environmental > Aquatic > Marine > Oceanic | place: Canada: Western Arctic Ocean | collected 2017-09-19
ACTGAAAGAAAGATTTCTTAGAAGGGACAAAAACGAGTTTATCAATTTCTTGATTATCAAATTGTACTAAATAATCTTCTAACTTATATTCCACAACTTTTAATTTTCTTTTAGCAATACTATCATCCGAAACATTTTTCCATTCAGATAAAAAATAGTCTGCATCTTTTTTATTAAAGAAAACAGGTTTAAAATTATCTGCACGATCATTTATATAGATCGTTGGAACAGAAATATCATCATTTCCTTTTGTAGGTTCTATTCTATATACTGGAGTTCCTAGAAGTGGTTTATTGCCTTTTGTCCACTCTACTAATTCCATTAAATCAGGAACTATATTAAATCGAGCGTATTTTGAATGTAAACCACGAATTTTATAAACCTCTCCTAAATTTGTCGTCTTAATTTTTAGTATTCGATTTTTTTGAGCTGGGTACTTTATCTCAGCAGCGACATCTTTTGCCGCAATTTCCTCAGCGAATGCTTTTGCATCCGTATATGTTAAGAAGAACAAACCTGTACACAACTCTTCTTTTGAAGAAGTCTTTGCTTTATTTGGTAAAGGTAGCGTCGGTTTAACATTTTCTAAGAATGATGGAGAAAAAGAAAAGATCATTTGCTCATGATTATTAGTAACATAATAAACAGGTACACTACTAAGAGACTCATATGCCTCATCCACACGACCAGGCCTCACATTACCTAAAGGTGGGATATCTTTAGTGGATAAGTAAACTTCATTTTCTTTCCCTATAACTGCGCGTCGATCTTTAATGACAGGTTTAAATAATTCAGAAAGTCTGTCAATTGATGCACTATCTTTAACCTTAACTTTTTTAAAACGAATGCGTCTCTTTTTTTGCGGTGAGTTTTTAGCTGTTGCAGTTTTATTCTCAACATTATTAGTAACAGAAACAATAGAATAGTTTGAACTGTTCACTTCATCAGAAATAGAACTCTGGGTAGAAGTATTTAAAGCATTAAAAACTTTTAACCCACTGTAATCTTTCGAAATATTTGAAGTTGGATTAATTTTTGTGTCGTCATCTTCATTCTTCTCATCCTTATTCAAAGGGTCCGATTCTTCAGGGCGATCTTTCTTACGTTTTTTTGCTTTAGGACCTGGCTCAAAATCAGGAGAATCAGGAAGTGTAGGGTGTTCACCTTCACCGGATGGAATAGTAGGCTCAGAATCCCCTGGAATCGTCGGCTCATCAATTATATCCTCATTACCGTCTTCAGAAATACTCTCATTATCCTCTACAGTTTTAGCCGAAGCTTCAGCGTCTTCTTTTTCTTTTGCTATTCGATTTTCTTCAGCTTGAACAGTTAACCTACGAGTATAATCAACTTCACTTTCTCCCGGTCTTTTTTTAATCTGTTTGAAAACCTTTGCTATAGCAGCTTTATCTTCTTTTTTTCTTTTATTTGCAAGAGCTTTTTGTTTACGAGCAAACTTTTTAGGGTTCTTCTGACGCTCAAGTTCGTTAGCTTCTGTTTCAGCTTGAGCTTTAGCTCTTGCGTCTACTAAACTAGCATTAGCTTCTGCTTCTAATCTTTCTTTTTCTTGCTGTGCCATTTGATCTTCAAGATCTTTCTTATCGTCCTCATAATTGACCTCTTTAAAGAATGGCTTGTTGGTAGCAGATGAACTTTTACCACCGTTTAAAACGGTATCAGAAGGTTTTGAAGAATAATTTAATACACTTACTTGCGTATTATTTTGTGCTACTCTTGGGATACCAGTATCGGCGATGCTTTTTCTCAACATTGTCAGGTTGCTCAGAGATACCAAAGCATAGAAAGCTGATTTTCTAAAGAACTTTTTCTTAGGCTTTTCACTCATAATTAGTTAATTTATTTATTTTTTGAGATGAAACAATAGACTATTTTGACGCGGTAAACATGAAATTTAAAAAATAAGTTAAGAAGAAAAACGAAGGAAAGTCGAATGCCCAAACCCATACGTTTAGTGAGTTATTGTACGTTTTACTAGGTAGAAACGTTTACAATATTTGTTGTTTTATGGGTATTAGAGGTACCTATAATAATAATAAATAGTTTTGATCTTTCTAATATAGTGATTTTAAGCTATTTTTACGCATTAAACATAATAAGTTAAAAATTCAGTGATTTGCGTTAAAGATCGTTGAATTCAAATTAAAGGTAACCGAAATTAGACAAAAGTAGAAGAACCGCTTCTAGTATCGTAATACTAAAACCGGTTCTCAAAAAAGATTAAAGACTTCGAAATTATTTACGTGAGTAGTACTCAATAATAATTAATTCATTAATCTTTAAACCAACATCTTCACGTTGAACAACATTCTTTACGATGCCTGTTAGTGTTTTCTTGTCAAATTCTAAATGATTAGGTAAATTCGCAAAACGTGGTGAAGTAAGGTTCGTCTCCACAATTTGTTTAGAAGCGTTTGTATTTTTAACCGTAATTGAATCATTTATTACGCAAGAGAAACTTGGAATAGTTACACGATGATTATTCACTAATATATGACCATGGTTCACTAATTGGCGAGCTTGTGGAATAGTACTAGCTAAGCCTAATCTAAACACTATATTATCCAATCTCATTTCTAGAAATTGTAAAAGGATAGTTCCAGTAGCTCCTTTTAGTCTACGTGATTTCTGAATATAACCGAATAGTTGGCGTTCAGAAATATGGTAATTATAACGTAGCTTTTGTTTTTCCTGTAATCGAACACCGTATTCTGATATTGAAGGTTTTCGACCTGCGTTATCTTTACCGTGTTGACCCGGTAAATAGTTACGTTCCGTAATTTTTCGTGTTAATGCTGGTAATTCTCCTAATCGTCTAACTATTCGAACTCGTGGACCACGGTATCGTGACATAAAACTAAATTCCTTTGTTTAAATATAAGCGTAATCGAAAATTTTTAGTTAATATAACTAAGAAGGCGAACGACGGGACTTGAACCCGCGAATGTTGGAATCACAACCCAATGCCTTAACCACTTGGCGACGCCCGCCATTAATATTGCTTCGATAACATCTATAGTACAACAAAATAAGAAAAATAAAAATATTTAATAATAAAAAATGTATTTATAAATACTTTGAAGACAGGAAAACTCGTTGCTTTTTGGAATCAATGTAGATAACAATAACATCAATGAAATCTCCAACTTGGAATAATTGTTTTAAATTTTCAATACGTTTAAAGGAAATCTCTGATATGTGTAACAAACTACGGATACCAAGAACGTTTATTAGAACTCCAAATGGCTTAATGTCAACAACACAACCTTTTACTGTCTGACCTAATTCTAAATTATTAATTTGTTTCTGTAAAAAAGCTGCTCGAGAGCTTAAAAGTAAATTGTTAGATTTTTCATCCACCTCTAAGAATCTAATAGGAATATACTTCACAGGTAAAAACTTCGAGGAGAAAATTTTAGGCAAATGAGAGTTCGGTATAAACCCTTTTAAACCCTCTAAATTGACCTGCATACCACCTTTGTTGTAATTATCAAACTCAACGTTATAAATGGTCGAATTTTCACTGTTTAACTGTTTAATTTTTTCCCAAGCTTTTAGATATTCTAATTTCTCAATTGAGATAATAATTTTCTTTCTAACTAAGTCAGAAGAAAGTATTAAGAACTCTCTAATTTCACCAATAGTTAGAATTTCGTTAGGATGCTTAATATCAGTAATGGAAATTTCATCCAAAGGTAAGTAAGCACTAATATTAGCACCGATATCCACAAGTACACCAGTATTTTCAATACCAATAACTGCACCCACTACAATATCATTATTGTTAAAATTATAATTATATTTGCCTAAAATTTCGGCGAAATTATTTTTGTTTTTTTCTAAATAAAAAGTATCAACCATAATAATATTGTAACTAATAATATAAAATCTTGGCATTGAGCTACTCTCCCACAAGACTACTCCTGCAGTACCATCGCCGCTATTACGTTTCACTACTGAGTTCGGGATGGATCAGTGTGGTTCCATAATGCTAGAAACACCAAGATTTAAAATCTTTATATAAAAAGAAAAGAAAAATTCAAGTCCTCGGTTTGTTAGGACACCTCAGCTTAATACATTACTGCACTTTTACTTGATGCCTATATAACGGTTAATCTTACCGTAACCTTACTCCAAAAAAGGATGAGAGTACTCATCTTGAGGTGGGCTTCCCACTTAGATGCTTTCAGCGGTTATCCACTCCAGACATAGCTACCCAGCGTTTACCGTTGGCACGATAACTGGTACACAAGCGGTCTGTCCTTCCCGGTCCTCTCGTACTAAGGAAGGATCCTCTCAATACTCTAACGCCTACACCGGATATGGACCGAACTGTCTCACGACGTTCTGAACCCAGCTCGCGTACCGCTTTCATGGGCGAACAGCCCAACCCTTGGGACGTACTACCGCCCCAGGATGCGATGAGCCGACATCGAGGTGCCAAACCTCCCCGTCGATGTGAACTCTTGGGGGAGATCAGCCTGTTATCCCTAGAGTAACTTTTATCCGTTGAGCGACGGCCTTTCCACTCAGAACCGTCGGATCACTAAGACCGACTTTCGTCTCTGCTCGACTTGTAGGTCTCGCAGTCAAGCTTCCTTATGCCTTTGCACTCTTCGATCGATTTCTGTCCGATCTGAGGAAACCTTTGTACGCCTCCGTTACCTTTTAGGAGGCGACCGCCCCAGTCAAACTGCCCGCCTGAAACTGTCCTTTGACCGGCTAACGGTTCAAAGTTAGAATTCTAGCTTTGCCAGAGTGGTATCTCACCAGCGGCTCCTATACTCCCATAAGAGTATAATCATAGCCTCCCACCTATCCTGCGCAAGCAAAGCCCAAAGTCAATCTCAAGTTACAGTAAAGCTTCATAGGGTCTTTCTGTCCAGGTGCAGGTAGTCCGCATCTTCACAGACATGTCTATTTCACCGAGTCTCTCTCCGAGACAGTGCCCAAATCGTTACGCCTTTCGTGCGGGTCGGAACTTACCCGACAAGGAATTTCGCTACCTTAGGACCGTTATAGTTACGGCCGCCGTTCACCGGGGCTTCAGTCGCTAGCTAAACACCAGCTTCTTTAACCTTCCGGCACTGGGCAGGCGTCAGCCCCCATACGTTGTTTTACAACTTTGCGGAGACCTGTGTTTTTGGTAAACAGTCGCTTGGGCCTGGTTATTGCAACCTCTTTCGAGGTACTCCTTCTCCCGAAGTTACGGAGCCATTTTGCCGAGTTCCTTAGAGAGAGTTATCTCGCGCCCCTTAGTATTCTCTACCTACCCACCTGTGTCGGTTTATGGTACAGGCATTTTTTGTTTATGACAGTGTAAGCTTTTCTTGGAAGCATGATATCATCTACTTCAATGCATTAGCATCTCGTATTCATGTCTCAGCTCAAGGTATTTTCTCTACCTCTCAACACCTCGAACACTTAAACCGGTAACCAACGTCCGGCTAGACTAACCTTCTCCGTCCCTTATTGCCAACAAAAAATGGTACAGGAATATTAACCCGTTGTCCATCGACTACGCCTTTCGGCCTTGCCTTAGGTCCTGACTTACCCTCCGCGGACGAGCCTTCCGGAGGAAACCTTAGGTTTTCGGGGCATTGGATTCTCACCAATGTTTTCGCTACTCAAGCCGACATTCTCACTTCTATTTCGTCCACGCCCACTTCCGTTAACGCTTCAACCTAACATAGAACGCTCCCCTACCGATATATAAAATATCTCACAGCTTCGGCAAATTACTTAGCCCCATTCATTTTCGGCACAAGATTACTCGACCAGTGAGCTATTACGCACTCTTTAAAGGGTTGCTGCTTCTAAGCAAACCTCCTGGTTGTCTATGCATTCTCATCTCCTTTATCACTTAGTAATTATTTAGGGGCCTTAGCTGGTGATCTGGGCTGTTTCCCTCTTGACAATGGAGCTTATCCCCCATAGTCTTACTGGTTGACTATTCACGTAGTATTCTTAGTTTGCCTCGATTTGGTACCGAATTACCAGCCCGCACCGAAACAGTGCTTTACCCCTACGCTATAACATCAACCGCTGCGCCTAAACACATTTCGGGGAGAACCAGCTAGCTCTGAATTCGATTGGCATTTCACCCCTAACCACAAGTCATCCGCTGATTTTTCAACATCAGTCGGTTGGGACCTCCACCAAGTATTACCTAAGCTTCATCCTGCCCATGGTTAGATCATCCAGGTTCGGGTCTGTAAATAGTGACAAACGCCCAATTAAGACTCGCTTTCGCTATGGCTCCGTTTATACTTAACCTGCCACTACCTACAAGTCGCCGGCTCATTCTTCAACAGGCACGAAGTCAAACGTTAAGTCGTCCTCCTACTGCTTGTAAGCTTATGGTTTCACATTCTATTTCACTCCCCTCCCGGGGTTCTTTTCACCTTTCCCTCACGGTACTATTTCACTATCGGTCATCTAAGAATATTTAGCCTTATGAGGTGGTCCTCACAGATTCACACGGGATTCCACGTGCCCCATGCTACTCGGGATACAACTTAAATTTTTTAAAACTTTCGATTACGAGACTATCACTCTCTATGGTGTAAGATTCCAATTACTTCATCTAGTTTTTCGAATTTATTTTTGTTGTCCCACAACCCCAATTTAAATTAAATTGGTTTAGGCTCATCCCATTTCGCTCGCCGCTACTCCGGGAATCGTTTTTACTTTCTTTTCCTCTGGTTACTAAGATGTTTCAGTTCTCCAGGTTCGCTCTTTCTTATTTATATATTCAATAAGAAGTTCTAGGAGTTGCCTCATTCGGAGACCTTCGGATCAAAGCTTGCTTCCAGCTCCCCGAAGCATTTCGCTGGTAACCGCGTCCTTCATCGCTTCTAGATGCCAAGGGATTCCCCATAAGCCCTTAATTTCTTGAATTTAAAAAATCTTTAATTCTTATATAAAGATTAATTTAATTGTGGAGATAAGCGGATTCGAACCGCTGACCTTTGCCGTGCAAAGGCACTGCTCTACCAACTGAGCTATACCCCCAGCTGGGCCATCCTGGATTTGAACCAGGGACCTCGCCCTTATCAGGGGCGCGCTCTAACCAACTGAGCTAATAGCCCAAAATATATTACATACTTGTATTAATACCGACCTAAGATTATTTCCTTAAAAGGAGGTGATCCAGCCCCACCTTCCAGTAGGGCTACCTTGTTACGACTTCACCCTAGTCACTAGCCCCACTTTAGGCGCCCCCCTCCAAAAAGGTTAGAGTAACGACTTCGAGTGTGACCGGTTCCCATGGTGTGACGGGCGGTGTGTACAAGGCCCGGGAACGGATTCACCGCAGTGTAGCTGACCTGCGATTACTAGCGATTCCAACTTCATATAGGCGAGTTGCAGCCTACAATCCGAACTTAGAGTAAGTTTAAAGATTTGCTCCATCTCACGATATTGCATCTCATTGTCTTACCCAATGTAGCACGTGTGTAGCCCAGGGTGTAAGAGGCATGCTGACTTGACGTCGTCCCCACCTTCCTCCGGTTTATAACCGGCAGTCTTTCTAGAAAAGTAACTAAAAATAAGGGTTGCGCTCGTTGCGGGACTTAACCCAACATCTCACGACACGAGCTGACGACAGCCATGCACCATCTGTGTGTATGTTCCCTAAGGCACTTCTTTCTTTCAAAAGAATTCATACCATGTCAAACCCTGGTAAGGTTCTTCGCGTTGCATCAAATTAAACCACATGCTCCACCGCTTGTGCGGGCCCCCGTCAATTCCTTTGAGTTTCACGCTTGCGCGCATACTTCCCAGGCGGGATACTTAACGCGTTAGCTATGATACTGCACGGGTCGATACGTGCAACATCTAGTATCCATCGTTTACAGCTAGGACTACTGGGGTATCTAATCCCATTTGCTCCCCTAGCTTTCGTCTCTGAGTGTCAGTAATTGCCCAGTAAGGTGCTTTCGCCATTGGTGTTCTTTCTAATATCTACGCATTTCACCGCTCCACTAGAAATTCCCCTTACTTCTACAATACTCTAGTCTAACAGTTTCAAATGCAGGTATGAGGTTGAGCCTCACAATTTAACAGTTGACTTATTAAACCACCTACAGACGCTTTACGCCCAGTGATTCCGGATAACACTTGCATCCTCCGTCTTACCGCGGCTGCTGGCACGGAGTTAGCCGATGCTTATTCTTCAAGTAACGTCAGAACTTCCTCCTTGAAAAAAGAGGTTTACAACCCATAGGCCTTAATCCCTCACGCGGTATTGCTCCGTCAGGCTTTCGCCCATTGCGGAAGATTCCCCACTGCTGCCTCCCGTAGGAGTCTGGACCGTGTCTCAGTTCCAGTGTGACTGATCATCCTCTCAAACCAGTTACTGATCGTCGCCTTGGTAGGCCATTACCCTACCAACTAGCTAATCAGACGCGAGCTCCTCATTAAGTAGATTGCTCTTTTCACCTTACGGCATATCGGGTTTTTTATTCCCGTCTTAAAGGTAGATTCTCACGTGTTACTCACCCGTCCGCCACTAATACCCGAAGGTATTCGTCCGACTTGCATGTGTTAGGCATACCGCCAGCGTTCATCCTGAGCCAGGATCAAACTCTCCATAAATTTCCTGAAAATTTTTAATTCGAGATTCAATAAAATCGCATCTCTTTCAATTCCATAAAACTAACATTATCGTCTCAAACATTGATTGTCAAGACTTAAATATTTTTAATTTCATTTAGTCGAAATTTAAGTTAAGCGATAGTAAATTCAGATCTCTTTCAATTCCATAAACCTAACATTACCCATTGAAACATATATTGTCAAGACCTAAATATTTTTAATTTCATTTCGGCATTTCTTAGGTACTAGATATGAATATTTTACACAAAGGTATTACAATATAATATATACAGAAAAATAAGCTGAAAAGAAAAGTAAAGATATTTAATATTCAACTATTAAAAAAAGATTTACTTGAAAATAATTGGGTTGGAGATTTTTAATATGACAATTGCTATTGGACAAGACCAAGATCGTGGTTTATTCGATCTTGCAGATGACTGGCTAAAACGTGACAGATTCGTTTTTGTTGGTTGGTCGGGTTTACTTTGTTTCCCATGTGCTTATTTAGCACTTGGTGGCTGGATGACGGGTACTACATTTGTTACTTCATGGTACACACATGGTTTAGCTAGTTCTTATTTAGAAGGATGTAATTTCTTAACTGCTGCTGTTTCGACACCAGCGAATAGTTTAGGACATTCATTATTACTTCTTTGGGGACCGGAAGCTCAGGGTGATTTCACTCGTTGGTTCCAACTTGGTGGACTTTGGACATTTGTAGCTCTACACGGTGCTTTTGGACTAATTGGTTTTTGTTTACGCCAATTTGAAATTGCACGTTTAGTAGGTATTAGACCATATAATGCTATTGCATTTACAGGTCCGATTTCTGTTTTCTTCTCAGTATTCCTAATCTACCCATTAGGTCAAGCGAGTTGGTTCTTCGCACCAAGTTTTGGTGTCGCTGCAATCTTTAGATTCTTATTATTCTTACAAGGTTTCCATAACTGGACTCTAAACCCATTCCACATGATGGGTGTAGCAGGTATTCTTGGTGGTGCATTATTATGTGCTATTCACGGTGCAACTGTAGAGAATACTTTATTTGAAGATGGTGATGCTGCAAACACATTCCGTGCGTTTACACCAACACAGTCAGAAGAGACATATTCAATGGTAACTGCTAACCGTTTTTGGTCACAAATTTTCGGTGTAGCTTTTTCTAACAAACGTTGGTTACATTTCTTCATGTTATTTGTTCCTGTAGCTGGTCTATGGGCAAGTGCAGTAGGACTTGTAGGTCTTGCTTTAAACTTACGTGCTTATGATTTCGTATCACAAGAACTTCGTGCAGCAGAAGACCCTGAATTTGAAACATTCTACACAAAGAATATTCTTCTAAATGAAGGTATCCGTGCTTGGATGGCTGCTCAAGATCAACCACATGAAAACTTTGTATTCCCTGAGGAGGTTCTGCCACGTGGAAACGCCCTTTAATAATGTAGCCGGTAGAGATATTGAATCAACAGGTTTTGCTTGGTGGGCTGGTAATGCTCGTCTAATTAACGTATCAGGTAAATTACTTGGTGCACACGTAGCACATGCTGGCCTTATGGTATTTTGGTGTGGTGCAATGACTTTATTCGAAGTTTCTCACTTTATCCCTGAGAAGCCATTATACGAACAAGGTTTTATTTTAATTCCACATTTAGCAACTCTTGGTTGGGGCGTAGGTCCTGGCGGTGAGATTGTTAACACGTACCCATACTTTGTAGTTGGTGTACTTCATCTAATTTCATCAGCTGTTTTAGGATTCGGTGGTATTTACCACTCAATCGTTGGACCTGATACTTTAGAAGAATCATTCCCATTCTTTGGTTATGACTGGCGTGACAAAAATAAAATGACAACAATTCTAGGAATTCATTTAATCCTTCTTGGATTAGGTTCATTCTTATTAGTTATTAAAGCAATGTTCGTTGGTGGACTATATGACACATGGGCACCAGGTGGTGGTGATGTACGTCTTATTTCAAGTCCTACATTAAACCCACTAGTTATTTTTAACTATGTTTTAAAATCACCTTTTGGTGGTGACGGTTGGATTATTTCAATTAATAACATGGAAGATTTAGTTGGTGGCCATATCTGGGTTGGTATTCTTTGTATCACTGGTGGTTTCTACCACATTGTTACAAAGCCATTTGCATGGGCACGTCGTGCTTTTGTATGGTCAGGTGAAGCTTACTTATCATATAGTTTAGGTGCAATCTCTTGTATGGGACTTGCAGCTTCAGTTTATGCTTGGTACAACAACACAGCATACCCAAGTGAATTTTATGGTCCTACTGGTCCAGAAGCTTCACAATCACAAACTTTTACATTCCTTGTAAGAGACCAAAGACTTGGTGAAAATGTAGCATCTGCACAAGGTCCTACAGGTTTAGGTAAGTATCTAATGCGTTCACCTTCTGGTGAAATCATTCTTGGTGGTGAAACAATGCGTTTCTGGGATTTACGTGCTCCATGGATCGAACCACTACGTGGTCCTAATGGTCTTGATATTAACAAGATTCGTTATGATATTCAACCATGGCAAGAACGTAAAGCAGCTGAATACATGACTCACGCTCCACTAGGTTCACTGAACTCAGTTGGTGGTGTAGCTACAGAAATTAACTCGTTTAACTATGTATCTCCACGTTCATGGTTAACATGTTCACATTTCTTCCTAGGATTCTTCTTCTTAGTAGCACATTGGTGGCATGCTGGTCGTGCTCGTGCTGCTGCTGCAGGATTCGAGAAAGGTATTAACCGTGAAACAGAGCCAGTTTTATCAATGCGTCCTATTGACTAAATTGACTAAAACTTTACTCTAGTTTTACAAAAAAAGATTATCGTTAAAATATTAATATTTTAACGATAATCTTTTTTTTAGTATATCGGAACTGACGGGACTCGAACCCGCAACTTCCGCCGTGACAGGGCGGTGCTCTAACCAATTGAACTACAGTTCCTGATTGTTAAGTTATCAAGGAGAGACGGGGATTCGAACCCCGGGAATCCGTAAGATTCATCTGATTTCAAATCAGACGCAATCGACCAACTCTGCCATCTCTCCAGATTTTAACATAATTTAAGTATTATGACTCAAAAGTTTGCTTACCAGAAAACTTAACCTTAACAGGGTTAGGATTTTTTCCGATACTAAAATCACGACCATTAGATCTAATTCTTCCTTCATTTACTTTTTCAGGGAAAACTCCATCTTTTGGATGTAAATACTGAACTTCACCACTTGGGAAAATTCGGTATATTTTGTAATCTTGAATTTTAAAAGTTCGTAATTGAGTACCTAATGCTAAACACTGTTCTTTTCGCGCTAAATAAAGTAGGTTTTCACCACTTCTCATAATAGCACTACCACCAGTGGGCATCTCAAAAATTTGCTCTTTTGGACTTGTCCAAGTAATTGCATACTTTTCTTCAACTTCTGCAGCTCTTAACCAGCCACCTGTACTTCCACCAAAAATTGGAGAAGGAGTTTGTAATTTTAATGTCATATCAAATAGATATCATTTTTAGTAATTATGAATCTTTTTGAAAAAAGATTCAATATGAATTTTATTAAAAAATTTTAATTGGCTAGCGGAGAATGGATTTGAACCATTGGCCTTCGGGTTATGAGCCCAACGAGCTACCAGACTGCTCTACTCCGCGTTTTCACTACCATTATCAAATAATTATATAATACAAACCTACTATGAAGCAACTATTTCAAACGAATAAGTTATTTGACTTAATATAACTTGGAAATAAGTGACGTATAATAAAAGTTATAAATTAAGAGAAAAATAAAAATAAAAAATGGTAGATCTTAAGTCTAACTCTAATTTAAAAAAATTAGTAAGCACACCATATAAATATGGATTTACAACAAAGATTGAAACCGAATCAATTAAACCAGGCTTAAATGAAGATGTTATTCGTTTAATTTCGAGTAAGAAGAATGAGCCCGAGTTTATGTTAGATTTTCGTCTTAAGAAATGGCAAACAATGAAAGCACCCAATTGGGCAGAATTGGATTATCCGGAAATAAATTATAATGATATAGTTTTCTACTCAGCACCAAAGAAAAAGAAAAAATTAAATAGTTTAGATGAAGTTGATCCTGAATTATTAAAAACATTTGAAAAACTTGGAATTTCATTAGACGAACAAAAAAAATTAACTAATGTAGCTGTTGACGTTGTTTTTGATAGTGTTTCAATTGCAACGACTTTTAAAGACGAACTTGCAAAATCAGGTGTTATTTTCTGCCCAATTTCGGAAGCAATAGAATTGTACCCTGAATTAATTAAGAAATATTTAGGGAGTATTGTCCCAATTGGAGATAATTATTTCACAGCTTTAAATTCCGCAGTATTTACGGATGGATCGTTCTGTTATATTCCAAAGGGAGTAACCTGCCCTCTTGAATTGTCTACGTATTTCCGTATCAATGACGAACAATCAGGTCAGTTTGAGCGAACACTAATTATTGCTGAAGAAAGTAGTTCAGTAAGCTATTTAGAAGGGTGTACTGCGCCACAATTTGACACTAATCAATTACATGCAGCAGTCGTAGAATTAATTGCATTAGATGATGCTCAAATAAAATATTCAACAGTTCAAAATTGGTACGCGGGTGACGAAAATGGAATTGGAGGAATTTATAACTTTGTTACAAAACGTGGGATCTGTTCAGGAAAAAATTCTAAAATTTCTTGGACTCAAGTTGAAACAGGTTCAGCCATTACATGGAAATATCCTAGTTGTATTTTAATTGGCGATAACTCACAAGGGGAATTTTATTCCGTTGCATTAACCAATAACTATCAACAAGCAGATACCGGAACAAAAATGATTCATATTGGTAAAAATACAAAAAGCAATATTATTTCAAAAGGTATCTCCGCAGGACATTCAAAAAATAGTTACCGCGGTTTAGTAAAAATTAATCCAAAAGCGAGCTCGAGTCGAAATTATTCACAATGTGACTCATTATTAATCGGTAATGAATCTCAAGCAAATACTTTTCCTTATATTCAAGTTCAGAATTCAACAGCAAAAATTGAACATGAAGCATCAACCTCTAAAATTGGGGAAGATCAAATTTTCTATCTAGCACAACGTGGTATTAACATTGAAGATGCTATCAGTTTAATGATTTGTGGCTTTTGTAGAGATGTTTTCACAAAACTGCCAATGGAATTCGCGTTAGAAGCAGACCGTTTACTTAGTTTAAAACTAGAAGGAACTATTGGTTAATATGGAAACTTTAATTAAAGAATCAAAAATTGTCTTAGATATTAATGATTTACACGCTAATGTAGAGAATGTACCAATCTTAAAAGGTGTTGATTTAAAGATTAGAAGCGGAGAGATACATGCCATTATGGGGCCGAATGGCTCAGGCAAAAGTACATTATCAAAAGTTTTAGCGGGTCACCCAGCTTATGAAGTAACGAAAGGTAATGTTAAATTTGGGGAATCTGATTTATTAGATTTAGATCCTGAAGAACGTTCATATCTAGGTTTATTCTTAGCATTTCAATATCCAGTGGAAATCCCCGGGGTAAGTAATGAAGATTTTTTAAGAGTAGCCTATAACTCAAAAATGAAATTTTATGAAAAAGAAGAAGTAGACCCAATTAACTTTTTCGAAATTATAAATAAAAAATTAGATTTAGTTAGTATGGACCATACTTTCTTAAGTCGAAACGTTAATGAAGGATTTTCAGGTGGAGAAAAAAAACGTAATGAAATTTTACAAATGGCTTTACTTGATTCAGAAGTATCCATTTTAGATGAAACTGACTCAGGTCTTGATATTGATGCTTTACGTACAATCTCCAACGGGATTAACGGCTTTATGAATAAAGATAAAGCCATTATTTTAATAACACACTACCAACGTTTATTAGACTATATAAAACCTGATTATATTCATGTTATGCAGAATGGTAAAATTATAAAGACTGGTGACTATACTCTTGCCAAAGAATTAGAAGAAAAAGGTTATGAATGGTTATCTAATT